>Ga0055584_100008587_pt1 | contig 10024 bp, 6 predicted proteins | sample OSDHelmetaG_FD_58716 | JGI IMG/M metagenome (GOLD analysis project Ga0055584, IMG submission 58716) | Pelagic marine sediment microbial communities from the LTER site Helgoland, North Sea, for post-phytoplankton bloom and carbon turnover... | ecosystem: Environmental > Aquatic > Marine >...
GAGGATCGCGCCTTCGTGGACGAGCCAAGGCGACGCGTGTTGGCGCGGGATCTCGGCACCGCGTTCGCGCCGAGCGCGGGCCGCACCTTCGCGCTGCCCGTGGACGAGCCGACCCCGCAGACCTACGAACGGCTCCGCCGGGCCGCGGGGCAGCTCGGGGACGCCATGCCCCGAATCCGCCTGCTCGCCCCGGAGGCGCCCCACCCCGGGGCCCTCGCGGCCATCGGGGACGTCGTCGACATCTGGGCGCCGCCGCTGTGGGACCGCTACAAGGTGCCCGAGGGCCTCGGTGCGGTCCGCGCGCGTGGGGCGTCGCTCTGGTGGTACGTCTACGGCAGCGAAACGCAGCGGTACACGCCGAACGTCCTCATCGACAAGCCCACGACCGAGCCGCGCCTGATGGGCTGGCTCGCCGCGCGCGAGGGCGTCGAGGGCTTCTTCTACCGGGCGCTCAACGGCTGGGATCGGACCGGCGCGGTCCAGAGCCCGTGGCAGGACCCCTGGTGCCAGAGCCACGTGGCCGAGGACGTCGGCTGCGGGACGCGGGTGGTCGGCGGAAACGGCGAGGCGAGCCTGCTCTACCCGGGCCCGGGCCCGCACCGGCCCGCCTACACGTCCCTGCGGCTCGAGGCGCTCCGCGACGGCGCCGAGGATCATTCGCTCTTGACGCGGCTGCGTGCGGAGGACCCCGCGCGCTTCGCCCGGCTCGTCGGCGGCCTGGTGACGCCGTACAGCGGGCGCGCCGAGCAGGGCGGTCGCGTCGGCTGCGACGACAACCACCGCCCCGCGTATCTGCCGGTGGTCGAGACCGACCCGGACGCGCTCAGAAGCGCACGCGTCGCGATGCTCGCGGCGTTCAGCGCGACGCCGCTCCCCACGCTCCGCGGGGTCGTCAGGTTCGCGCCCGGCAGGGGCCCCGAGGCCGGGCGACCGGTCGAAGGTGCGCGGGTGCGCTTCGGCGCCTTCACCACGACGACGGACGCGCGCGGGCGCTGGCGGCTTCGGGGGGTGAGCCGGGTACCGGGTCGGCTCACCGTCAGCCGCGACCCGAACGGGAGGATCGATCCGGTCTCGGTGCGCATCACGAGCGAGATGCTCGCCGCGCCGCGCATCCGGGTCGTCACACCCCGGATGCGTGTGCGCCCGTCACGGGCGCTGGTCACCGGCGGAGGTCTGGTCGAGTGGCGCGCGCGGATCGGGGCGGCCCGGGCGAGCAGGCGCCGGCAGACGGTGCGGATGACGATGGCGCGCAGCTACCGCGCGAACGGCGACGAGCGGCGGTTCGACGCTGGGGTCGCCCCCACGGTGACGGCCGAGTTCGAGCGCCGGCTCGAGACGCGGACGCTCAGCGAGTGGCGCGGCTACCGCCATCTCGAGTTCGTGGCCGAGGTCGTCGACCCCGCGGCCGAGCCGTGCCTCCTGATCGTCACTCCCGATGACTATCGCAACGCCCGCAAGGTCGCCGTGGGCAGCCGGCGCCAGCTCGTGCGGGTCCCCCTCGGCCAGATGCGCCGAAAGAACGCCGTCGGCAAGCTGACCTTCGGCATCCAGAGCGCCGTGCCGAAGGTCTGGCGCGGCGGCCACCGGCTGCGCGCGACCGTCGTGGTCAAGGACCTGCGGCTGGTGCGCTGAGTCGCGACGGCGCCCCGCCCCCGCCGCGCGCTATCTGCGCCGCGAGACCTTCATCGCGCGCTCGGCCTCGCGCCTGGCGTCGCGCTCCACGAGGGTGCGCCGCTTGTCGTAGAGCGTCTTGCCCCGGCCGAGCCCGAGCTCCATCTTGGCCCGCCCGTCGCGGAAGTAGAGCCGGAGCGGGACCAGCGCGAGGCCCTTCTGCTGGAGGGACGCGCCGAGCCCCTCGATCTCACGCCGATGGAGCAGGAGCTTGCGCGTCCGCTGCGGATCGTGACCGGTCATTCCGGCGTTATGATACTCCGGGATGTGCGCGCCCACGAGCCACGCCTCACCACCGCGGAGCTGGACGTAGGCGTCGGCGATCGTGGCCCCGCGCTCGCGAAGCGCCTTGACCTCACTGCCCTCGAGGACCATCCCCGCCTCGACCGTCTCGACGATCTCGTACTCGTGACGGGCACGCCGGTTCTGCGCGACGTCCTTGCGGGCGGCGTCGCGTGCCGCCGCCGTGTCCTTGCGCTTGGCCATGCGCGGCGGATGGTAGTGCACCGCCCGCGTGCCGGGCTCAGGCGCCGCCGAGCCGCGCCCGGCGGCGCGCGACGACCCGCGACGGACCGAGCGCGGCCGGTTCCAGCTCGACGCGCCCCCTGAGCGGCTCGATGCGGACGATCCGAACGGTGATCGGGTCACCGATCATGACCCGGCGCCCCGTGCTCTCACCGATCAGCCCCACCTCGAGCGGATGCGTGCGAAACCAGTCGGCGCCGAGCCTGCGCACCGGCAGGAAGCCGTCGAACACCTCGCCGAAGGTCACGAACAGCCCGCCGTCGATCACACCGGACACGATCCCCTCGTGCTCCAGCCCGATGGCCTTCTCACCGGTGAGGCGCTCCAGCAGGAGCGCCGCGGTGACCCGGTCGGCGCGCCGCTCCATCCGGACCGCCTCGCGCTCGGTCTCGGAGCTGTGGGCGGCCGCCTCCGCACAGGTCGCCGGGTCGGGGCCGGCGTCACCGATCCCGAGCTGGTCGAGAAGCGCGCGGTGGACGAGCAGGTCCGGGTAGCGGCGGATCGGCGACGTGAAGTGGAGATACGCCGGGCTCGCGAGCCCGGAGTGGCCGACGTGGTCAGGCGAGTAGTACGCCTGGCGCAACGAGCGCAGCACCAGCCCCCAGAGCGCCGGGCCGGCCCGCCCGCCGTCGTCCCCGAGCGTCGCCAGGTGGGCGCGGAGCGCCTCGGCCGCGGCCGCGACGGCCTCGCGTGCCTGCTGTGGCCCGAGCGGGCCGTCCGCGATCGGGGGCACCGGCACGCCGAGTTCCGCGAGCTGATCGTACATCCGCGCGACCGCGGATCCCGCCGGATCCTCGTGGTAGCGGAACACCGTGGGCGCCCGCCGCGCGACCAGGAACCGCGCCACGGCCTCGTTGGCGGCGATCATGCATTCCTCGACGAGCGAATGCGACGTGGTCTGCGCCTCCAGGCCGCCCCCCTCGACTCTCGTGGCCGACACGGTGAATGACGGTTCGCCGGAGTGCACCTCGAGCGTGCCCCGGGCCCGTCGGCGGGCCAGCAGCCTGCGGGCGGCCTCGGCGGCCAGGGTGATCGACTCGCCGAGGCCGTCGGGGCCAGGGGCGGCCCCGGCGAGGACCTCATCCACCGTCGTGTAGGTGAGTCGCTCCCGCGAGAGGATCTCCGAACGGTAGAAACGCTCGCCCGAGACCGTGCCGTCGGGATGCACGACCATCTCCGCGGTGACGACGTCGCGTGGCTCGCCCGGGCGCAGGCTGCAGAGGTCGTTCGAGAGTCGGGGCGGGAGCATGGGCGCGACCATTCCCGGGACGTAGACCGAGTTCCCGCGCCGCGCGGCCTCTCGATCGATCGCGCCGCCCGGGATCACGTAGCGCGCCACGTCCGCGATGTGGACCCACAGCCTGATGTCCTCGCCCTCGCGCGCCACGGCGATGGCGTCATCGTGGTCCTTGGCGCCCTCGGGGTCGATCGTGACGGCGACCTGATCCGTCATGTCTCGCCGCCCAGGGTCACCGCGGCCGAGACGACCGGTGATCGCGTCGGCCTCCCCCGTGGCCTTCGAGGGCAGCTCCACCCGGATGCCGGCGTTGGCCAGGAGCGCCGACATGACCGCCGTCGGGCTGGAAGTGGGGCCGTGGACGCCGAGCACCTCGGCGGTGCGCCCGCGCTCGCGGACGGTCACCAGGTCGCCCACGGTCGCCGTCCCCTGGGCCCTCCGCAGCAGGGGCACCGGGCGACCGGCCTCGAAGGCCGGTCTTGCCGCGAGCCCACGTCCGGAGCCGACGATGACCGACACCACCACGCGCGGCGGTCCGCCGCGTGCCACGCGCGCCCCTACCCGGACCCGACGGCGGCCGCGAGCGCGGCCCGAAGCGCCTCGTCGCGCGGCGTCTCGGGGTCATCGATCGCGCGGACGTCCGGAGTGAGCCCCTTCTCGTTGAGGTCGGTGCCATCCGGGGTGAGGTATCGGGCGGTCGTCAGCTTGAGCGCCCCGCCGTCGCGAAGCTCGATCGTGGACTGGACGAGGGCCTTGCCGAAGGTGCGCGTGCCGACCAACTCGGCCCGATCCTCGTCACGGAGCGCACCTGCCACGATCTCGCTCGAGCTGGCGCTTCCGCGATCGACCAGCACGACGAGGGGGATCTCGCCGGCGACCGGCTCTTGATCGGTCTCGAGCGTCGTCTCGGGCGACGCGCGGCCCTCGGTGGTCACCACGGGCGAGCCCTCCGGCAGGAAGGCCGACGTCACGGCGACCGCCTCGTTGACCAGTCCACCGGGATCCCCCCGCAGGTCCAGCACCAGGGCCGTGGCCCCCTGCTCGCGCAGCTTGGTCACCGCATCCCGCACGGCATCCCCCGAGCCGCGCGTGAACTGCGCCAGGCGGACGTAGCCGACCTTCTCGCCGTCGGCGCGCTCGATCCGCGACGTGACGACCGGAATGGTGATCTCTGCCCGCTCGAGCGTGAGCCGGCGCACGGTTCCGTCGGCCGACTCGATGCCGATCGTCACCTCGGTCCCCGGCTCGCCGCGGATGTTGGCGACCGCACGCTCGAGCTCGTCCCCGGCGTAGCGCGTCCCGTCGACCGAGACGATCTTCTCCCCCACACGGATGCCGGCTGCCTCGGCGGGCCCGTCCTCGTAGACGCGGGTCACGACGATCGCGTCTTCAGCCTGCTCGACGCCGAGCCCGACGCCCGAGTAGCGTCCGTTGTTGCGCTGGCGGAGCTCGTCGAGCGCACCCGGGTCGAGGTAGTAGGTGTACGGGTCGTCGAGCGCCCCGACGAGCCCCTTCACCCCCTCCTGCTCGATGAGCTCCTCATCGAAGTCCTTGTAGTAGTCGTCGCGCAGGACGTCGAGGACCTGACCCGTGAGGTCCTGTCCGCTCGAGCCGAGCACGACGTTGCGTACCGGGTCGGGCAGGTGGATGAGCCCGGTCGCCACCGGGTGGCCGCCCACGAGCACGCCGGCGAGGAAGACGCCCAGGATCACGAGCGCGCCCGCCAGCACGGCCAAGACGGATCGGACGGTCGTCATCGTTCAGCGCGCACCAGGGATACCGTCCGATGATACGCGCGGTCGCGCGCCCCACCCGGGAGTGCGGTCCGGGGCGAGGCGGGCGCGTCCGGGCTCAGACCTTGAGGAACCGCCGCAGCGTGATGCCGCTGCCGACCGCGCCGAGCAGCGAGCCCGCCGCGATCAGGATGATGCTCAGCCAGAAGAACCCGATCGTGTTGGAGTTCTCCTGCGTGAGCTGGCTGTCGGTGCCGTCCACGAACGGATCGACCACCGCCACCTTGGCCAGGTAGAGCAGTCCGATCGAGAGCACCGCCCCGACCAGGCCGCAGATGACACCCTCGATCACGAACGGCCAGCGGATGAACCAGTTGGTCGCGCCCACGAGCTTCATCACCTCGACCTCACGCCGGCGGGCGAAGATCGAGAGTCGGATCGTATTCCCGATCAGGAGGATCGACGCCAGTCCGAGCACGATCACGAGCCCCAGCCCGGACCACTGGATGAAGCGCGCAATCCCGAGCAACCGGTCCGCGGTCTCGCGAGCGTAGCTCACCGGCTTGGCCGGATCGAGCGCCGGATGGGTGCCCACGGCCGCGACGATCGCGTCCGCGCCCTCCGGGTCGCCTGGCTTCACGTCGTACGACGCCGGGAACGGATTGCTCGTCAGCTCGTCGAGGATCGACGGATCGCGGAGTCGCTCGCGCATCTTGGCGAGGGCGTCGTCCTTCGAGACGTACACGAACGACTCCACCTCGCCGTTGCCCTCCAGCGCCTCGAACTGCGTCTGCAGGGAGTTCACCTGGTCGACGGTGGCGGCGTCTGCGATCCAGAAGCTGACGTCGATCTTCTCCTTCTGGGAGTCGACCGCCGACTGCACGTAGAGGAACGCCGAGATGAAGGCGCCCATGACGAACACGGCGATCAGCACCGTGACGGTGGCCGCGCCCGCGAGCGCCAGGTTGGAGCGGATCGAGCGGAGCGCCTCCGACAGGAAGAACCGGGGCCGCATGGCTACTCGGCCCTTGCGTAGCGCGCCTGGCGCTGGTCGCGGATGAGCTTGCCGCCCGCCAACTCGATGACCCGCATCTGCATCTTGTCGACGAGATCCCGGTCATGGGTCGCCATGATCACGGTGGTCCCGGTCCGGTTGATCCGGTAGAGCAGCTGCATGATGCCGATCGAGGTCTCGGGGTCCAGGTTCCCCGTCGGCTCGTCGGCGATCAGAAGGCGCGGATGGTTGACGAAGGCGCGCGCGATCGACACACGCTGCTGCTCACCACCCGACAGCTCGTTGGGGAGCCGCGCACCCTTGTCCGACAGCCCCACCAGAGCGAGCATCTCCGGCACCTTGCGTCGGATCGTGCGCGGGTTCTCCCCGGTCACCTGAAGCGCATAGGCGACGTTCTCGTAGACCGAGCGGCCCGGCAGCAGCTTGTAGTCCTGGAAGACGCACCCGATCGCGCGCCGCAGGTACGGGACCTTGCCCCGGCGCATGCGGGTGACGTTGCGACCGCCGACCGAGACCGTGCCCTTGGTCGCGTCGACCTCCTTGATGAGGAGCTTGATGAAGGTCGACTTGCCGGAGCCGGACGCCCCCACCAGGAAGATGAACTCACCGCTCTCGATCGAGAGCGAGAGGTCGTCGAGGCCGATCGCGTTCGGCCCGTAGGCCTTCGTCACGCCGTCGAAGATGACCATCGGGCCGTCACCCGGGCGCAACATCGCGTGGCGATCGCCGCCCTCGACGGTGCTCCGCCGCGACTCGCGGGCATCGGAACGGCCACGGGCCCGGCTGTCCTCGGGGCTGGGGGACGGGCTCGGGGAATCGGGTGGGGCGTCTGTGCTCATCGAACCTCCGCGCCGCTGGGCCGGGCGCTGGCTGGGGGGCGCGACGGATACCTGCTGCGTACGGGGCAATTCGGCAGCGATCGCACCTGGCTGGAGCGCCGGGGAGGGTATCCGTTCCCGGCGGGGACTGTCAAACGATGTGGATCGACCGTTTCCATCGCCGTTGCGGGGCTTTCTCGGCGGCAGGAACCGGGCGTGACGACCGGCACCCCCGCTCGGCGACGAGGCCCCGCGGCGGCACCCGCCGGCGCGGGACGCGCGCTCCGGCGGCCTATGCCGATGCGCCCGCCCCCTGGCGCGCCCGGCGCTCGAGCTCGGCACGGACGAACCCGTCGAGGTCCCCGTCGAGCACACCCTGCGCGTTGCCGGCCTCGAAGCCGGTTCGGAGGTCCTTGACCATCGTGTACGGGTGGATGACGTAGGAGCGAATCTGGCTCCCCATGCCGATCGGCTTGCTCTCCCCGCGGAGCGCCGCGGCCTCGGCGTCGCGCTTCTCGATCTCGAGCGCCAGCATCCGGGCGCGCAGCATCGCCATCGCCGTGGCGCGGTTCTGGGTCTGCGAGCGCTCGTTCTGGCACTGCACGACGATCTTGGTCGGCAGGTGGGTGATGCGAACGGCGGAGTCGGTCTTGTTGACGTGCTGGCCCCCGGCGCCGCTCGCGCGATAGGTATCCACTTTGAGATCCTTCTCGTCCACCTCGATCTCGACCGCGTCCTCGGTCAACGGCGAGACGTCGACGCCCGCGAACGAGGTCTGGCGACGGTGGGCGGAGTCGAATGGGGACAGGCGCACGAGCCGGTGGACCCCCCGCTCGGCGGACAGCAGGCCGTAGGCGTTCGGGCCGCGGACGGTCATCGTCACGCTCTTGACCCCGGCCTCGGCGCCCTCCTGGACCTCCTTGAGCTCCACGTCGAGCCCGCGCCCCTCGGCCCAGCGGGTGTACATCCGGATCAGCATCTCGGCCCAGTCCTGGGCATCGGTGCCGCCCTCACCTGCGTTGATCGACACCAGCGCGTCGTCGCCGTCGTGGGGACCGGAGAAAAGGCGCGTCTCCTCGAGCCGGGCGAGCTCGGCGTCGGTCCGCGCGACCCCGTCGATCAGCTCGGCCAGCATCGCGGGGTCGCCGCTGCCCTCGGCGATCCCCAGCTCGGCCAGCTCGGCCAGCTCGGCCAGCTCGGCGGTCAGGCGGCGGTAGTCCTCCAGGCGGCCGCGTGCCGCCGAGTGATCCGCCGAGAGACGCGCCGCAGCCGTGGCGTCGTCCCAGAACCCTGGCGCCTGCATCTGCGCCTCGAGCTCACCGATCCGCGCCTCCAGCGCAGGGGGGTCAAAGATAGTCGCCGAGCACACCGAGCCGCTCATCGAGCGATCTGGTGCGCTGGACGACGTCCTCCAGCGATTCCACGTCCTCGGACACGCCGCCCCCCTCAGTTCCCGCGGTTGCGCTTGCGCGCCTGGCGCGCGGCCTTCGACTTGCGCTTGTCGCGCTTGCCGGCGACCGCGGCGGACTCGGGAGCGGGCCCCGCCCCTCCGGACTCCTCGGCGGGGCGCTCCTCGACCGCAACCGCGGCTCCGGGCGACACCGCCGCCTCCTCGGGTTCGACGGCGGCCGCCGCGACACCCTGGATCGGCTCGTTCTGGTAGGTGTAGTCGACGTCCTCGAGGGGCTGCTCCTCGGGCTCCGGCGGCGCGCCGTCGACCTCCACGTGGAACATGTACCGGACGAAGTCCTTCTTCACGATGTCCATCATCTCGTCGAACATCGCGTGGCCCTCGAGCCGGTACTCGCCGAGCGGGTCCTTCTGGCCGAGCGCCCGCAGATGGATGCCCTCGCGAAGGTAGTCCATGTTGTAGAGGTGCTCGCGCCAGTTCTTGTCGATGAGCTGGAGCAGCACGTACCGTTCGACTTCGCGCGTCACCCCGGCGCCGAAGCGGGCCTCGCGCGACTCGTAGGCCTCCATCGCGTCGTCCTCGAGCCGGTCGAGCAGCGCCTCGCGTGTCAGCTCGGGTGAGTCGAGGTCGAGATCCTCGACCCCGAACGACATCGGGTAGATGCCCGAGAGCTCGCCGAAGAGCGCGTCGAGGTCCCAGTCGGCGGGCATGGACTCCTCGTCGGCATGCGAGTCGACCACGTCGACGAGGGTCTCGGCGATCCAGTCCCGGGCCTGCTCGCCGAGGTCCTCGCCCTCCAGCACGCGACGGCGCTCAGCGTAGATCACCTCACGCTGCTTGCTCAGCACATCGTCGTACTCGAGCACCCGCTTGCGGATGTTGAAGTTCTGCTCCTCGACCTTCTTCTGCGCCCCCTGCACCGTGCGCGTGAGCATCTTGGCCTCGATCGGCAGGTCGTCGCCGGGGCCGAGCCGGTCGAGGATCTTGTAGATGCGGTCACCCGCGAAGATGCGCACCAGGTCGTCCTCGGCCGAGAGGAAGAACCGCGTCCGGCCCGCGTCGCCCTGGCGTCCCGAGCGGCCGCGCAGCTGGTTGTCGATGCGGCGGCTCTCGTGGCGCTCGGTGCCGATCACGTAGAGCCCGCCGAGCTCCTCGACACCCTCGCCGAGCTTGATGTCGACACCGCGCCCGGCCATGTTGGTCGCGATCGTGACCGCACCGGGCTGGCCGGCGTCGATGATGATCTGCGCCTCCTGCTCGTGGTGCTTGGCGTTCAGCACCTTGTGCGGGACACCCCGCGTGGTGAGCCGCTCCGCGAGCATCTCCGAGATCTCGACCGAGATCGTCCCGACCAGCACCGGCTGACCGCGCCCATGGGCGTCGGCGATCTCCTCGACCACGGCGGTGTACTTCGCGTCCTTGGTCTTGAAGATGAAGTCGTTCTCGTCCGCGCGGACCATGTCGCGGTGGGTCGGGATCGACACGACGTCGGTCTTGTAGATCTTCGAGAACTCGTTGGCCTCGGTGGAGGCCGTGCCGGTCATGCCGGAGAGCTTCTCGTAGAGCCGGAAGTAGTTCTGCAGGGTGATCGTGGCGAGGGTCTGGTTCTCCTCA
>Ga0055584_100008590_pt1 | contig 10024 bp, 9 predicted proteins | sample OSDHelmetaG_FD_58716 | JGI IMG/M metagenome (GOLD analysis project Ga0055584, IMG submission 58716) | Pelagic marine sediment microbial communities from the LTER site Helgoland, North Sea, for post-phytoplankton bloom and carbon turnover... | ecosystem: Environmental > Aquatic > Marine >...
CAGTTGCCGCCAAGCCACTTCGATCCGATTGGATGGGGTCTGCCCACGATGCTTGCGCTGGGTGTTTCGATTCCTTTGAGTTTTTTCGTCGCAATGGACGGTTACACAAGGATGTTCGCCGCAAAAGACGAGGTCGTTGCAAAACGCGGTACGCTTTTGGCTGCGTTATTCCTGCTGCCGCTGGTCATTGGATCGACATGGCTGGGACTGACGGCCGGCGTGCTGTATCCCGGCGTTGAGAGCGGCGGCGATATTCTGTCGCGACTGATAATCGATATCTTTCCGGTTGGCCTGAAAGGACTGCTGCTGGTCGGTCTTCTCGCAGCGCTGATGTCCACCGCCGATATTTGCATTCTCACAGCGGCCGCAAACGGCAGTCGTGATATTTACCAGCGCTACGTAAACCCGGACGTCGCACCCAGAAAGCTGTTTAAGATCAGCATGTATCTTGCCGGAATTGTCGGCGTGGCTTCGGCGCTGATGGCGTGGCAAATGCGGGATGTCGTGGACATATTGCTGCTGGCGTTCACGATCAATGCCGCGGCACTGTTTGTGCCAACGATCGCCATGGTAACGATGAAGACGGTCAATACTGACGCGGCGTTCTGGAGCATCAGCCTGGCACTGCTCACCGTGATCGCCTGGTACCTCGCATCGGTCGCCAAGCTCGCACCGGTGTTTCAGAATGATCCCCTTTGGCCGGGCCTCATTGTCTCCGTCGTTGTATTTTCCGGCATTAGCCTTTTCGCAAGGAACCCAGGATGACCCGGGTTCTTATTGCTGATACCAAGGAGAACAGTGGGCGTGACCTGAGCCTTGAGCGATCTGTTCTCGGTGCAGATGTTGAACTGGTGGAGTACGTCTGCGACGGCGACGAGGATAAACTTGCCGCTGCCTGCGAGAGTGCCGACGTCATCTTGACCGCTTTCTCACCGCTCACAAAAAACGTCATTGGGCAGCTTGAACGATGCCGTCTAATCTCCGTCTCGGCGACCGGTTTCGGCAACGTTGATCTCGAAGCGGCAGCGAGCGCCGGGATTCGCGTTTGTGCCATAGATGAATACTGCACGGATGAAGTCGCCGATCATGCAATCCTGCTGATGCTCGCGCTGTCTCGCCGTCTGACCGAATATCATGAACAGGTGCAAACGGACAGGCGCTGGCAGTTCGACTCTTTGCAGGGCTTGTCCAGAATGAGTGACCTGACCCTCGGCATCGTCGGATTCGGAAAGATCGGACAGGCCGTTGCCCGCCGCGCAAGAGGATTTGGCTTGTCTGTCATGGCGTTTGACCCCTATCCGAACGAGCAAGTAGCGTCGAGCATCGGCGTTCGCTTCTGTACTTTAGATGAGATTTACTCCAACGCCGATATCATCAGTCTGAACTGCGGTCTGACCAGCGATAACGAACACTTGATCGACGCCCGTGCTTTTGGGCAGATGAAGCGAAAACCCCTGATCATCAACTGCGCTCGCGGCGCGTTGATTGATGAAAAGGCCCTCACGGATGCTCTCGACACGGGGCAGATTTCAGGCGCTGGTCTCGATGTGCTCAAGGACGAGTCGCCGGATCTTCGTGCATCAGGATTGGTGGGTCGTCCCAATGTGATTCTGACGCCGCACGTCGCGTTTTACTCTGACGCGTCAATGCTCGACAATCGCAGGATTTCTACGGCAAACGTGCGAAGTTTTCTGGATGGCAAAGACGATGATGTTCGGCGGTATGTGCTATGACTAAGACGGTCACATTCGACGGCGCTGCGCCGGAGGGAACCATCAACTTCGGCATAGGCCAGCCGTCTGCCGACCTGCTGCCGGTTGATCTCGTGAAGCAGGCCAGCCGATCCTTCTTTGAAGATGCTCAACCGTTCGAGTTGAATTACGGCGTCACGCAAGGCGACGAGCGATTTCTTGATTCGCTTGCGGGCTTTTTGTCAAAGAGCTACGGAGTGCCTGCATCGAGCAGTGAACTGTTTGTAACGGGAGGCAATTCGCAGGCACTGGATATGGTGTCGGTCGTGTATGCCAATCCGGGCGACACGGTTTTTGTCGAAGAGCCGAGTTATTTCCTGGCATTTCAGATATTTCGCGATCACGGGCTGAACGTAGTTGGCATTCCTGTCGACGACGACGGCCTGTCAGTCGATGCATTGGAGCTGGCGCTTAAGTCGCATAAACCAGCTTTTCTGTACACCATACCGAGCTATCACAATCCCGGCGGGCAATGCACAACTGAAGAACGTCGACGACGCATAGTCGAGCTGGCGGAGGAGCACGATTTTCTTATCGTCGCGGATGAGGTTTACCAGCTTCTTTACTACTACGATGCACCGCCACCTGCCTACGGCACAATGTCGGCCAGCCAGAAGGTACTGTCGCTGGGTTCATTCTCGAAAATACTGGCGCCCGGCTTACGCCTGGGATGGATTCAGACGTCCGAACACCTTAGAGGCCAACTGGAGCGCCACGGTTTTGTTAACAGTGGCGGCAGCATCAACCACATCAGTTCGCACATTGTGCGACAGGCTATTGATAACGGCTCTCTCGATTCGCACATTGAAATGCTGCGCCGTCGTTATCGCAGCAGGGTTGAAGCGATGGACGAGGCCTTGCACGAACACTTTGACGGCATCGCAAACTGGACGAGGCCGAATGGCGGCTACTTTTTTTGGCTCACTTTTGACGACAGCGTTGATACTGCCCCGCTCCGCGCAAAAGCTCGCGGGGTCCAGGCAGGATTCCAGAGTGGCGCCGTCTTCTCGAGCCAGGGGCGCCTAAGCAACTGCCTGCGTCTTAGTTTCGCCCACTACGGTGAAGCGGATATCCGCGAGGGCATTGCCCGCCTGCGCACACTTTTCTGACGCTATCCAGTCGTCTGCATTGCGCCTTGGTCGGGGAGGTGACATTGCACAAGAAAATGCGGATACTGCGCGGCCCTCATCGCTGCGAATAATCCCAAATGTTTCGAAATATACGTTTCTACCGTCTGGACGGCACCTGGCCCGAGTCCGAAGAAGCACTCTCCACGAGTCTTGAACAAGCCGGCTTCGAGCCCTGCGGGCCGCTTACGGAGCGCAGCTCTGGCTGGGTTGCGATTCATCCGGACACGAGTGATTCTCTGGCACGCCGAGTTAATGGCGCGGACCTCATTCGTATGCGCAGCCAGTCGCGCGTACTGCCCACTGCCGTTATCAATGAGGAACTCGAGGCCAGGATTGAGGACTATCGCAAAAGGATGCAGGAAGCGCCGACCCCGCGTGAGAAACGTCGCCTGAAAGCCGAGGCGCGCGATGAACTGATGCCCAAAGCCATGCTCAAATCCGACAGAATCTGGGGCTATATTGACCTGAAAGAAAAAGTGCTGGGCATCGACACCGCGCTCGAATCTGTCGCGGAACGGTTCCTGCGGCGGATGCAGGCTTCACTGGACGGGATCAATATTCGGCCGCTGCAGTTCATGAAGCCCGTGGACGAGCTGCTGAGTGGAATTTTCTTCGAAGACGCCCCCCGACAATTTTCCCTCGGTCGAGAGTGCCGCATGCAGGATCTCGGTGATGCTGCCTCGAAAGTTCGCTGGACGGATTTTGATCTAAGTGACAAGTCAATTCGCGATCATGTCGCCAACGGAATGCGCCTGACCCATCTGTCGATTATTTACGACAACATCATGCAGTTCGTGATGGACGAGAATGGCACGCTTACAAAGCTGAAATTTGTCGGCATGGATGATGACAACGAGGGTCATACAGACCCGCTCGCCCGGCAAGACGCAGAATTCGTTTTGATCACAGCTACTTTGCGAAACCTGCTGGGCGACCTCAAGAAACAGCTCGGCGGCTTCGCCTGAGACTTAGTCGAGATCCGGCATAAGTCCCTGTAGCACAAGCAGGTAGTAACTGACGATTCCGACGACCTTGTCGTTTTCAACAACGGTCGCATGGCTGATGCCAAAATTATCGAATAGGCGCGCGCAGTATCGAATCTGCATATCCGGTCGAACTGACAATACGGGCTTCGCCATGACCTCATAGACGTTGACGCGTTCCGGCGCCCGATCCTTCGCGATCACCTCTTTGGCGATATCGGAAAACAACAACAAACCGTGCTCATCCTGCTCATCGCGACGCTTCACAATGAGGCTCGTAGCCCCGACATTTTTCATTATTTTCAATGCCGACAGCACATCTATCGTTCCATCGATTTCGGTTACATCTGTGCGCATACAGTCTCGCACCAGACCCCAGTTTCGATTGCTCATATCTTTCCCTCCACAACGTCGCCCAGTTCTTGTGCCTGGTGCATTACTCCGACGGCATCTTCTACATCTAAAACCACCGCTATGCCGGTGCCTGGCTTTGCGTCAAACTCGCCAACATCGCCTATATGCTCAAGGATATCGCGACTCAGGTGCTGTTCGACCAACAGCAAAACCACATCTCTTTGCGTGCTAAGTGTAAGGCCGAAAAAGGTCTTGTTTTCCTTGATACCCTCGCCCCGCGCATTATTGATTACTGTACATCCGGTCGCACCCGCTTCGCGCGCGGCGTTCATGATGTCGTCTGTTTTGTTGTCTTCGACGAAGGCAACGATCAATTTGAAGTGCATTTTACTATTCCTTTTCAGGGTGTCGCGTATCGGGCTCGAAGTCCGAAACGCGCTTTCTCAAAACTGCTAGCTGACCGTAGGCAAGCACCGAGATTATCGGAAACAGGCACGCGAACGCTACCAGGCCAAATCCATCAAGTAGTGCACTGCGACCTGGTACAGCTTCAGATAAGCCCAGGCCCAATGCGGTAATAAGGGGTACGGTGACCGTCGAGGTAGATACGCCGCCGGAGTCGTACGCTAACGGTACGATGATTTTTGGCGCGATCATTGTTTGCAAAATGACGACGAAATAACCGGCCCCAATGAAGTAATGAAGAGGCCAGCCCGAAATAATTCGAAAACAGCCCAGACTGACCCCAACACCGACGCCGATTGCGACGGCGACGCGCAATCCCCAGACACCGATCGCGCCACCCGACACGGTATTCGCCTTCATCGACACGGCAATGAGGGCAGGCTCTGCCATGGCCGTACTAAAGCCAATCGCCAATGCGAAGAGATAAACCCAGTAATAGTCCTGCCACGCAAGATCGGCCACGGCTTTGCCGGCACTCTCATAGAGGAAGGCCGGATCGGTCAATTGCTGTGCCATCAATCTTCCCAGTGGGAACAGCGTTTCCTCCAAACCCTCAAGGAATAGTCCAAGACCAATTACGACAAAGATGAAGCCGACCACAATTTGTTTTCCATTGGCCAGCGGGCTGCCAATGACAAGCCGTTGAAACGCAAACAGAAAAACCGCGATCGGAAGCACATCGATCGCGCTGTCGAGAATGAACCGCGCGGTGCTAAGGATCAGATCCACTGCTGAATCGTCCCGTAAGCGAGTACAAACAAAATCGGCGTAAGAGAGGCGAATGCAATCAAACCGAAGCCGTCAGTCAAAGGGTTGCGGCCTTTGAGAGAGCTCGCCAGTCCCACACCGAGTGCGGTGACCAGCGGTACGGTCACCGTCGACGTCGTAACGCCGCCTGAATCATAGGCTACACCCACTATATCGGGCGGTGCGATCGTGGAAAACAGGACGACCAGGCAATAGCCCGAGATGATCATCACTGGTAGCGACCAGTTGGCCAGGATACGCATCACGCCAATAAGAAGCGCGACGCCAACGGCGAACGCAACCGTTAGCCGCAAACCCAATGCATAGGCGCTCATGGCCTCGTCAGTCGATTCGATCGCATCGGCGCCCGCTGCAACCTCTGCGGCCTCGGCCGCAATCGCTATGAGGGCTGGCTCAGCGATAGTCGTCCCAAATCCGAGCACGAAAGCGAAAACGACCAGCCAAAACACACTGCCTTTTCGCGCCAGGGAATAGGCAATTCCTTCTCCTACGGGAAACAAGGCCAGACGCAGACCAAAAATAAAGAACGTAAGACCCGCAACAACGAAAAACGCACCACCCAGCATCGAGAAAAGCACGGCTGCGGAATCGCGGAAGACAAAAATCTGGAAAACGCTGATGACCAACGCTATCGGAAGCAAGTCGCGCATGCTGCCCAGAGCGTCCTTACCTAAGGCAATCAGGGAGTCTCTCAATTCGTATTCCTACAGTTACAAAAAGCAAGTCCCTCGCAGGCTTGCCGCAGAAAAATTCAGTCTAATACAATACGGGCAACACTGACGAATGATCACACCAGGCGCCAGCCTCAGAAACCTGCCTTGCTATACGAGCCCCGTCAGGCATCAATCAAAGATTCGGCCGCCACCTCCGAATACAGACTGAAGTCCATCGTAAAGCTGCCATCGCCGGCGGTCAGCGATTTCAGGCGCGAGTGATAGCCCTGCATCTCTTTAAGTGGGACCTGACCGGACACCACGATTCGATCGCCACTCAGCGCTTCGGTGCCGCTGACCATGCCACGCATGGATGACAGGTCACCCGTTACACCACCAGCGCAACGGCTGGGTACGGTTACCGTAACGTCAACGACTGGCTCCATCAGAATCGGACCTGCTTTTGCGACTGCTTTCTTGAATGCTTTTTTCCCTGCCTGAACGAATGCAATTTCCTTTGAATCAACCGGGTGGTGTTTGCCGTCATAGACCGTAACCCGAATGTCCTGCATGGGATAACCGAATGTTGCGCCAGCGTCCATAACCTGGCGAACGCCGGTTTCTACAGCCGGAATGTACTGATAGGGGATCGCGCCCCCGACAACCTTGTTTACAAACTCGAAACCCGCGCCCCGTGGCAGAGGCTCTATGCGCAAGTAAGCCTCGCCGAACTGTCCCGCACCGCCGGTTTGTTTCTTGTGGCGGCTATGGCCTTCAGCTGGTTTCGTAATCGTCTCCCGATACGCGATCGACGGCGGCGCTGTTTTCACTTTCAATTTGTGGCGATCGGCAATCAACTCAAGCAGCGTCCGAAGATGCAAATCACCAAGTCCACGTAAGACAATTTCGTTCAGCGCGGCATTGTGTTCGAGACTGAGAGAGGGGTCTTCCGCCTCGATGATGTGCAACGCGTCAGATGTTTTCTGTGCGTCAGAGTCTTTCGGCGGCCTGATTGCCAGTCCGTACATCGGACGCGGCATTTCGATCGACTTTAGATGAAAGTGATCCTCATCATGTGAGTCGTGCAGCACCGCATCGTAGTGGACCGCATCGACTCTCGGAATGGCACAAATATCGCCGGTCTGACCTTCATCTATCTTGCTGTGCGTGGCTCCATTGATCTTCAGCAACTGATTCACCTTGATGGGCTTGCGCGCATCCCCAACGAATAACTGAGCACCCGATCTGATGCTGCCCTGATGAACCCTGCAAACACCTAGCCGCCCCTTGAATGGATCAATATTGATCATGAACACATGGGCCAGGGTGTGAGCATCCGTGTCGGGCGTGACAACAACTTCCTCTGCACTGTCTCCCTCACCTTTGAGAAACTTTGGCGGATTGCACTCAAGCGGACTCGGCATCAGGCGCTCGAACACTTCCAGGAGCTCTGGAATTCCGGCACCGGTCTTGGCTGACACGAAACAGATCGGGATCAGATGCCCTTCACGCAGAGCCTTTTCAAACGGATCGTGCAGTTGTTCGGGTTGCAGTTCCTCACCCTGTTCCAAATAGATTTCCATCAGGCCTTCGTCGACCTCAACGACCTGATCGACAATTTGTGTATGGGCGGTCTCGAAAGAGCCAAATGCTGGCTCGGCGCCAGTCGGCTGGAAGAAACAATCGACAACGTCGGTTCCATCAGCAGATGGCAGAGTCAATGGCAAGCACTCCGCGCCGAACGTGGATTGAATCTCCGCCAGAAGCTGCTCCAGATTGACGTCCTCGGCATCGATCTTATTCACGATAATCATGCGGCAAAGCCCCTGCTTCTTGGCCGCCTTCATCATGCGCTGCGCTACGAGTTCAATTCCGGACTGAGCATTAATGACAATAGCGGCCGTGTCGGCCGCAGGCAAAACCGACAATGCACGACCATAGAAATCCCGGTATCCGGGCGTATCGATTAGATTAACGTGAATACCTTCGTGATCGAGATGGCAGATGGATGAATACTGCGAATGTCCCAAAGCCTTCTCCCGATCGGTGAAATCCGACACCGTATCGCCCCGGTCAACAGATCCACACTGCTCAATGCTGCCGCCAGCGAACAGGAGCGCTTCCACGAGCTGGGTTTTCCCCGCGTTACTCGGCCCAACCAGGCAGACGTTGCGAATATCTTCGGATTTGTAGTTCATCGTCAAGGCTCTTTCGGTCAGTCGTCAGACGATAATAACGAACTGATCACCGGCATCACATATCGGTAATTGCGGACCTTTTTTGAGCCCCTCTCTACACCATTCAGGTGCAAACAGGCGTAAAGTGTAGTGTGCACAGTTATTATACGACTCGAGTACGAAGCGATGCCTCCAGCGACAAAACATCACCAGAAGAAAATGGATACAGCCAGGACCTACGACGAGTGGAAGACCGCCGCCATTGCCCATGACAAAAGCACCCAACTGTCGCGTTGGAAGTCCGATGACAAGTCAGCACAATTCGATTTCACGTCGATTCGGCGGCGCCTCAGGAAATTGCGGAAGCTTTGTCGCAACAAAGACTACGCCGGTGTTTTGTATGCCTTGAACGAAGGCGTTCATGGCAACATTGATGGCATGGGCCGTGCCGGGCTGTACCGCAGAGCCCGATTCGGCACAAAAAAGCTCATAGTCGACTACGTCGACGAAGTCTCCGGAGCGCTCGATCTCTTGGCCAGCCCAGAGGCCGACTGCATTCCGTACAAAGAGCGACTGGATTTCTTCCGTCGGGCACAGCATTGCAATGGCTGTTCGGCCTTGATGATGAGCGGTGCCGGCTCATTGCTGTTTTTTCATATCGGTGTCGTCAAAGCGCTCTGGCAACAAGGTTTACTTCCAGACATTCTGTCCGGCAGTAGCGGTGGTGCCATTGTCGGCAGTCTGGCCAGCACGCATTCGGACGCTGATCTGGAGCGGATGTTCGACCCCGAGAATCTGGTTCATGAAATTGAGCAAGACGAAACGCTTTTCCGTCATCTGACATCACTGAAACCAAAAATCGCGACAGCCAACGAGGTTCGTGCTGTTCTTGAGCGGCTGATTCCCGAGGTGACTTTTCTGGAGGCCTTCGAGCGAACAGGCCGCCATTTGAACGTATCGATCGCCGCGGCAGAAAAACATCAGACATCGCGCCTTTTGAATGCGATCACCACACCGAACGTCTATGTGCGTGATGCCATTATGGCTTCCGCCGCCGTGCCGGGATTTTTCCCGCCCGTAGCCCTCGCGGCGAAAAACGATCACGGCAAGCGACAGGCCTATATGCCGAAGCGTAAGTGGGTTGACGGGTCTTTGAGTCACGACCTGCCCGCCAAACGGCTTTCCCGACTCTATGGCGTTAATCATTTCATTGTCAGCCAGGCCAACCCGCATGTGTTTCCATTTGTCACCGATTCAGCAGGCGATCAGGACATGATGTCGGCCGTCCAGCGAGCCACACAGCGAACCGTGCGCGAGTGGATAAACGCGACGGCATCGATTATGGAGAAACCACTTTCGCTCAGTCCCACAGTCAATCGGCTCACCAATGTTGCTTTGGGCATCATCAACCAGGACTACGTCGGCGATATCAATATCCTCCCGGACAAGCGTATCTTCAACCCGCTGAAGTTACTCGCGCATCGCTCCACCGAAGAGATAATCGAGTTGATTGCAATGGGCGAAAAATCAACATGGCCGAAGATAGAGATGATTCGGGTTCAGACTAAAGTCAGTCGCACCCTTAGCCGGATTCTCAAGGATTTTGACCGCCAGCCGCGGCCGCTCGATCACCGTTCGCTTTCGGCTGCTTCCTGACGGACGGGCTACTGGCCTATTTTTTCTTGGCCGGTTTCTTCTTGGCCGACTTTTTTCTGGCCGGTTTCTTCTTGGCCGACTTTTTTC
>Ga0055584_100008593_pt1 | contig 10022 bp, 11 predicted proteins | sample OSDHelmetaG_FD_58716 | JGI IMG/M metagenome (GOLD analysis project Ga0055584, IMG submission 58716) | Pelagic marine sediment microbial communities from the LTER site Helgoland, North Sea, for post-phytoplankton bloom and carbon turnover... | ecosystem: Environmental > Aquatic > Marine >...
CCCATCCTCTAACTCTGAAGATGAAATTATATTGGCTTATACCAGTTTTTGGGCGATTACAGTCTATCGATTGGCGCATGAATTATATATTTTGGATGTGCCGCTGATGCCTCGGATGATGACGGAAATTTCACATATGAAAACGGGGATTGATATTCATCCTGGCGCTAAAATTGGGGAGTACTTTTGTATTGATCATGGTAGCGGTTTGGTGATTGGGGAGACGGCGGTTATTGGGAATCATGTGAAATTATATCAAGGGGTTACCTTAGGTGCACTGAGCTTGAAAGGGCGTGAGACTCAGGGTGTTCGACATCCTAAATTGGAAGACTATGTAACTGTTTATGCGCGTACCACTATTTTAGGCGGCGATACTGTGGTTGGCGAGCATAGTATTATTGGTGGTAACGTTTGGTTAACCTCGTCGGTTAAGCCCTATTCTAAAATTTACTTAAACGCAAATCTTCAACAACGCCATATTCAACAAGAACCAGGCGATGACCCTGGGGATTTTTCATGAGCATATTAGACACGATTGTAAAGCAAAAGCATCTTGAGATCGCTGAACTTTCGGATACGGTTGGGTTAACGGAAATTAAACGTCGTGCGGCTGTTGCGCCAGAGCGAGCCTCTTTTTATGGGGCGTTATCTAAACCTGGGGTGTCTTTGATTGCGGAGCTTAAGAAAGCGTCGCCATCCAAAGGGGTGATTCGTGAAAATTTTGACCCGGTGCTTTTGGCTCAGGAATTTGTTGGGGCGGGGGCGTCGGCATTATCTGTTTTAACGGATGAGCAGTTTTTTCAGGGGGCACCTGCGTATTTAGAGCAGGTGTCTAATCAGGTGTCTTGCCCTTTGTTACGTAAGGAATTTATTATCGATCCGATTCAGGTCTATCATGCAAAGGCCTTAGGGGCGAGTGCTATTTTATTGATTAAGGCGATTCTTAGCATATCTCAAGCACAAGTTTTAATGGATGTTGCGGCTGAGTGCGGACTGGATGTTTTAATGGAGATTCATAATCAAGAGGAACTGGACGCGTTATCGTCTTTAAGGGGGCTGTCTATTATTGGGGTGAATAATCGGAACTTAAACGATTTTCATACGGACACTAATTTTGTTTTAGAGTTAGCGCCAAAGATTCGACAACAGTTTTCAAATGAGATTTTAGTGGTTGCTGAAAGTGGCTATCAAGACGTGTCTCAGATTGAAGCCTTAGCGGCAGCTCGGATTGATGCGGTTTTGATTGGAGAGGGCCTGGCGAGGTATCCTGATTTGCAGTCTTTTTGGGCGAAATAGTATACTAGATCTTAAGGGTAAGGAGAATTATGAAAGTTAAAATTTGTGGCATCACCAATCGTGAAGATGCGTTAAACGCGATATCGTTAGGGGCGAGTGCTTTAGGGTTTATTTTTACGCCTAATTCACCACGATACGTATCCCCTGATGTGGTACGTGAAATTTCTTTATATGTACCTCCGTTTGTCTCGATGGTGGGTGTTTTTGTGAATCAAGAAAAAGAGGAAATTGATGAGTTGGTGACGCAATGTAAATTAGATTTAGTGCAACTTCATGGCGATGAGTCTCATGATTTTTGTTTGCAGATGAAGCGACGTGTCATTAAAGCGTTACGTGTGTCCTCTGTGGAAGATTTAGCGGTAATTCCAAAATATCAAGGGATTGCCTCTGCTATTTTGTTGGATACAAAAGTTCCTGGTAGTTATGGTGGTACAGGCCAAACGTTCGATTGGGGTCTGGCTTTACAGGCGAAGGAATACGATATTCCCTTAATTTTGTCGGGTGGTATTGGGCCTGATAATCTTAGTAAGGCACATAGCTTGGTGGACCCGTTTGCGGTCGATTTAAGTTCTGGAGTGGAGTCAGAGCCTGGGGTAAAGGACTATGATAAGATGCAGGCGTTATTTTCGGAGCTTCGTGGGTGTTAAAGAAGATTTTTTTGGGGCTTGTTTTGAGTCTTGTGATTTCAACGCTTATTTTTGCAAAGCCGATGTCTCGTGCAACGGTGATTGCACTCGCCAAGCAGTTGCAACAAGAATGGGTGATCCAAGATCATCGATTATTAATTGTTGATGTTCAGGCTCAAAAGTTATATGTGATCTTGGGTCATTCTGTGAAGTACGTTTATACCATTTCGACGAGTAAGATTGGGGTAGGTAATAAAGCGGGCTCTAATCGTACGCCTAGAGGTATGCATCGGTTTTCAGATAAATATGGCGATGATGCGCCGTTAGGCACGATCTTTAAAGCGCGAATTAATACGGGTAAGGTGTATGATTTTTCGTCAACGCAACCTGAGAAAAAAGATTATATCCTTAGTCGTGTTTTACACCTCAGAGGTATGGAAGCGGGACTGAATAAAGGGAAGGGTGTTGATTCCTTTAAGCGATGCATTTATATTCACGGTACGTCTAATGAAAAACAAATTGGGACACCAAGCTCAAAAGGGTGTATCCGAATGAAAAATCGAGATGTTATTGATCTGTATGAGGTCGTAAAGCCTGGCGACTTTGTTTATATTAGAGCTTAAACGGCGAAAGAACTGCCACAGGAGCAGCTTTTTTTAATGTTAGGATTATTCAGTTGGAATCCGGACATTAACAAGGTTTCGACGTAATCTAATGTAGATCCGATAAGAAAAATATAGCTTGTTTTGTCTACAATTACAGTTGCCCCGTTCAATTTAAAAATTTTATCGTCTGGATAATCTGCTATTTTTGCAAGGTCCATCGAATATGATTTTCCAGAACAGCCATCGGTTACGACTTTAACATATAAGCAATAGTCGTCAGGGTTCTTTTTGTCGCTTTTACAAAAATGGCGAATTTTTTCAGCCGCAATCTCTGTGATTTCTAAACCGCTAATTGCTGGTTTTTGTTCTGTAGTGGCGTTGTCTGAAGGTACAAATACCTTTTGAACATTTCCGCAGTCTGACATCTGTGTCCTCCGTTAAGTATCATCTTAGTTTACACTAAAAGGATGTTTTTTTCCTATACTCTAACGTAACGCGCAAGTTATACTGAAGAGTAATCGATAAATAAATAGATACAGGAGTTCTGAATGTTATTCTCTTTTCGAACGAAAGTTAAGCTCTATGATACCGATGCGGCAGGCATTATTTACTTTGCTAGCCAATTTCGGTTTGTTCATGATGCGTGGGAATCCTATCTTAATGAAAAAGGTGTTTTTATCGAAGACATGATGCGCTCTACCGACTATATGTTTGTAATTGCACATGTTGAAGCAGATTATAAAATGCCTGTTTTTTTAGGGGATGAATTAGAGGTTCGGTTGAGCATCACTAGAGTGGGCCGTTCATCAGCGACGATATCCTATGACTTATATCGAGGCGAGGATTTAGTGGGTACTGCGAAAACGGTTCATGTTGCGATCGATGTAAAGACACGACAGAAAATTGATATTCCTGAGGAGTTAAGGCTAAAATTTGGATGATTAAACACGTTTTTTTAGGATTTTGTGTCGTTATTTTAGCGGCGTGTGGTAGTGGGGGGAGCCAGGCTGTTACGCCTACCCAAACGGTCTTTCAAGCCCCTGGTATTTCGGATTATAGTTTGGTTTCTAAGGGTAGGGCGTCTTCTAGCGGTGTCTTTTATGATGCGTATGATATGGTTTCGACGGGAACAGAGCCTAGCGAAACGATGTTGGTGTTAATCGATTCTGAATCGGATCATGATACTTGGATTATTCACGTTCATGGGGGGCCTGCGGGCGAGATTGTGCCGAATGCATTGGCGACGTTGCATAGTGATTATAATCATATTTATTTTCAACAGCGTGGTGCTGGGACGTCTTTAAATTCTTCGGGTCCAGATTACTCAGATTTGACGATTAGTTCTGCTGAATTTATGCAGTCGTATGTGGCAGACCTTGGTTTTTTAGTACGGCATGTTCGGACCATTGATCCAGACTCTAAAATAGTTTTGTATGGTGAAAGCTGGGGTGTTTTATATGTCTTGCTGTATTTGGTTTCGGTTGAAAATACGACTTATTTTGGGCCAGATTATCGTGTGGATGGCGTTATTTGTGATAGCGGGTCCCTTAGGAGTATTAAGGCCAACTTTGAGGCTAATTTAGCGAGTTTAGAGACCTCAACCTTTGTGTCAGATGCCTCGACGGGACTCTTATCTGCTAGTGATTTGAATCAGTTGCATGCTGATTTTAATTTTTTGAAGGCGGGTGCGGCCTCTGCAAATGTATCTGTAGAATCAAATTTAAGTTTTGCTGAACATGGGACAACGACGCCGTTCAATGGCTATATTTTAGCGTTGTTCGATTATATTATGAATATGGAATACTATTCGGCATTGAAGTTTGGGGTATCGCCTCCTATTTTGGTTTCAGACTCGTCGGTTTATGCGAGTCCTCTGGATTGGGCGCAGACACAGGCTAATGGGGGCGTCCTTCGTACGACCAGTTTATCTGCGGCCGACTATTTTAATTATGAAAGCCGCTATTTTTCTCATACAGGGTTAACGGCGTCTTCTGTATTACCGATTAGTACAAGTACGACGACAAGCGCTGATCGTGGGGCTTATGCTTTATTATTTCCTATATTATTTAGTCATCAAGTTGTTTTAGACCATTTAGAGGTGGATTTTGATGATGTTCCGGCATCTGTGAACGTGATGTTTTTATATGGGGACCATGATTATCGATATCGACATGCTTATAATAGTGGCACGAATGGGATGTGTGCCGTTTATTTTGATCATTTTGAATCATCGGATAATGATAGTGTGGGGAATTGTATTATAAAGCCTGCATACGATGCGGGTCATGTTGTTCGTGCCCAATCTAGTGCTGGCGTTTATCCCGATTTAAGGGCTTTTTTAGAGCAGATTTAAGGGGTTAGGTGTTGTCGTGCTGATTTGTTGGTGTCGATGTGAGTTGGCCAGTCGATATAGTCTTTGGGGCATTTATAATTAGGTAGGTGTTCTCGAATGTGTTGGTCTATCTTTTCTTTTTGAGTTTCATCAAGCGGGCGTTCACACTTAATGAAGGCAACAGGGATATCCCCGTATCTAGGGTCCTGTCGTGCTTTGACCATAGCAAAGCTAATGCCCGGAATCGTCATTAACGCGCTTTCGATTTCTTCAGGGTAAATGTTTTCTCCACCAGATACAAATTGAGTGTCTGATCTTCCTGTTATCTTTAAAATACCTTGATCGAGCTTTGCTAGGTCTCTGGTATTGAACCATCCTTCGTTGTCTAGTGGGGATGAAAATCTACCATTTATTAAATAACCTGCAAATAAACTGGGTCCTTTGCATAGTAATTGACCCGCTTCGTTAAGTTTTATCTCTATTGTGGGGTGTGGTTTCCCAACACTATCGATAGGGTCTCCTTTTTGACTGCATGCGATATGGCTACTGAGTTCGGTTAAGCCATAACTTAGATGGATAGGTAGCTTTCTCTCTATCGCTTTTTTAAGTATTTTTTTTGGAAAAAAGCTACCACCAAGAAGGATGTGTTTTAGGTTTTTTTTGTGCGTGTAATCATCACCTATTAATTCTTCTAATTGAGGCAGTACTAACGAGCAATGTGTGATAGGGAATGTCTCTAAACTTTGCGTTAAAGGGAGGTCGCTAATCACAATACAAGCGCCTGCCATGAAGCATCGGAATACTATAGATAAACCTGATACATGATGTAATGGTAGTTTTAAAAGCCAATAATCGTTTAAATCTAAAGAAATGACAGAATTACTCTGTTTAGCACTAGAAAAATGGTTAATATAGCGGTGTAAACAGTACTTTTCGACGCCGGTTGACCCAGAAGTGGCCAAAGAACTGATAATTTGGCTTGGGATGATGTCTTTTTTTTGATCTCTGTAATTAATGCTTAAATTATCTAATTTTACTTTATTTAACAATTGGGTGATGATTAGCTCTTCGGCCTTCCAGACTGCTTTTGGCTTCAATTCGTCGATGGACTGTTGAAGTTTTGCCTTGGGCCACTTTGGATTTAAGGGGCAGGCGATAATTCCTTCGTTGATGCAGGCAAATATAACGGCGATGCTGCTAATGGATGTTTTTTGGATGATAGCTAGGGAGTTCCCTTTTTTTAAGCCCTGATCCTGCAGTTTTACTTGGTAGTAGCTAACTAATTTAGATAAGTCTTCGTACGTGAGTTCATCGGTATTGCTGATGAGTGCTGTTTTTGAGGGGTATCGTTTAGCCGCTTGTTCGATAAGGCATTTGTTTTGTGTAATCATGTGATGAGTAATGCTCCCATCATGCTTATCGTAAATAAGGCTAGGGTCGCGGCGGTTTTACCTAGATAAGGGTCTAATTCGGATTCTGCTTTTTTGTGAATGGCTTTGATATTGCGGATACTTAGGAAGAGGCAGGGGATAAAAAAAGCGATACCGTAAGGGGTTTGATGGAGTTGGACCCAGAAAAACGCATAGGATAGAGGTGCTAGCATAGAGATGCTATATAAGGTTTCTCCAAAGGGTCTACCGAAGCGTACGCAAAGTGTTTTTTTGTTCACGCTTTGGTCTTGGATACGGTCTCTTAGATTATTAACTGTTAAAATGGCAACGGCATAGGCTCCAAGGCAAGCGCCCATGAATAAGGACTCTGTAGACCAGGCGCCAGTTAGTAGGTAGACCGTGCCTCCTACTGCAAGTGGTCCAAAATAGGCAAACGCTATTAGGTCGGCGGATCCGGTATAGGCGAGCGCGTATGGACTGGCCGTATATAATACGGCAAAAAGTAGGCCACTTAACCCAATCGCAATAATAGGCCATCCTCCAAGTATCATTAAGTATAGACCTGTGATAAACGCGGTGACTAGGCATAAGATAAATCCAATTTTAATGTGTCTTGGCTGAAGTACTTGGTTTTGGAGTCCTCGTTTCGGGCCTAGGCGATCGGCGGTGTCAGCGCCTTTTTTATGGTCATAATAATCGTTCGCAAGATTGCAGCCAATTTGGATCAAGAAACTAGCGATGAGGGCTAAGCTAAGAACGCCGATGTTAATGGGGGTGATACGGCTAGCTAAGCTGCCTGCAATGACGATTGGGCAAATAGAAGCGATCAGTGTTTTGGGCCTTATGGCTTGTACCCACGATTGGAAACTTGTCTGAGATGGATTACGGTGTATCATATGTATGTAAGTGTAGCATAGTAAATTGAGAAAAAAATGAGAATTAAGACGGTGTTATTGATATGGGTTATAGGGCTTTCTGCATGGTGTCTTGCGGCAGAGCCGGTGTCCGATCTAAAGACTGAGGTAACATTCGTGACAGGGCGGGTTTGCGTGGGCGTTAAATGCTTTCAGGTAGATGTGGCGGATAAGCCTATTTTAAGGTCCCTGGGATTGATGGGACGAATCGAGCTAGCTCCGAATTCGGGGATGTGGTTTGTGTTTGATTATTTGGGTAAATATACCTTTTGGATGAAAGAGACGTTAATTCCATTAGATATTATTTTTGTGAATGAACGATTTGAAATCGTGTCTATTTTTGAAAACGTGCCGCCGTGTATCGAAGACCCTTGTCCTTTATATACGACGAAAGAGAATAGTCTGTATGTATTGGAGATTCCAGGAGGATCGGTCTCTAGATATCAGATCTCTCTTGGGGATATTGCGGTGTATACGCAGTTAACTGAAACAAAACTTTAATGTCATTTGAGTCGACCGTAACGTCATATTGTGAAGAGCGCCGACTATTTTCTGGTGTTAAGCGTGTTCTTTTGGCGGTTTCTGGTGGAGTGGATTCTTTGTCCTTGCTGTATTTTATGATGGGGCAGGATGACCTTTATATTGAAGTTATTTATTGTGACCACGGACTGAGAGATGTGTCTGAAATTCAAAAAGACCAAGGTGTGATTCGCTCAGTTTTAGGGGGGTCTGGACTTGTTTTTCATGTGAAGGTGCTTCAGATAGACTCGTCGGGAATAGGGGTTGAATGTGCTGCTCGAGAGGCTAGGTTGAATGCATATCAAGAGATCTTGTCTAATTCTGAGCTAGACGCCGTCGTCATGGCCCATCATCGAGACGACCTGTGTGAAACGATGCTTATGCAACTTTCAAAGGGTGCGAAGTCTAGGTTATATGGGATATTGCCGAGGCAGATTCTTTACGGGATGTCGATTTTACGACCGTTTTTAGGGGTCACCAAATCCGAGATTTTGGAGTATGCTGCCGAACATGGACTTACGTATTCTGATGATTCAACGAATTTGTCTGCCCCCTATATTCGGAATCAGTGTCGCGAGAAGGTTATGCCCGCACTTGAGGATGTTTTTCCTGCATATCGCACTGCGTTTGCACGGTTTTCGCAGTATATGCAAGATCGATTAGGGTTCGAGCAGCGAATACTGGCACCATATTGGGCATTTGTCTCTTATTTTCCAGGAGGGTTAAAATGTCGTCTGGAGGGGTTGTCGGATATGGACCCTTTTTTGAGGCAGCAGTTTTTACTTCAGTTTATTGAGGCGGTTTCACCATCAGTTCGTATAGAGGGGTCTCATTTAGAGTCGATTTTACAGTGTGATGCATTAGGGACGAATAAAAAGAATTTTGAGTTGCCCGAAGGGCTTCGGTTTGAACTGAATTCGAAGTACTGGGTGTTATATCAACTGTCGGCAGAGATTGATCGGTTTGAGCCTCAAGAGATTCAAATTGGTGAGGTTTATCGTAGTTTTTTAGGTGAGATGTCGTTGTCGACTAAGAGACTTACAGCGTATGTAGATCCAGCGCTTCGAGTGAGAGGCTCTGAAATTTTGGATCTCGACTGTCTTTCAGAAGGGTCTTTGTCTATTCGATATCCTCAAGAAGGGGATGTCTTTTGGCCGTTAGGGGCAGATGCACCGGTAAGTTTAGATGTGTTTTTACAAAAGCAGGGTCTTTTAAAGCGAGAGAGGGAAAACGTAGCGCTTTTATATTCAGGGGCTACTATTGTTTGGGTTGTGGGGTGCCGGCTTTCGGAGCAGGTCCGGATTAGCCCTAATACGAGGCGATTTCTTTACCTTGAATTTTCAAGAGAAGATTCTTAGTTGTTTTCATTTTAAGTTCTAGTGGTATAATAAAGATTATGAAATCCAAATCTTTAAAAGTAGTATTGTTTTTGAGCATTTTTTTGATGTTTGGGGTTGCTGATTTTGGGCTTGTTCATGCGACTGGAAAGACAGTGGCTAAGAAGTCTTTCAGTCAAAAGAAGAATTCGATTAAAATTGATAATTTTAGGGATGGTAACTTTTCTGTGAATCCGGAGTGGTGGAACTTTGGAAGTGTTAGTATGGTTGTCGTGGATAATGGGGCAGATATTAATGCGATGAAGAAGACCAAGAATTCGATTAACTTAGGTAAAAAATCATTGCAGGTTCAGGGGATTACAAGTCGTTATTACGCAGGTGGAGTTGGTGTTTATTTGGGCTTAGATGGTTTTGATTATACAAAATTGGTTATGACTGTATATTCACCTAAGGCGATGTCTGGCATTATTCGAATTGAGCTTTTTGATGATGATAATGGCAATAACCGTGTGGACTTTGGGGCGGGTAAGGATGCGCCAGATTCTGATGATGTTTTGGTCTATAACCAGGTTGTTGATTGGGAAGGATGGAAGGTTATTCGTATTCCCCTTGAGTATTTTGAGGATGATAACCCTAGAGTTGGGGATAATGTGTTTAATCCGTATCGAATTAATAGGTCTGCTGGTTTGATTCAGATGCAGCTTGTTTTACTGTCCCTTAAGGAGCCTGAGTCACAGCTCCTATATAAATTCGATTACATCGGCCTCGAATAACGGCCTGTTTTTTGAGCGATCTAGAGCCAAATGACTGCGGGGCTGTAGCTTGCGCTACTATACCCTTCGTCATTTGGCTCTAGCTCATCTCAAAAATTCAGGCCGTTGGCATTGAGCTTGGGGTACTGGTGGATAGAGATGGTTTGTTGCATCGCATCGTATCGCATCGTATCGCATCGCTGCGCTTGCTGGGATATTGGATGTTGCTTTAACGTTCGCTTGGATAAGG
>Ga0055584_100008594_pt1 | contig 10022 bp, 9 predicted proteins | sample OSDHelmetaG_FD_58716 | JGI IMG/M metagenome (GOLD analysis project Ga0055584, IMG submission 58716) | Pelagic marine sediment microbial communities from the LTER site Helgoland, North Sea, for post-phytoplankton bloom and carbon turnover... | ecosystem: Environmental > Aquatic > Marine >...
TCTAAAGAGTGGCTTAGTGCTAGGACAGTTTCAACAAAAGTAGTGCAGTCGAACCCATCGAATCGATATAATGGGTCTTTATCAAATTTACCTGTGGGCCCCTCTCCTAAAGGGGACTCAAGAGTAGGCCTTCCTTTAAAAAAGGAGCTAAATATTTCAACTCTTTCTTCAATGGGTAGCCCTGATGATTGAACAATTAGAGAATTGATCTTTGAGCCCAGTGCCAATTGAGAAAAAGAAATTAAAAATAGGGCCAATAGGAGCTTTTTCATACTTTCTAATATAGTTAAAAACATTCACAGTTCAATGAAATTAATATTACATTAAAGATAGAACATAGGTGCAATTTGGCACTAGTTTTAGTAAAAATTTCAATATGACCAAGACAAGAGGCTGATTTCTTGTGATAGGCCTCTTCTAATGCTAGGAAATATTCATGAAGAATCTATTAATAATACTAGGAATCCTTTTAAGTTTAGCAGGGTGTTCAAAGCCGAATCAATTACTAAACTTAAGGTTGAAATCAAAGCTCACAACACTAGATCCGGCCAGGGCATTTGATAAATCATCATTAGAGGTACTTGGCTCTGTTTATGAGCCTCTTTATCAATATCATTATCTAATTCGTCCCCATAAAGTAATTCCCCTTTTGGCCGTCGGTCAGCCCGAAGTGAGTAGTGATGGGCTGGTTTATAGAATAAAAATTAAAAAGGGTATAAAGTATCATGATCACCCGGCCTTTAATGGGAAAGCGAGGTATGTACAGGCCCAAGACTTTGTAACTCAGCTAAAAAGAATTGCTTACTTACCTTTAAAGAGTCCTGGGCATGGTATGTTAAGAGGTCTTCTAAAAGGCTTTGACCAATACTCAAAATTAGTCGGACGGGATTATTCAAAATTGTTAAAAACATCATTTCAAGGTGCTGTAGCAATTGATGATCATACCCTTGAGCTTCGATTACAGAAAAAGGTTTCTAATCTTGTTCATCTTCTTACTCTGAGCTTTTTTGTACCTATACCTGTTGAAATATTAGGTAATGTGAATTTAGAGAATTCCTCATTAGGAACAGGTCCCTATGTATTACATGATATAACTGCGAAGAGGTACCATCTTAAAAAATTTCAAGATTATAGGAAAGCACTGTATCCGAGTATCGGAGATAGAAATGCGCATGGGGCAAAATTACTTGCCGATGCTCATAAAAAGATACCTTTTTTAGATAATGTTTACTACAGAGTTATTGAGTCTGATTTAGAGGCTTGGAAAGAGTTTACTGATAAAAATATTGATTTTATGGAAGTACCTAAGTCGAGAATGGATGAGATTATTGATTATAGGGGCAAAATAAAAAAAGAGTATGCAAAACAAGATGTCGAACTAAGTATTTACCCCGCCATGATTAATAGGTGGCTCTCATTTAACTTCAATGACCCTTTAGTTGGTAAAAACAAAAAAATTAGAGAAGCTATATCTTTAGCGATTGATAGAAACCTTTATAATATTAAAATAAAGCAATCAACAGCACATGTTGCAAACTCAATTTTTACTCCAGGGATAGAGGGCTATGATACTAACCGTAGTTTAAATAATGTAATCGATATAGAGCATGCTAAAAAATTATTAAAAGATTTAGGTTATGACAAAAGTAACCCTTTAACACTCAAATACTCAACAAGAACCAAGGGAGTCGACGGTATTGAAGAGGCCAGTTTTTTAAAAAAATCCCTTGAGCAAATTGGAGTAAATCTCGAAGTTGAGTTTTTAGACTTTTCTGAGTTTTTGAGAAAAGGAAGAAGTGGACAGCTACAGTTTTTTACAGATAATTGGATTTATGACTATCCTGATCCACTAAATATGCTACAACTACTTCATTCTAAAAACCACCCGGGTATAAATAAATCAGCTTTTAATAGTCAGAAATTTGATAAGCTTTATAAACAACTTGAACAAACAATCGATCCAATTAAGAGAAAGGCTTTATTTTATAAAATAGAAAATGAAGTTATATCTAATGTAGCTTGGATAATGCTATGTTATGAAAGAGATGTTATGGTGACTCATAAAAGAGTGCGTAACCTTCGTAAATCAAGCTTTATCCGTAATTATATTAAATATATTCGTACGCATTAATAGACTTTTAGGAATGACCAACTCTTTTTTTGTTGTTAACCTTTAATTAATATTAAATATTTTAAGGGGTAGCTATGAAAAAGATCGGTATCATTGGTGGAGCAAGAATTCCATTTGCTCGCTCAAACTCTGCTTATAAACTTTCAAGCAACAAGGAAATGATGACGGCCGCCATGAAGGCCTTAGTTCAAAAGTATAACCTAGAAGGAAAAGCTCTAGGTCTTGCCAGTGTTGGGGCCGTAGCAAAGAGTTCTCATGACTTTAGTATGGCAAGAGAATGCTTAATTGATGCTGGGCTTTCCTACGATACACCGGCCTGTGATATTCAAATGGCCTGTGGAACTAGTTTAGAAACGGCCAATCATGTTGGAAACCAAATCGCGATGGGACAAATTCAAGCAGGGATTGCTGGTGGGGTAGACTCAAGTTCGGTTGTTCCCATTGAACTTAAGCAAAAGCTATCTAATCGTTTGGTTCAACTTTCAAGGGCCAGAAATATATCAGAAAAGTTTAAATTATTATCTTCATTTAAGCCTGGAGAGCTTATACCAAACTTCCCAGCTATAAAAGAGCCTAGAACAGGACTATCAATGGGAGAGCATTGTGAACTTATGGTCCAAGAATGGAATATTTCTAGAGAGGAGCAAGATCAACTGGCCCTAAAAAGTCATCAAAACACAGTAGCTGCCTATGAGAGTGGTTTTTATAATGATCTAGTTTTTCCTTTTGCCAACTTAGATAAAGATAATAATGCTAGACCTGACTCAAGTTTAGAGAAGCTTGGTAAATTAAGGGCCGCGTTTGATAAATCAAAAGGAACTTTAACGGCCGGAAACTCTAGCCCTATGACGGATGGTGCATCCTGTGTACTACTTGCAAATGAAGAGTATGCTTCTAAAAATAATTATGACATTGATGCCTTTTTAACACATTACCAATCTGCTGCCGTTGATTATAAAAATAAAGAAGGTCTATTGATGGCACCTGCATATGCTATTCCAAAATTATTAGCGCAAGCAGGAATCACATTACAGGATTTTGACTTTTATGAAATTCATGAGGCATTTGCAGGACAAGTTCTCTGCACACTTAAGGCCTTAAATGATAAGAGCTTTTGTCAGCAAAGACTAGGCTTAGACAAAACACTTGGTGAAATTGATATGAGTAAGCTCAATGTAAAAGGTGGTAGTGTGGCAATTGGGCATCCTTTCGCCGCAACGGGAACACGAATCATTGCTTCTTTGGCCAAAACTCTTAAAGAGAAGGGAAGTGGACGAGGACTAGTTTCTATCTGTGCTGCTGGTGGAATGGGTGTAACTGCTATTATAGAGCGTTAATATAAAATATTTCGACGCTTTTTAATCTTTCCTTGCATGGTCTGCTTAATCTTACTAAGCAGGCCTTCTTTAGTGACAGGCTTTACAATATAGTTATTAACTCCTGCTTCAATGGACTTTTTTACATGCTCTGGATCAGAGTCTGCAGTAACCATAATAAAAGGAAGCTCTTTTAAATCGATATTAGAACGAATCCTTTTGAGAAAATCGAATCCAGTTACTTTAGGCATGTTCCAGTCGACTAGTACGAGGTCAATCTCCATTTGGTTGGCAAGATTTCTAACTAACATTTGTTGGCCCTTTATAGCATCTAGGGCGGTATAAATCGTTGCAAAGCCTAACGACTTAAGGAAGTTAGAAATTAAATCTAAGGACTCCTGGCTGTCATCAACAACAAGGATTCTAATACTGAGAAGCTGCTCATCTAAATTTTCATCATTCATATACTAATGATAAAAGAAATTATGAAGGGAATAAACTATTTTAAGCTTATTTTAACCTTTTTGTAGAAACCATCTCCAAGTGATGACGTCTTTACTTGATTATTAGTGTCCAGATATTGGTGAATAATAAAGCGATCAGATGGTGGTAGCGGCGCTGTAATAACGCTATCACTTTTCTTTAGAGCTAATTTAACGAGTTTATCGGCCATTAGCTTAAGCTTAGACTCTTTCGTATTCTGAAAGTCTCCACAGTTAACAATAACTTTAAAGTTTTTGGGAATAGGTGTTAGATTGTGGATATACTTTCTTACGAGATACTCAATACCATCAAGGGCCTCGGCATCATTATTAAGAAGTACCTCTTCATCAGGCCCATTAAGATCAATAATTAACTTCTCTTTTTGTTCATTAATTTTAAAGTTGAGTTCAAAAGGTGAGTTTTGGAAAAATTCATATAAGAATTCATTTGCGAGACCAACAAAGTTAGTTTTTACAAAGACTTCATATTTACTTTTTCTTGGGCCTAGACCAAATAGAGTTCTCTTGCCCTTTTCTACTATTTTTGCTTCTAGTAATGAGGTATTAGTGAAGGGAAAGTCTTTGATACAGTTAATGATCGCTTTTTGTGTACTCGTTGCCTCAGTATTACTTTTTTTGAAATTCTTTATTTTTTCTTTATGAACTCTTTCTGTTTTAGCAATTACTTTTTTCTCTGGTCTTTTTTTATTTTTTGGAACCTTTTTAATTTGCTTTGGGCGATTTCTATTGTTGTCAGAAGCTTTTTGTCGAGGTTGTCTTTTGTTTGTTACATTTTTTGTCGTTTCCATTTTTGGCCTTACTCCTACATCTACGGAAAAATGATCTTCTGTTAAATTTTCAAGTGATAGTTTCTGATCGATATACTGTTCAATTGGTTCTAGAAATTCACAATCATTATGGCCACAAAAACTGATGGCCTTACCTTTTTGTCCAGCACGACCAGTTCTGCCTATCCTATGAACATAGCTAGCAGGGTCTTGGGGAAGATCATAATTTATTACAAGGTTGACACCTTTTATATCGAGTCCTCTAGCTGCAACATCTGTACATACTAGAATATTTATATTTTTTTCTCTAAAGTCTTTTAGAACAGATGTCCTTTTGTTCTGTGGAAGATCACCACTAATTGCTAATGCTTTAAAACCTAGGTTTTGTAACCATTTGGCCACTATACTTGTTTCTGATTTGGTATTACAAAATACCAGACAGTGTCCATCTTCTTGTTCTTTAAACAAACCAACAAGAAGAGGAATCTTCTCTCCATCTCCAACGTGAGCTAGAGTGTGAGTTACATTTTTTGAAAGTATTTCATCATTACTTAGATTGACCTCAACAGGAGTGGCCTTCATTTGGTAGGCCATTTTGGATAGGTCGAGACCAGATGTTGCTGAAAACATCATTAGTTGGCGTTCTCGAGGCATTTTTCTTACTAGATAATAAATGTCTTCTTTAAATCCCATATCGATGAGTCTATCGGCTTCATCAAGAACAGTGCCACGACAATTATTAAAATTAATGATCCTTTTTTGTTGAAGATCTTTTAATCTTCCTGGTGTTGCCGTAAGGACATGAACACCTTTTTGCAGTTGATCAAGCTGAGGTTGGTAGTTCTCACCACCGACAATAATGGCACTTTTGATACCTAGGTCGGTGCCAAAGTCGACAAAGTACTTATCAATTTGGGCGGCCAATTCTCTTGTCGGAGTAATGATGATGAAAAGGGGAGCACTCACTTTATCAATAAAGAGGGCAGCATCCTTTAAATTGACTAACTTTTGAAGAATAGGAAAAACAAAAGCGCCAGTTTTGCCACTGCCTGTTTCTGCTTGTACGATAATATCCTTATTCTCAAGTAGATGAGGTATTACTTTTTCTTGTACCTGAGTTGGTTGAGAAAAGTTTTGTTGGCCTAGGGCCTTTAAAATATCGTTTTCGAGGTTAAGTTCTTCAAACTTCATGTTTGTCCAGTTTTATTAAAATACTTCGAGGTTGTAGCTAAGATATGGCATGTGGTCAAGTAAACTTCACTTATGCGCTCTATGTCAACGGGTATTCCTCTGTCCACACCTGGTTTTCCCAATCGTAGTACTCATGAGGCCTAAAACTACTTTTATAGGACATAGAAGCATTTTTTTGAATGAAATAGCCTAGGTAGTAATATTTGAGCTTGAGATGTCTTGCAAGCTCTATCTCTTTAAGGGCACCAAATATACCTAGAGACCTCTTTGAAAACTCTGGATCATATATGAAATAAACACTATTGAGCCCCTCTAAAGAAGCATCTAAAAAACCAACAGCAACGAGTCTATTTTTCAAATGGTATTCCATTTGAAAGCTCGTTGTAGAATTATAAAAATGAGTAATATTAAACTCATCTTTAGAAACTTCCTGATTAAACTTTATTTCTGAATGCTTTTTATAAATTGAGAAGATTTCTTCACGATACTCAGGTCTTTTGATTGTAACATCTAAGTCTTGATTCTTTTTAAAAACCTTTCTTTGACCCTTAGATGGTAAAAATTCATCAATGGGAACTCGGATAGGTGTGCATAGTTTACAATTAGGACATTTAACTTTGAAATAAGTTGGTCCAAATTTTCTCCAACCTTTATTGAGTAATTCTTCCAACTCATTAGGTGAAACTTTTCTCGCTAAGAAGTAAAGGTTAGAAGATTTAAAACCCGGAATATAGGGGCAATCCTCAACAGCTGTTTTTTGTTGAGGTATTAGTATTTCCATGGACTTTATTATAGTGTGGTTATTGCGCTTTGATAAGAGCTTTATGAAATTCGTTAATAAGCTTTTTCATTTTAAATTTAAACTGTAAGCTTAGTTCATCAACCACATTTAGGTCAGTAGATGTCATGAGCTTTTTAAAAGTTTTTTCAAGTGACTCAAGCTCTTCTGTAGAAATTGATATAATATCAACGAGTAAGTTTATTTTCTCTTGGTTTTCTTCAATTTCTTCTACAAAGGTATTAAGAATTTTTAAATATTGAATCATTTTTTCTTGGGCCGCTTCTACTTCTTTAACAAACTCATATTCAACCTTGTCTAGTTTTTGAAGTTTAGCCTGTCCATTTTCTACTTCACGTACAAACTCGGAGGAAACCTTTTTAAACCATTTAAGTTGATCTTGAGACAGTTCTATTTCTTTAACACTTTGTTTGTTGATTTTGTTAGCTTCAGTGATAAGTTCTTGGTCGTGCTCTATTTCTCTAACAAATTGTTTCTCAATTTCTGACTCATTAGATAACTTTAAAATGAGCTCAACGAGTTCTTTTTTAGAAAGACGCTCTAATGTGACCTTTTTTGTAATTTTCTTTTTTGTCATGTGTACTTAACGGACAAAAAATGTCTGAAATTTAATTTATTTAACTAGTAGCTTTTTCGTACTTATCATCTGAATAAGCGACTACAAACTCTCTAAATTTCAATATTTCTTCAATATCGATTAAATGAGTGTTATTGATATTTTGAGGGACATACTCTTGAAGGATATTGTTAAAAGAGTTGAGAATGGTTTGCATTGAAAGAAAAAGCTTTTTAAAGAAATCTAAGTCTCCTGTCTCCCAGAAGTAGATGAGCTCTTGAAGGTCCTTATGGTTTTCACAATGAGAGCAACCTTCACAATTTCCAAACCTTTGAACGTAGTTGGCATGACAATAAGTTTGTTCTGCAAGGTCTTGTTCATGTTTATCTAAATCGTCCTGATATTTTTCAATAATTGGAATTGTAAGGGCAGGGGCCTCTTTGATAGCAAGAAGAACTTGCTCAATATAGGTACAGGATAGAGAGCAATAAATGATATCTTCTAATATATAGTAGGCCATTTCCTCGTTATTTCTTGACCCATTTTCAATTTCATTAAGTGAATTCCAAGCAATAATAGATGGGGCTTGCTCATTTTTTTCTAAGTTTAGAAAATAACCTCTTAAATATACATGAAATGGTATATTTTTTTGCCCTTTAAATAGTCCCATAAACTTATCCTTTTGTAATCATTGTACTTTGTTTTTTATAAAGATTAATGGAGGAAAAATAATCATTATCTAAGAAAGTTGACTTAAATAGTTTAAAAATCTAAAGACCTATATATGAATCAAGAAATAAGGCACGAAATAATATCTAACTTAAAAGAAGCTCCAGAAGAGTTCAGAAGGGTATTTTTTGGACGAGGTAGAGGACTGAACTTCAATATAGATAAATTTGACCAGGAAACCCTTTTAATTACTTGTTTTGAAGAAATGGACTTAACTTTATTTTCCTTTTTAAGCTATCCCAACTTAATAGTTCAAAAAAGACATAAAAAGCCAATTGAAACATATGTTTTAAAAGGAGAGGCCAAAGAAAGCTATATTGTGAAAGAAAACGGCGCCTCATTTAAAATTTTTTTAGATGGAAATCAAAATATCGGGCTATTTCCAGAAATGAGGTTGTTAAAGAAGTTTTTGAAGCAAGAAAGTGAAGGAAAAAAAGTTCTTAATATGTTCTCATATACTTGCTCCCTATCTGTCTTCTGCGCCTTGGGAGGAGCTGCACAAATTCATAACATTGATATGATGAAGTCGGCCTTAGAAAGAGGGCGAGAAAATCATCGTTTGAACTCTATTGATCTGAATAAGGTTTATTTTCATAACCATAATATTAAAAAGTCATGGGGGTTATTAAAAAGAAAAGGTCCTTATGACCTTATAATTTTTGATCCGCCTTCATCCCAGGGAAAAAGCTTCACTGCGCAAAGCGATTATGAGAGAATGTTATCTCGTTTACCCGGACTGACTTCACCTGGAGGTAAGGTTATTATATGCCTGAATTCGCCGCATATCTCCCATGAGCAGCTTCACCTTTGGGCAAGCAACTCTCTTTGTGGTATGAGTTTGGAGGGTAGAATTAAGGTTGGTCCAGAGTGTCAAGATTATGGACCTCATGAAAGTGTTAAAATTCAAATTTGGAATAAGAATGTCTGAACTAATTTACGATATCCATATGGCCGAGAATCCTAAGGCCATTATTTGCATGCCTCACTCTGGAATGAACTTACCTGAAGAATTTAAGGATTTAGTAGTATCTGATTCTAAAGTACTCGGATGCGATGTGGATTTTAGAGTATTTGATCTTATCGATAAAAAGAAACTTCTCTCACGTGGAATCTGTTTGATTATTGCCAAAAACATTAGAACGAGTGTTGATTTAAATAGGCCAAGAAGCACGGCCTTATTAAATTGGGATACAAACACCATGGGAGAACAAGTCGTCTCAAAAAGGCCAGAATCAGAGCTGAGTGAAGAGCTTCTTAAAAAATATTATGATCCTTACTTTAATAAAGTAAAAGAAATTATTAAGGATAATCAAATAGATCAAGGAATAGACCTTCATAGTATGCCTTCTCGGCCAACAAATTATCACCTAAAAAAGAATCCAAATCAAAAACTTGAAAGACCAGATTTTTGTCTATCTGATTTAGAGGGTAAAAGTTGTCCAAAGGCTTGGATGAATGATGCTATTAAATATTTTGAAAATAAAAACTACAAAGTAGGGTATAATGACCCATATAAAGGTGGTCAAGGAACAGTATTTCTACATGAACAAGGTCTAAAGGCCATGCAGATCGAAATTAAAAGAGAGATTTATATGGAAGAGACAAGTCAGACACTTGTTGATTCGATGGCCTTAGACTTAAAAGAAAAGCTGACAAGCACCTTGCTAGAAATATTTGATTTAAATTAGGAGTTCCAAATGAAAGCGTTAATTGGGTTGATGACCTTATGTTTAATGTTGGGGATGTCTAAACCAAGCATTAAGTCTTCAGCGGAGCTAGGTAAACCTGCCCCAGACTTTACCCTTATAAATGCAGAATCAAAAAAAATAAGCCTCTCTGACTTTAAAGGTAAGTTGGTTGTTCTTGAATGGTTCAATTATGGCTGCCCATTTGTTCGAAAGCATTATGATAGTCAAAATATGCAAAAGCTACAAAAGAGGTATCGTAGTAAAGATGTTATTTGGCTTTCTATTGTTTCATCAGGTGAAGGTAAACAGGGATACCTCACCCCCTCTCAGGCGAAGACTAAA
>Ga0055584_100008595_pt1 | contig 10022 bp, 8 predicted proteins | sample OSDHelmetaG_FD_58716 | JGI IMG/M metagenome (GOLD analysis project Ga0055584, IMG submission 58716) | Pelagic marine sediment microbial communities from the LTER site Helgoland, North Sea, for post-phytoplankton bloom and carbon turnover... | ecosystem: Environmental > Aquatic > Marine >...
GTCCTTCCAGCTAGCTGGAAGGACTACTATGTCAGATTAAGTCGGAACTAATTCAGCTAAGTGGGCCGTTTGAGCCTCGTTTTAATGCGCCGAATGTCACCCCAGCTTCATGTAGCCTCTCAGTTACTTGTGCTTCGTTCTCTTCCTGAAACAAATCCATTTCATCGCCCAGAGATGGTAGAGCGATATCGGCCAAACGCCAAAGGTCCATTGTGATCGTTTGTGCTGTCTCCAAATCTTCCCAAAGGCGGGGACGGTAATTGCTGTCATAAACAACATACCCACCATTTTCGCGGTAAGTTGTTAAGAACTCAATCAAGGCTGTCCTCGTATCGGGTGGCAACACAGCCATTGTGATACCAGAAACGTAAATCAAATCGAAATCGTTCAATGCGTTGAGTTTAATCTGACAAGGTTTTGCAAAAAGAGATCTTGCCGCCGCCTGTGACCGCCAATAGGTAAAACTGCGCTCGCCAGCGTCATCTGTGTCAATGGCGTAGAGGCCCGGCATGAGGTCCGGTCTTCGTTCGACATAAGATGCATCGACGTTATGGCGTTTCATATGGTCAAAAATACGGGCAGAGAACCGATCAAGGCCCAAAGCTGTCACGTAAGATACGGATTTGTTCTGGCCGCGTAGGAGGCGTGAAAGGTAGACCGCGGTGTTGTAGGTGTCTCCTGCAACACCAATGTTGGCATCAGCCGGACCATCCATGACCAGCTCAATCATAACCTCGCCAACACAAGCGATTTTGTTAATGCTTCTTTTTTTGATCATGGTTACTACATTGGAGTTTCTCGGCGGAGTATCATCTTTCCGATCTGACTTCAACTCAAGCGCCGTTGGAACAAGCCAATTGGGTTGGTTGCTAAACTCACGAACGCTGGTTTTAGTGAGAATTAACCTCTATATAGATGCTCCAATTCATAGGTAAACTTCGCAACCCACAAGGACAGTTGTATTATGGCAGCGACCATCGCCGCGGCGTTCTATCGTGGCAATAGAACCTTCACGGTTGAGCAAGTGCTAGCTCAAGCCCCCGGGTCAGATGAAGTAGCGATTAGGGTCGCTTACTGTGGCGTTTGCGGTACGGACATGCATGTTTACCATGGCAATATGGACGCCAGAGTAGGGCACAACCGCATTCTCGGTCACGAGATGTCAGGTGTTGTTGATGCAATTGGTGATGGTGTCTCAGATGTAGGAGTCGGGCAAAAAGTCGTCGTTCGCCCTTTGGATCATTGTGGGGATTGTCCTGCCTGTGATGCTGGGCATCAGCATATTTGCCATAAACTCAAATTTCTCGGTCTTGATACAAACGGTGCTATGCAAGAAATCTGGATCGTGCCGTCCCATACAGTTCACGCCTTGCCAGGCACTATCCGATTGGAAGATGCGGCGCTTATCGAACCGTTGGCTGTTGCTTGTCATGCAGTACGGTTATCTGGTTTGAAGCCAGGGGAAGATGTGTTGGTGATTGGTGGTGGCCCTATTGGCATTCTAGTTGCTATGGTCGCTGGTGAGGCCGGTGGGAATGTAACTATTTCCGAAGTGAACACCAACCGGATTGCTATTGCTGAGAAGCTAAGTTTTACTGTTGTAAACCCCGCGGAAACCAACTTAGAAGAGTCTGTCAATGCCTCTACTAAGGGCAAGGGAGCAGATGTTGTTTTTGAAGTGTCAGGGACGCAAACTGGCGCGGATGCGATGACGGCTTGCGCTGCCACTCGAGCACGTCTTGTCATGGTCGCGATTCATGCAACCAAGCCAAATGTAGACCTATTTCAATTCTTCTGGCGTGAGCTGCAATTGATTGGCGCCAGAGTGTATGAGGCGAAAGATTACGAGAAGGCAATCTCTTTGATTGCATCCAACACTATTGATGCAAATACAGTGATCACAGATGTTAGGCCTTTGGAGGAAACACAAGCAGCTTTTGACGCTCTGGACAGAAATCCAACAGCTCTGAAGACACTTATCAAATTGGGTGAATTGTAATGGCTTTGTTTCCTACCCGTCTTTCGAACTCGTTGTTTGTGTTGGTGGTAGTTGGATAGCACCGCAGGATTTGCTCGCTGAGCGTAACCGGGAAATGACCGTTTCGCTTGTTCCTTGGCAAACTGAGCAAGCAGCCCCCCTATATTTGATAGCTACAAATTCAACTTTTCTCGCTACTCTTCTCCTTGAGGAAATATGTGAGGAGAAAAGACATGATTAAAAAGCTAATCAGCTCAGCCTGTGTGCTGGCATTTTTTAGCGGCGGCGCTCTCGAAGCATCGGCTCAACAACTAGAAGATTGTTATGCGACGCCAACTGTCTATAGCGGTACAACCTTAGCCAATTTGGCGGACCGATATTTCGCTGATGTCGACTATCGCTATGCTATTTTGTTGGCAACGAATGCACGGACCTCTGACGGATTTCCGTTCATCGGAAACCCGCACCAGTTGCCTTTGGGGAAACAACTTTGTGTCCCTGCGATTACAGAAGCGGAAAGACTAAGAAACCGTTTCTTGATGTATATCGAGGCCGTTCAAGACATGGCATTGCCCGTCCCGTCAGAGGTGACGAACAACCTTAGCCCGCTGGATGTATCAGGTCCCGTTGGTGTTGCTACTTGGGTTCGTGCCGATCAAGCAGCCTCATATCGCGCCCAAGTGGGGCAAACGATCCAAGCTGGCGGCGATATATGGGTAACCGAGGTGCCAAAGATCCAAGAATTCTGCAAATCCTATGCGCAAACTCATGGTGACTACTTGCCAGGTATCACATTACGCCTAGAACAGAGACTAGGCATGCCGCCGCACAGTGCCAAAACCGCATTTGTTGAGTTTGAGGTCGCAAACCCAGACAAGCAATCGCAGATCTTCAGGCCTTGTGCTTCACCATCTGTGACGACATCAACTTGCGCAATGGGACCACCGGCTTCTTGTGATCCAGGTGACGCCCAGTGTCATCGTCATTATGATTTCTTTATGGGGCAGTATTACTATTCTTATGGGGTGTCTCTGCCAGCTGAATACCCGTGGACGTCGTTGGGTTACACCTTTGATTGGGCACATAAGGCCATCGGATTGGAAGACACGCCTGATTTTGTTCAATACGGCGGCAGTGAGTATGTTGTGCCGAAGGGGGCGACGGTTACTGTCAGGGCCGTTTATGATACCGCGGACTATTGCAAGAATTAGAATCGTTTAGTTTGGATGAATGCCAGCTCACGGCCAAGTGGGCTGGCAAATTTTTGCGTCAATTTTTTGGGCCAGTAAGAAAACGGAGAGCTGTGTTCCAACGCCTGAATATTGCGGGTCAACGTACCCCATGGCGAGGTTCTTATCCGATCGGTAGCCATAGGCAGCAGAAGTAATGGAACCAACGACTTTCTCGCCCTCGAAGATCGCTTCTCCGGGCTGACAGGGAGCCTCAACGCTATCAATTTCAAGGATGACACGTTGCTTTCTGTTTCCCAATGCCATTTGCTTTTCTAGACCAGCTTTGCCAACGAAGTCTTTTTTCCAGTTAACCAATTTCTCGAGACCAGCTTCAATGGGATTGAATTCAGTTATCAGATCACTTTTCCAATGACCGTAGCCCATTTCCAATCGCATTGAATCAAGCGCATACATACCAAAGTGCGTTAAGCCCAAGGGTTCTCCGGCGTGGCAGAGTGTTTGGTAGGCTGCGAACAGTTGCTCGTTGGGAATATGAAGCTCAAAAGCCTGTTCTCCCGAAAAAGAGATGGACATGGCCAAAGCTTCAGCAATCCCAATGTGGCAGGTCCGCGCTGAAATCCATGGAAAAGCCTCAGCGCTCCAATCTGTCCTTGGGCTAACGAAGCTCATCAATTCTCGTGATTTAGGCCCAGCAATAACCAAAGTTGTGTAGGAGCCGGTCAGGCTTTTGATTTTGATGTCAGAGCCTTCGGGCAAGTGTTCTTCTAGCCAATCCCGATCATGGAATTCTGCAACCGTCGCTGAACCCCACCAAAGTTTGTCCTCTTCTAACAAAGCGAGTGTAGCTTCCCCTGAAACGTTGCCTTTGTCAGTTAGGAAATAGCAAAGGTTAACTTTGCCCGGCTTTTTTGGGACCCTTGAGCAGAGCAATGAATCAAGCCAGTTGCGCGCGCCTGATCCAGAAATCTCAAAGCGATTGAAGCCGTCGATCTCCATGATGCCCACACCGGACGTTACCGCTTCGACTTCTTTGGCAACAACAGAATGCCAATTAGGAAAGCGGTAGGTATGGTCCTCAACGAAATCAGGAGTGGGTTTAAAGAAGGTAGCGCGTTCCCAGCCGTTGATGACGGTGAACTCTGCACCCTTTTCCTTAAGGATGGGATAAAGAGATGTTGTCTTTGCAGTCCTACCGGCTGGGCGGTGCTCATGTGGCATGTGCCACTGGAACTCCATTTGGTAGTCTTCGATAGACTTAGCGATGGTGAAAGCCTTGTTGGCGTGTGTGCCAATGCGGCGTGGATCCAATGACCAGCAGTCCCATTCGGCTTCACCATGAACCATCATCTGGGCCAGCATCTTTCCGTATCCACCACCTTCACCGATCCCGACCCGGAGGCCGTTCATCGACCAAGCGTTACGAACACCAGGTAGTTTCCCAACCAAAGGTCCGGCGTCAGCGGCGTAGGTAATCGGGCCATTGACAATAGATTGAATGCCAGCTGATCTAAGGCAAGGCAGGCGCTCAAAGATGGCTTCAATCTTTGGGAGACAACGGTCCAGATCATCGGGGCAGAGCGCATTGACGAAATCAGGATCAATGCCATCAAGGCCAAAGGTCTTACAATCGTACTCATAAACCCCGACCAGCAGCCCTTGTTTTTCCTGGCGCATGTAGAAAGTATCGCGGGGACAGCGAACCATAGGAACTCGGTCTGGTCTAGCTGCCAGCTCTTCGATCGGTTCGGTAATAAAGTACATATGTTCCATGGAGATGATGGGGTATTCAACCGCCATGAACGCGCCGACTTCATTCACTCTGTAGCCAGCAGCGTTTACAATGTGCTCGCAATGGATGTCACCATTCTTGGTATGAACGATCCATTCGTGATTGGGTTTTTGCGTCAGGCCGATGACGGGATTGTGTCGGTAGATTTCCGCACCTGCTTTGCGGGATCGGCGTGCCAAAGCCTGACATAGTTGGGCGGGGTCAATGTCACCGTCTAAGTCATCCCATAAAGTGGCCATGACTTGATCTGTGTTGAGCAAAGGATTGCGCAATGCGGCTTCAGCGGGTGAAATCAGATCAAAATCGACGCCCATAGTTTTGGCGACCGAAATGATGTGGTGACAGGCATCCAACTGGTCTTGGTCTGTGATCAATCGCATGCCACCAACGGCATGGTGGTAGTTGATCGGGTAGTCAGGATCGTCGGCTAGTTCTTTGTAGAGCGCAATCGTGTAAGATCTCAGCCCGATCAGAAGCTGGTTGAAAGCCAGATTGGGGCACTGTGCCGCCGAATGCCAAGTTGTCCCGGACGTTAATTCATCCCGTTCAACCAACACAACATCGGTCCAACCCTCTTTGGTGAGGTGATATAAGGTTGAGCATCCACCGATACCGCCGCCAATAACAACGACACGGGCTTGTGTTTTCATCGGCTTAGGCTGCCTTGAGTATAGATTTAATCAGGTCACAAACCGCTTCGGGTTTATGACCAAACATAGAAAAGTGGCCCATTCCTGGAAGAACATGAAAATGTCCATTTCCGGCGAGATCAGCGACTAGCTTCCCCCGTGCTGGTGGTGTTTGCAGGTCCTGTTCGAAAGCAACAACATGCATGGGGACTTGGCAATCAGGAAGCCTGGTTGTCGAATCATATTCGAGGCAGGCCCGCCATTGAGCGGCCATCATTCGCTGATCGCGATCTACCGATGTCATCTCCAGGTAGGACTTGCACTTTTGCCAAAGCTCATCGCTGCCTAATACCTCCGCGGGATAACAGAAGGCCGCATAATGAATGAGCGCTAGATCAGAGGGCAGCCTATTTCCGGCTTCAGCAAATAGAATTTCTGTTTCCTCCCACTCATAAAAGAAACCACTTTTTTTCGCACCAGTCCCCATCGGGATGGCAATGCGGACTAAATCAGGTTCGCTAAGGGTAACCTCCTGCACGATCAAAGCGCCCAATGACAACCCAACGAGCACAACGGGTGGCTCACAAACTTGGCTGATAAGTTCAGCACAATCCTGCGCCATCGTTGAAATCGGCCAGGGCGGTTGGCTAGCCGTTTCAGTTTGGCCCGCACCCCTTGGGTCAAAGGTTGTATGGCGGAAACCGTCGCCCATAAGGTCTAGAAGCTCATTGTAGCAATCGCCGCTTTGATCGCCGCCGGGTATCCAAACAATGTCTGGCCCTTCGCCTCGCTGGCTGTACTTCAACCGGCAATCGTCTAAGTCGAGAAAAGTCATTTGTTTGAACTTGCCATTCTTTGACGGCGCTCGCGGATTACCTCGTGCGCTTCCGGTGTACCGTCGTGGAACGAGCCAAACCATTTGTCCCAAGGAATCTCCAGCGAGCCGTAGTTACAATCAAAGTAACGGTGGTGCATTTGGTGATGGAAGGTGCCTAACGACAGTCTTGTCTTGTCCTTGATCACAACGCCTTCAAAGCCACAGTGTGTCGTCGCGGCTGTCAAAGCAAAGTACTGTAAATGGAACAGAATGTGGATTGGGTGACAAGCGACAACGAAGTGGATCACAACACTGCCTAAGAAGAATAGATGTTCCAATGGATGCATTGAAAGCCCTGACCAAGGCCCGACGTTTATGTTTCGATGGTGTAGGGAATGCGCTGTTTTGTATAATGCTGGAACGTGGAAAAGACGGTGCATCCAGTAAAAGTAAAAAGACTCCCAGATTGGGATAAGGAAGAAAAGAACTACAAACCAGATTGGGTTAGCAGCCCAGGTAATCATCGGCGCATAACCATTAGCCAAAGCCCAAAACATTAAAGCCTCAAAAGCCGTCCAGATCGCAACACCGCTTCCTAATGTCCAAAACATGTTGTCCCAGACTTGGTTTTTAAGGGTGAATGATCGATTAGATTTCGCGAGGTCCCGAGGGTCATACTTCTTCTCTTTTCCCTGCTTCTTGAAAGTATAGAAAAAGAGGTGAAGAGACCCAGCAACAAGTGTCATGAGGATTATGTTTCTGACCCACATCTCAAACACCCAATCAAAGGCCCAGGTTTGACTGCGTTCAAAGGCGGGTTGAAAGTAGAACCAGGATATGCAGGCGACAGCGACAAGAATCAGCCGCTCGGAAATCAAGAACCAAGACCGCCAAAACCAAAGAAATATGTCGATGGGCCTGAACGGCAGTCTAAAGACGGGAGAGACTTTTACAGGAACCGCGGGCATATAATGCCAGCCCGATATGCGCTTCCTTTCTTTATCATCAGCCATGGCTTTCTCCTTTCTCGCACTATGGCAAAAGGGCAATGGTTTGAAAAACAGAAAATTATGGTTATCATCATCAAATTATTTGATGAATGGAGGAACTCTTGCGCCTTAGCTTAAAAGCTCTGAACTATTTTTTGAAAGCTGTTGAGCACGGTAGCCTCGCTAGCGCAGCAAAGGAGCTAAATGTCGTTCCGTCTGCGGTGTCAGCAGCGATTGACCAAGTGGAAGAGGAATTCGATCTCAAACTTTTGATTCGCTATCCCTCGCGCGGCATTCAACCGACGGCAACCGGGCAAAGGTTACTAGGCAAAATCAAGCGTTTGATCGAGGAATATGAAAGTCTGCTCATCGAGGGTGGTGATTTGAAATCAGCTCTGACCGGGACACTAAGAGTTGGCTATTACGCGCCGGTGGCACCTGCTTTTATGCCAACTATTGTGGCGCCTTTGCTTAAGGAGAACAAAGGCGTGTCTTTCAAGTTTGTTGAATGTAACAATGAGACTGCACAGCTGGGGCTTTTATCAGGTGAATTTGACGTCATTCTATTTGTGGCCGAGAATGTAAAACCTGGCATCAGTTATGAGACTTTGCTCCAACCCAAAGCATATGTTTTGACATCTGCCACTAGCGACTTGGCATCGCAAGCAGTTGTGTCCATGCAAAATCTCAAGAATGAACCCCTCGTCTTGCTCGATCTTCCGGTGATTGGAGAATACTACAACAGCCTTTTTGAAGCAGCAGGGATTGAGCCGAATATTGTGGCGACAGCGTCAACGACAGAAATGGTTCGCTCATTGGTTGGAGCTGGGATTGGAAGCTCGATCCTTAATATGAAACCGTTGAATGAAGTTTCCTATGCGGGAAGCAGCTTAATTGCTGTGCCGATTGAGCCCGAAGTGAAGTCACTGAAACTGGTCTTGGGTTATGTCGATGAGAAACTAAGACGCTTGGTCCAAGCTTTTGTCGACGAGTGTCGGCAATATTTCGGTTCTTCTAAGGCTCGTGAGATTGTTGTTGAAGCCTAATTCTTTCCCTTACAGGCCTGAATTCCATACACCAATGTTGCCGTGATCCAGCCTTAAGGTCGCCACAATCACCAATGGAACGAGCCTTTTGTTGCTCTCGAGCAACGGTTCGAGTCTTGTGGGGCTAGAAAATTCGTTTTTCCTTTGCGGCTGTAGGCTTGTTCGATTAGGGAGCGCCTCCCCGACGCAGGCTTGTTACACGTCAACGGTTCCAGGAGGTCTTTGTTTCTCCACCCGCATGAACGACTTTGTCGCTTTATGTACGGACGGCAGGGAGTAGTCGGCGGAAAGCTAAATGTTCTCGAATGGTTAAAGAGGATCGATTTGATATCGATTGGCAAACGCCTTTGTGGGTTCGAATCCCATCATTTAGACCATAGGTAGCTCAACGGTAGAGCATCAGATCGTTAATCTGAGGGTTGAAGGTTCGATTCCTTCTCTAAGCATCCAGCTGTTAATTCAGTCCGGAGGCAAATTTGTGGATGGACCGGAGCCGCCAGTCGTTTCGACGTCTGGCGGAAACTGTTCTGAAGCCGTTGTAAAGTGGCAGATTTGTTGTGATGAGCACGATAACTGGTTGTCGACTGATAGACTTTTCGAAGGCTTGAAGTTCACCTCCCGCTCTCAAGCTCCGCTCCAAGGAATCCCCGTTTTACAATCGCCATTTGCCTTCGGACGTTGGCTGCTGTCTCGATGTTGAGTGCGTAAAAAACGAAAGGAAATTCTAAATGCGGTAGCTATCGCAAGGAGTAAGGACATGATGAAAGTAATTGAAAAACTGCGCGGCTTTGACAGGGTCACCGTCGGCGAAAATGAAAGAGTACTGGTCTTTGAAAAAGGCCTGATCAGCAACGTGTTGAGCGCCGGGGAACATTTGTTGAAAACCCGAGGTCAAAAGTCAGACTTCGAGTGGTTCGATATCACAAATCCCGTGTTTGTCTCTCATGTTGATCGCATCATGTTTGAAAAGCTGCCTGTGATTGCGGACCAGCATTTTGTTGAGTTCAGAACGTCAAACGAGCAAGTCGCCGTTATCGAACGCGATGGTGTTATCTTTGCCGTCATGAAACCCGATGAACGTTTGATTGTTTGGAAAGATGCGGGACCTTGGAACGCCCAGACCTTTAATCTCGAAGAGAGTCTAAAGGTCAATTCTGCGATGGTTCGCAGGTTGGGGCAGGCCGGAAAAGCAGGCTTTATGACGTTGCAACCCATCGTCGAAGGCCAGGCCGGTTTGCTTTACGTCGATGGTCAATTGATAGAAACGATTGGCCCTGGTGTTCATGCCTTTTGGTCCGTTGGCAAAATGGTCCAAGTCAAGGTCATTGATCTGCGTTGGCAGTCCCTGGACGTAACGGGCCAAGAGGTTTTGACAAGAGATCGCGTAACGATTCGCGTCAACCTTGCGGCGGAATACCGTGTTGCAGATGCGATTGCAGCCGTGACGGAGACCAAAGACTTTGCCGATGCTTTTTACAGGGCGCTGCAATACGCTTTTAGGCGAACTCTAGGGGCGAGAACCCTGTAACATCGGCAAAAGTCCGGGGTATCAAGCAGTTTCTTTTTGTCGGATGAGGTTTG
>Ga0055584_100008596_pt1 | contig 10021 bp, 3 predicted proteins | sample OSDHelmetaG_FD_58716 | JGI IMG/M metagenome (GOLD analysis project Ga0055584, IMG submission 58716) | Pelagic marine sediment microbial communities from the LTER site Helgoland, North Sea, for post-phytoplankton bloom and carbon turnover... | ecosystem: Environmental > Aquatic > Marine >...
CCGGACCTGGATAAGGAAGCGCTGGAGCAATCAGGTCGTGATCAGAATCGACATCAAAGTCGACATAGAAGTTACTGGAAGTTGTTCCCGAATCATTCGCTGTTGCAATTGTGTAGGCGCCTCCTGGTTTAATTGTGTTGCCCCCTGCAGACTTAAAGAACACGGCATTCTCGGGTGAGGTGACGGTGTTGTTGGGAGTCGCCTGATCAATATCGCTGATGGTGTCCGTGTCCTGCCGTCGAAGTCGCCATGCAGCCGTCGCGTGAGTCGTAGACGCGGAGCCTGAGTGCAGGTCAACGTCATTTGGCGAAATATTACGCAACTCGACAAACAGGTGGTGGTGGTCTTCGGTAGTATCATTGAACAGTGTGGCGGGGTTGTCCGTTGCTCCACCAGTGTATTTTTCCTGGTAGATCCACAATGTCTCGCTGAAGGCGAGTTCCTGTGCCTCGACTCCATAAACGACATCCCGGTCAGCCGCATCCGGGTCGCCACTATCCCACGGCTGGTCATCGAGTCCCCAGCCGTTAGACAGGTCCGTGTCGTACTCGAACATGGTCATCACATTGTCTCGATCAAGAGAATCGACCACGTTGACAGCGAACTGTGCCATGCGCTGCTTTTGCTCGTCTGAGTAGGCAGATCCTGCAGTATTTGTGCGGTAATCGAGGTTGTCATTTCCACCGCAAAGCATGTAGAGCATTACATAGATGTCACGAGCCATGCGTTGCCGATCGAACCTTGCCCAGAACTCACGATCCTCGTCATTCTGCGGAGGGTATTCTGGGGCCGCGTCTCCAATTGCAACCGTAGTAAGACTCGTGAGTCCAGTCCCCGTGGGGTGTGCCGTCAACGGCCGATATTTGAGTGGGCTGTAGTATGGATGGGCCGCGCCGTTTTGAGATCGCACCACATCAAGAAGATTATTCAGATCGAGGCGGAACTGAAGCTTGAGCTCGTTACGATTACCGTGCTCAACTTCAAGAAGCCGGCGTAGTTGAGGGCGGAATGGATCTGGCGAGTAAGTACCGGCAGGATTAATGCCGGGGAACGGAGAATTGGGGTGGTAACCCGCGTATGGGCCGATTGTCGTGCCACCAGAGTTGAAATTTGACGGAGGAAATTCGAAGAGTCCGTCCTCGTCCACATCGCCGCTGAATTCCCAAGCTCGGAGGTCGTCCGTTGGGTCACCATTATCTTTTGCTGGCCAGCCAAGTTCACCCGGGTCATCAATGACGCCATTCTGGTTGTCGTCGACGCCAGCCTCGCCCGGTTCACCGTCCGCTCCAGGGCCAAGAATTCTTGACAGGTTGAACTGCTTGCGATCCCAACTAAGAACTGTAAACCGTCTTCGTCGTTCGTTGGCCTCTTGAGATGCGTCATTTGGATTGATGTTACCCGGCATCAGGTTTTGAATTCGTCGCGTTACGCCAGTGTTGTCAATGTCGGACTTGCTCATGTGAAGCACGCCAGCTTCCGCCGGGCGGTGGTACTCGTCGGTTGGACGTGATGCTCTACGTGGTTCAAGGATGATCTCATTCATATCGTCGATCAGGATATATTCGTCATCGGCATTACCCCACATTCCATCGGGGCCAGGCGTGTGTCGCCGGAAGTTATTTCCGAGAGTCGTTCCAGAGATCCCGGGCGCAAACGGCATCAAGTTCTGACCAACGCCAGGTCCTGCATTTCTGAGGTCCACATCACCAGCGATGCCAAATTGTGAGTAACGCCGAAAACGAGTTGGATTCCCCGAAATCTTAAACAGATCGAGTTGTGTTGGGTCATCAAACACATTGATTCGACCGCGTCCGTCGAATGAGATCGGGTGCCTGAAAGCGAGTGCCTGGCCTTGATTGCCAAACGGTTCGCCACCAGCATTCGAATCGCGGTTGTCGTCCCGATCGGAATTCCCAGCAAAGGGAAACCATTGCTCTGCCAATCCTGGTGAGGTGGCAGTTCCGGCGACATATTGGTCAATAATAGGCTGCGAACCAGGAGTTGTTGCCGGAAGGTGTCCTGCAACGTCTAAAGCTCCCCATAGCCGGGCAGTATCTCCCAGAAGTCCCGCATGTAGTTCGTGCAGCGAGCTGCCGGTCGCAAACTCGATTCGACCTTTCTTAAGCCACCAAAGCTCCATATTGGCCAGTTCCCACCGGTTTAGACTGTTACCGTTTCCAATGGGGTCTCGACCAAAATACTTCAGGTAGTCACCAATTCCAGTAACATCGACTGTCTGAATTGTCACGCCAGGTGGGTCAGGACTCGCCGGGTCAATCGGGACGGCGTCCAACGCCCATGCCGGATTGACCTCGGATGGTGACATCCCCTGGCTTGACTGACCGATTGTCATAAACGGCCCCTGGGCGTTGGCGGCCGCAGGAAGTGTGGCCAGCCCGGTACCATTACCGAAAAAGCCAGTTGGTCCCGGCGGAAATGCATCTCCGGAAAGATTTCCGGCGGTATTCAAATTGATCAGCCCGTCGCCGTCGTAAACGGTGAATGCGAACAGCGGGATGTACAGAGCGCCGTCAGAAGGACGTTCCTGCACTGGAAAATCAAGGTCAAGCAGAATGGCTTCGTTACCGTTCTGCGTGTCGCCATCAGCATCTGCATCAAATCGGCTTGGCATTGCAGCTGGTGCTAAACTGCCCCAAGCTCCATTGGAAAGCGAAGTCATTCCATTCGTAACGCCCGATGAATGTAGCGGCCCCGCAAACGGGAAGCCTTTACTGTTGCCGGGAAGTCCAGCTATTAATGGTGCGTCAGCCGGGTCGTTATCGTTCAGAAAGCGTTTCACGACGGGGGAGATAGTCGCATCGGATGGAACGAAGTAGTGCTCTGGATGTGGGCGTAGTGAGCGACCAGCTGACCAAGGGGCCCAGTACCATGTCGGGTCCAGACGGGCGATGTTGTCTGCACTTCCATCGTCATTGAAATCATCGATATCCCAGAAGCCATTGCCGTTCGTATCCTCGGTCGTTGGGTCAAAGATTCCGTCACCATTGGCGTCTTCGTTGATCGACGCAGTTCCGATGTCATTTTCAACGCGTTGGAAGAGTTCGGGACGCCAGAAAGAAGGTTTTACGATGCGCACGAGATACGGTGCAGCGTCAAATATACCGTTGCCGTTCAGGTCTTCATTGGGATCAACACTGGAATTACCATTGCGATCAAATTCCTGATAAGGCACGAGCGCGCTGTGGGTCAGGAACGCGTTGTTAACATCGGGATACGTATAATTGACGTCTGGTTCAGGAAAGAGCGTGTTTGGTATCTCGAGCGCATAATTTGGATCCCCACCTCCCGGGACCACGACGTGTGCAGCAGGGGACCTGTTCAGCCACAGCAGGTCGTTAGAGTTTCCGTCCTGATCGAAGTCTTTTAGCTCCCACGGATCCTGCGAACCGTTACCGTTCAAATCGACAAAAGGTGCCGACAGACTGGTAAGCAGTCCGGATGGATTTGCCGTTTGGGCCAAGCGGATACCACTGCCCGAGTGAGGATGTGCATCATTTCCGAACGCGTTCGGAAGTAGCGACATGTGTCCGCCGAACAGGGCGCTATTTTTTTCCCGTACGCCCGGCCCGACTGTCAGTTGACGTAGCGCCCAGTCGAAGTAGACGTCCGGTCCGAGTTCCGGGTCGTTGATCAGTTCGGCGGCCTTCTGGTAATTCTTGCTGCTCTCAAGTTCTTGAGAAGCGAATGCAAAGAACATGACGCCTAGTAAGGCGAGCATTCCCATCAACGCGACAACTACCAGCAAAGTAGAACCACGTCGACGGGTTCGCGGCGGGCGAACTGATCTTCGACGGTTGACTGTTTGGCTGGTCATAATGCGTGTTGACTGACTCATTGCCAGACCTCCTTCGCCATATTCACAAGGCGATCAGAAGAAACGATGTGGCGAAGATATTCGCCCGGAAGCTCTTCGATGAACTGTTATCCGAAGCCCGTATGGTTCTTAATTGAGTAACGAATGCACCAGGCTAAGTTGACGCATTTTTCCAGATGATTCGTGCAGAAATCGCACACGAATCTGAATGGCTCGCAACGGTCGCACATTTGATCTCACCACCCAGCGTGCCTCACCGGCAGGAGCGTCCATCACGGCACCGGAGGTCGTTGACCAGAGCGGTTCAGTAGGGCTGGCCCCCTCGGTGATGCAAATGTAGTAGCGAGAGAAATCCTGAGGTTCTTCGGTGAGAGGAAATACAATATCGCCCACGATGTATTTGCTGGGAGACGTCCGGGCCTGCCAGATCGGTTTGGTAGGAGTCGCTGCCGTGGTACTTGTTCCGTAATACGCGTTCCCGACCGGTGGGTAGAATGTAAGCGCTCTGTAAGGCGGTAATTGCCGATCAGTTGTAGTGCCTGTAAGGTCACCGTCTGCATCATTCTGGTAGTGCCAAGTATCAAAAATGCGACCAGTCCACTGATCATAGGGGGCGGTATTCCAAGGAGATGATGGTGTGGTATCGGGGCTTGGGACAATTATCTGTGGCGTCGACTGATTTAGCTGGAGGTTCCGGGCCCGGTGATAATCTCCCAGTTCGCCTGCAGCATTGCTCTGCGAGTGCCCAACCTGAACGAAATCCCCAAGACGGTCATCCCAGACATCAATCTCGAATGCATGAACATTACTAAGAAGCAAGTCTTCGCCGCGGCGAGGTCCACCTCTTAATTGGTCAATGATTCCGTCCTGATTTGCATCCGTTGGAGACGTCGAATAACTCATCGGGTTATCCAGACTCGTCGTGGGACTTCCGAAAGCTGTCGAGCCATTCTGCGGGAAATTGAAATCGCCGTGCGACATTTCTTCTGCGGTGTATCTACCAATAAAGAAAAAGTTCGGATCGGATGGGTCAGCTCGGCTGAATTCACGTGACGTGCCCGGGTTACCTGGCACTGACGCTGCCTGATCAAAACCGAATCTGAAACATCTTGCACCGGAACCAATAGGCGCACTTGTGAAGCCGAGGCTACGGGCTATTCCATCGTTTGCGAGAGCCGTCTCGTTCAACAGCTGTGCACCATCAAAGCCGCCAACAGTATCCGCATAGGCCGAGAAACTGAAATCTGCCCAGTAATCGTCGCTGAGGCTGTAGCCACTCGTCTGGCCGGGATCATATTTTGCGTACTGACCATTGAAAGTTGTGTCTGTATTGGAGTGCCTGAGATACTCAATTGGCGTCGCGAAGGGTTGATTGTTCGGCACGTCCCAGGTCAGACGTGGTTGCGGTGTTGAAGATCCTGCCACAGCAATCGGATCACGGACAAGAATCGTCCTTCGGTAGAGCCGGCCACCGCGAACGTAGTAGGCAATCTCAGCAGCTTTCGATGCTCCAGCGAAGTTCAGGCGAAGTTCACCATCATCGTGTTCTGGTTGCTGCGAGTTTCGCCGAATCTCTGTCTCAGCGTCCGCTACTGAACTGACTCCTGGATTCAGGCTTACTAATCCAGCAGCATTCCCGTAGTAGGGTGTCTCGTCCGAATTCTCGAGACGGATAGTTGTCAACGCGGTGAACTGAAGGAGATTGTCAACGGCGTTGGCTGGGTCATTCAGGGAGATATAGAGGTAGCCACGACGTGGCTCAAACAACTCTGACTGAACATCGACGCTTTCCAGGGGATGAAACGGGACAACTCTCTGGAACGTACGTTTATGAAGATCCGCTCGCATAACAGTTGTGAATGCACGCACCTTCTGGTCGTTGTCTGCTAGAGATCGCTGCAGAGTCATTGAGTCTGAAGCAAGTCCAAAGATCTCAGCAAACATGACCATCATCAGCAGAACGAGAGTGACCGAAATCAACATTTCGACCAGCGTAAAACCGAGCCTGCCGGTTGACTGACATATTTTTGATGTATGCCTCGCTGCGAATCTCATCAGAACTCTCCTGTTACTGCAGCAGCTTTGTCTCAAGCGGGAAGACGGCGACAACGCCCTTTGGAATAATGATTCCACCTCGGTCCAGCTCGCTGTTTGTGTTTTTGTCTTCACCAGCATCAAGATTGTTCAAGCTGGCCGAAGGCTGATAAATCAAATCTTCGGTGTTGTCGCGTGATATCGCTTTATCCAGTGCGAGAACCGCTGACGTTGCTGTCGGGGCTTCTTCAACTGAAAGAATTCGATACCAAAGCGCATTAGCTGCATCGAAAATAAATCCTCCGCGTCTTAATGGGGGCTTATCAGGCTGCGTAGGATAAAGTGCTGGATCCCAATCGATCGTCACCCGATTATTCAGCTGATCGTCTGAGTCAGGGTGTCCAATCTCTGCCACATCATCCGGTACGCCGTCGAGAACACCATTTCCATTATTGTCCTCACCCGGATCGAGTGTGCCATTTCCATTTCGATCTTCACCGTTGTCGTCAACATTTATGATTCCGGGAGCACCATCGGCGCCGAGCGTGAAACGGCGAAGGTCACCGACGTAAACTTGCTCGGATAACTCGTTGAAGTCTCGCTTGCTGAAAACAACAACGTCAACATTTGCCGGACCGCTAGCTCTCTTTCGAACAGTCAGCATCCACGAGTAAAAAGGCTCAACCCGTTCAAGCCGAACCAGACCAACAATCGACGAGTATCGGGGTGGGAGCGGGCGAGCAGGCCAGTTGACAGTTTGCCCCGAGACCCACTCTATCTGGCGGATTTCACTGTATCGCCCAGTAGCATCGAAGATCACAGCTTGAGCCTGCTCCGCGTCGAGAAGTCCATTCCCATTAGTGTCTTCACCGGTATCAAGAATTCCATTCTTGTTAACGTCTTCAGGGGTGAATACTGTCAGGTCAAGTTCCGTCGGCATGGTCAAACCTGTTACCAGACCATCGCCGTTCAGCGTGTAAGCCGCGGTGCTGACGCCGTCAGGATCAGGGAACCCTTCACCGAAATCAGTTGTTGTGTCCTGCAGATTGGCAACCTGCCTGGCAATGTCAATCGACGTAAATAGCTTAGGAAACACCGGCGTCGCTGGTGGTGATGCCAGAAATATTTGCGGATTGGCAGAATCACCCAGATATCGAGTCTGCTGAGCGAACGGTGGGAGAGTAATTCTATAGGCACCCGCCGTTGGTCGATTGTATTCATAACGACGCACGTCAAACGGCAAAGGCGGTGCAGCAGTCATGGCCGTTGTAACATTAGCAGATGCGCCCTGATCCAACAGTTCAAGCCAGCCAAGTGGATCAACAATGTAGTTCTTACCTGACTCACGTGTAGACGAGATGCCGTCCGGGTTGTGGATCATCTGTGGGAATGAGTCGATGATCCCTTCTGCGTTAAATCTGGCCACAGTCGAATTAGTCAGATTGGTCGCCTCGAGTACTCGTAATGTTGAGATCGGAAACAAAGTCGCCAATGAGACTACGCCAATACCCATAATCATGAGTGACATGAGGACTTCGGTGAGTGTCACACCGCGCCTCGAATGATGTCGGCACTGGTGAGCTTTGGTCGGGTCAAACTTACGCATCAGTTGTTAACCTCCCCGAGTTCAGCGAACTGAAACGGATCAACCAGATAAGAGCCGCCATAATCGAGTCTGCCGTTTCCGTTAATATCCTCACCAGAATCGAGGACACCATTACCATTGGCATCTTCTATCGTGTCCAAAGTGCCATTGCCGTTGAAGTCTTCGCCGGGATCCAATGCACCGTCACCATCACGATCCTCGTCCGCATCCAAATTGAGCGAGTGGGAGCCTACTTTTCCGGTCGAAGCAAAGATGGACACCAAACCTCGATCTCCCACCGTGGGGACGGTCCCACCATCCGCCAGTAATGCAAACAGGAAGTCTGCCGGTGCAAGTGGGGGGAGGTTGACATTCACTGCTGGCCTACCGGCATCTGTTGCCTTCTGGACATCCTCGCGAAGTGCAACATAAAAGTGAGTCAATCCCGTTCCAGCCGTTGTGCCGATCAACGTTCCACGTGGGGAAAACATCAGGTCCATCCGACTTGAATACGGAGTGCTATATGGTGACCCTGCCGCCGGACGCCAGGCGATTGGCACGGACGATGCGTCCAGGTCAATCACTACACCATCGGGTAGTAAAATCGGGTCTGCGTCAGGAAGTACACGCGGAGGCAGTTCAAGTATGTACGTACTAGGTCCGCTGCCAGCATCAAAGGCTCTTACTTCCTTGATCTCTGTTGTGCCTGGGTCCCTGTAGGGATGAACCAACCGCAACACATTCGGATTCGCTGGATTGTCCCCAAGGAGATCTGTCTGAACGCGGTACCACGTGCCGTTCTTATCTCCGGGAATCTTGATCCGAGGTGTTTCCTGTCCCTTAACTCCGAGAAAACCTCGTCGGCTTAATTTACTCCAAAGCGTATCCAGCGAACCGGCAACTATCAGGACGTCTTCAGCGTCGGCCTCGCCGTCAACAGGGGAGACATCTTCACGTCGAAGCTCAATAGTACCTTCATTCCAGGTATCCGAAGCCCCGACATAAACCATACTGGATATCATGCGTCCGTTGTCAGGATCCGAATCCAACAGAAAACGGACACCTCGCGGCGCTCGTGCTCGAATTGCTCTGTCTCTTGCCCCTTCGAGCATCGACTGAACCTGTCTCGCTCCAGACGAAACTCGCTCTGCTTCAAATGTGAAGTCAACTGCAATAATCGTGAATGTTGTCAGGAGCAGAAAGATGGTCACAACGATCAACAACTCGATCAACGTGAGACCAGATCGCTCCTTTGCCTGGCGATGCATTATCCGGGAGTGATTTTGCATGGTTATTCACCTGCCCGTCGGTTGTGGTTGGTAAGGTCGTCAAAAGATGCGAATGGACTGGCAAAGGTGTCAACCAAAGCGTTGCCGTTTAAATCACCAGTGGCTGCATCTTCGTTGATAGGTTGGCCAAGAAATCCGATATCAAGGAAGCCGTTCCCATTAGCATCTTCTCCACTATCCAAGATTCCGTTGAGGTTGAGGTCCTCATTGTGGTTCGGTTCGTAAAGCCCCAGAATGCCATCAGCACCCGTAGAAACAACAAGAGGCCGGTGGTAGGTGTCGAGTGTGTGGTAGCGGGACTCGCTGACGGAATTCAGCATATTGATGCCCTGCACCGCAAGCGGTTGGGCAGTGTGCAGCAAAATCCCAAACGAGTCATCAGGATCAATATTCAGTTGATCATAATCTCCTGGGATTGGCACGCCCCCTGAAAGAACCGGTGCTCGCGGCAGACCTTCGATGTAAGCTCTAGCAAAATCTCTGACATTAGCCGGAATGAAAACATCATCAGTACCCGGCCATCCGATTTCGTAAAGGTCGTTAAAATCAGCTCCGGCTGGGCTGTCGACGTCATCGCCAGTCGCGCCGGGAACACCGTCAAACCCGAAGAGTCCATAGGGTTTGAACAGACGCGTTGGCCATCGGTAATAGCGTAAAGGGTTTCCCCATCCATCAATAAATTCTGGAAGACCGTCATTGTCTGTATCGGCGACTTCTCGAGTGCTGAAATCGTCAACTGCCGTCAGTGGTGTGCCAAACACTTCCATGCGTGTCAGAGCGAAGTAAAGCAACTCTGAGCTCTCGGTAGCAGGGTCATGATTCACAGGAAATTTAATTGGGGCACTCGTCCACGCGACGGACTGATAGACATCATCAAACTGTATCCGATCAGGTATTCCATCAGCCCCAAGCACACCCGGCAGTGGGCCGGTCCGAGCATCGAGCATTTCAACAAAGCGCTGAGGAAAAAACTGGCGGGCAAAATCTTTTCGGGCCACGGCCTCGACAGCGTTTTGCGACAGCCCGTAGAGCTGAGGAACGTTGTTTGCCGGATCCCCTTTAATCAGCTTCTCATGCGTTGTATCAACGTATCGACTAAAATCCCGACTCTCAAATGCACGTTGCAGGCCTTGCTGCCGCTCAATAATAAGACCATCTATCTTACGGAGTGTCGCAGTCGTCTGGGCCTCGCGAGCACTCGTCATCATATTGGTAATGGTGACACCGAGAGCTGCGGCCATGATCGAGACAATTGTCAGGACAATCAGAATCTCGATT
>Ga0055584_100008597_pt1 | contig 10020 bp, 12 predicted proteins | sample OSDHelmetaG_FD_58716 | JGI IMG/M metagenome (GOLD analysis project Ga0055584, IMG submission 58716) | Pelagic marine sediment microbial communities from the LTER site Helgoland, North Sea, for post-phytoplankton bloom and carbon turnover... | ecosystem: Environmental > Aquatic > Marine >...
GAGCTGGTAGACGACGAGCCGCGCCTGCTGGGTGCGGCACACCATGTCGGTGACCTTTTGTTGGATCAGCTGGAACTCACCGATCTTCTGGTTGAAGGCTTCGCGCTCGCCGGCGTAGGGAACGGCGAGATCGATGCAGCGCTGCGCCTGACCGACGCAGCGCGCCGCTACCGAGAAGCGGCCCGTATCGAGCGCCGAGCCCAGGATCGGAAAACCGTTGAACTCTTTGCCTAGCAAGGCTTCATCGGGGATGAAGGCGTCCTCGAAATGCACCTCGGCCAGCTTGTCGCGTTTGAGCGTGCGCATCGGGAAATCGGCCAGTTTGATGCCAGGGTTGTTTCGCGGATCGACCAGGAAGGCGGTCACGCCCTTGTGCTTGCGCTCGCGATCGAGCGTGGCGACAACGAAGAACAGCCCGGCGTGGGCCGCGTGCGAGATGAAGACCTTGGTGCCGTTCAGCAGATAGCCGCCGTCGACCTTGGTCGCTGTCGTGCGCATGTTGCCCAGATCGGTGCCGCCGCCCGGCTCGGTCAGGCAGGCCGAGCACAGGATCTCGCCCGCCGCGATTCCGGGCAGCCAGCGCTGCTTCTGCTGCTCGGTCCCGAAGCGGTTGATCGATCCCCCGCACAGCGAGTTGGAGACCGACACCACCGAGGCGGTGACCCAGTCGACGCGGGCGAGCTCCTCGCAGATCACGCCGTACGTGAGGACATCGCTGAACGAGCCTCCGTACTCCTCGGGAATCATGGGGCCTAAAAGACCCAAAGGAGGCAGTTTGGCGATCAACTCGAGCGGATACCGCTCCTCCCGCTCGTATTCCTCGACGTAGGGGAGGATTTCGGCCTCGGCGAACTCTCGGACGTGCTGGCGCACCTGGCGCTGCTCGTCGTTCAGCTCGAAGTCCATCATTCGGTCGAGGGGGCTGCTCATCGCCGCTCCTGGCGCCGAACCCGCTGAGATCGGGGGCAGCTGCGCCAAAGCCACATCGCGAGGACGTGGGAAATAGAAAAACAAAAGAGATGGAGCCGGGGGCCGAAACCGGCCGGCCCTGCTCCCAGAACCGCCTCATCTTAGCTCGCCCGACAGTCTGCGGGCCGAGGCTGGACGCCCCAGGGCCACTCTCCTACTCTGCGGCCCCCCTTCAGGCGGTCGCCCCGAGCGCCGCGATCAGGAGCCGGCGATGAAGAAGGTCAAGGGCAGCGCGCACCGCAAGCGCGGCAAGAAGAGTGCACACCACAAGGCGAAGCGGAAGGCCAAGCTGCAGCGAGCCCGTCGTCGCCAGACCGGCGGCGAGCGCAGCACCTACCGCTAGCGGTTCGCGACTAGCGGCCGCCGTCGATCCGCGGCGTCAGGCCGCTCGGGTTGCCGCACTCAGTTCGTCGATCGCACGATCGAGCGCACCGTCGATGGCGCGTTCCCAGCTTTTCCCGTCGCCGCCCTCGGCGCCATCCGGGTAGAGCACGCCGCGTGACGAGTTGACGATGCCGCCTTCCATGCCGTTCGGACCGGGGACGAAGCCGCGCACGGCATCCGCCGCCCCGCCACCCTGGGCGCCGTAGCCGGGCACCAGCAAGACCGCGTTCGGCAGGTGCTTACGCACCGCCTCGTGCTGGCCGGGCCAGGTCGCCCCGACGACGACCCCGAGCGACGACCAGCCCGTTTCCGGGCCCGCCAGCCGCTTGCAGAGCGGCGCCAGCGAGGCGGCGACACGCTCGTAGACGGGCGTCCCCTCCACCTCGAGATCCTGCAGATCGCCCGATCCGGGATTGCTCGTCTTCGACAGGACGAACAGGCCGCGGCCGTTCTCTGCGGCGGCCTTCGCAAACGGCTCGAGCGTATCGAGGCCCAGATACGGGTTGAGCGTAATCGCATCGACCTCGATCGGCGCGTCCGCAGCCAGATAGGCCGCGGCGTATCCGTCCGCGGTCGAGCCGATGTCACCGCGCTTGGCATCGAGCAGCACGAGCAGACCCGCGGCACGGGCCCGCCGTACGACGGCATCGAGCGCTCGCATGCCCTGCCAGCCGAGCTGCTCGAAGAATGCGATCTGAGGCTTCACGACCGGCACCCGGCCGGCGACCCGGTCGACGATCGCGCAACCGAACGCCTCGACGGCCTCGGCACTCCCCCGGGCTCCGAAGCGCTCGGGAATCCGGTCCAGATAGGGGTCGATCCCGACGCAGAGCGGATTGCCAAGCTCGCGAACCCGGGTGATCAGCTCGTCAGCAAAATGCATGGCACCAGTGTAGAAGATCGAGATCGGCTCGCTCCGGGCGTATCCCCGTAGCCGGCTCGTCCGTCACTCGCTTGGGAACGTCGATGCCGCGGCGAGCCCGCACGCTCGTCGCGCTACTCGAGAGGGGCTGCGCCCCGTTCGGCCGCGAGGGCGGATGGCTCTGGCAATCGGTCCACGTCCATCCGGATCTTCCTCCGGAGCAGCGCCCGCCGAAGTGGAGCAACCGCAGTGGGCGCTTCCAGGACGAGGCGGTAATGCTCTCCTTCTCGCCGTTCGCGGGCGAGGATTGGCTGTAATCGATCGCGCGCTTCGAGACCTGCGAGGGCCAGATCTCGCGGATCCGCGCCTACTACCTGTGTCCTGAAACGATGCGCGAAGTCGCCGCCGAGCTCGGCCACAAGGCGGGTCACGTGCTCTACCAGTTGCCCTTCGTCCGCGACGCCCAGGAACCGGGCCGGCGCTATCCTGCGCCCGTGACTGCCCTCACCTTCCACCTCAAAGCGACATCGGGCGCCGCACGCGCCGGTGTCGTCACGACACCGCACGGCCGCTTCGAGACCCCGGCATTCATGCCGGTCGGCACCCATGGCGCCGTCAAGGCGCTGACCCCGGAGCAGGTCCGCGGCACCGGCGCCGAGATCGTGCTCAGCAACACCTATCACCTGGCGCTTCGCCCCGGCGAAGGGCTGGTCGAGAAGCTCGGCGGCCTCCACGGCTTCATGCGCTGGGACGGGCCGATCCTGACGGACAGCGGTGGCTTCCAGGTCTTCTCGCTTCCGTCGTCCGAGCTCAGCGACCGCGGCGTGCGCTTCAAGAACGAAGTCACCGGCGACACGATGGATCTGACACCCGAGCGATCGATCGAGATCCAGAACGCGCTCGGCGCCGACATCATCATGGCCTTCGACGAGTGCACGCCCTATCCGGCGACCAGGGAGCTGGCGGCGACCGGCGTGCGAAGGACGCTGTCCTGGATCGAGCGCTGCCTGCGTGCCCACCGGCGCAGCGACGACCAGGCGCTCTTCGGCATCGTACAGGGCAGCGTATACCCGGAGCTGCGCACCGCGTGTGCCCAGTCGCTCGTCGCCCTCGACCTGCCGGGCTACGCGATCGGCGGCGTGTCGGTCGGCGAGGGGCACGAGCTGCTGTGCGACATCACGTCGCACACCGCACCGCTGCTTCCCGAGCACAAGCCGCGCTATCTGATGGGCGTCGGGCTCCCCAACGACCTGTTGGCCGCAATCGGCTACGGCATCGACATGTTCGACTGCGTGATTCCGACTCGTTATGCGCGCTCGGCGACCGTGTTCACGGCGCGCGGCCGCATCCGGCTCACCAACCGCCGCTACCGCCGCGACGGCTACCCGATCGATCCTTCCTGCGACTGCGAAACCTGCACGGGCGGCTTCTCGCGCGCCTACCTGCACCACCTGTTCGCCGCGAACGAAGTCCTGTCCGCGATCCTGTGCTCGACCCACAACGTGCGCTTCTACCAGCGGCTGATGCAGCGGGCCCGCGAGGCGATCGAGGCCGACGCCTACGCCGACTTCCAGCGCGAGTTCCTCGAGGAGTACTCGGCCCAGGAGCGCGGCAAGAATGAATGACGTCGTGCCGCTGGCGCGGACGGCTGAAATGAGGATCCTACCCGCCCGAGCGGCCTGAACGGCCCCGATGGCCGGGAAGACCCGATCGACCGTCGCGGTCGAGGCATCGCGGTTCCCACCGAGCCGGGCGACAACGAGGAGCGGTAAGCGACATGGGCCTGCAGTGTGGAATCGTCGGTCTCCCGAACGTCGGCAAGAGCACGATCTTCAACGCGCTGACCGCCGCCGGGATCGCGGCCGAGAACTACCCGTTCTGCACGATCGAGCCGAATGCGGGCATCGTGATCGTGCCCGACCCGCGCCTCCAGGAACTCGACGCAATCGTGAGCAGCAAGCAGGTCGTCCCGGCGACCGTCGAGTTCGTCGACATCGCCGGCCTCGTGCGCGGCGCGTCCGAGGGCGAAGGGCTCGGTAACCAGTTCCTCGGTCACATCCGTGAGACGGATGCCATCGCCCACGTCGTCCGCTGCTTCGAGGACGAGAACGTCACCCACGTCGATGGCGCGCCGGACCCGATCCGCGACATCGAAACCATCGAGACCGAGCTCGGCCTCGCCGATCTCGCAACGATCGAAAAGCGGCTCGACCGCGTGCAGCGCACGGCGCGCAGTGGCGACAAGGAGGCCAAGGCGCAAGTCGGCCTGTTCGAGGGTCTACTCGAGCATCTCTCGTCGGGCGAGCCGGCCCGCAGCTTCGAGGTCGCCGACGCACTGCTGCCGGCGTTCCGGGATTGCCACCTGATCACGGCGAAGCCCGTCCTGTACGTCGCCAACGTCGAGGACGCAGCGCTCGCCGAGGGCAACGAGTTGAGCAACGCGCTGGAGCAGCACGCCGCCAAGGTTGGCGCCGGCGCGATCCGGCTGTGCGGCCAGGTCGAAGCGGAACTCTCGGAACTCGAGGACGAGGAGAAGCTCGAGTTCCTCGCCGACCTCGGGATGACCGAGCCCGGCCTGCACCGGCTGGTCCACGCGACCTACGCGCTGCTCGACCTGATCACCTTCTTCACCGCGGGCGAGAAGGAGGTCCGGGCCTGGACGATCCGGCGTGGGACCGCCGCCCCCCAGGCCGCGGGTGCGATCCACAGCGATTTCGAACGCGGCTTTATCCGCGCCGAGATCATCGGATACGACGACTACGTCACCTCTGGGGGCGAAACGGGCGCCAAAGCTGCCGGTGTGATGCGCGTCGAAGGCAAGGAGTACATCCTCGCGGATGGTGACGTAGCGCACTTCCGTGTGGGTGTGTGACACTCGATAGAGTTCCGCGGAGCCTCTCTACTGACGCCGATGCAACGGCGCGAACACAAAAAGGGGGTCGTATGACTCGCTCACTGACCACGCTTCTCGCCGCATTCGGTCTCATCCTCTTTGCCGGCGCAGCCCAGGCCAACCATCACGGTGGTGGGCACGAAGGCCACGGGGACAAGAGTTCCCACGAAGGCCACGGCGACCACGCCGCCGAGTGCACCCACGCGGCCGACGAGCCTTGCGAGCACGCCGACGGCAAGCAGTGCCCGCATCACGCCGGCAAGGAATGCACGCACACGGCCGACGAGCCGTGCAATCACGACAAGAAGTCGGAATCCGACGCTTAGTTCAGCCAGGGCGCGCTGGCCGTGCAGGGCGCCTCCTTCGCCTTCCCTTCTTCGACCTACATCCGTTCAAGAGTCAGGAGCGTTCGCAATGGCGCGCGGTGGTGATCCCTTTCTTGCGCCCGAAGAGGTGCTCGCGCGCTTCACGGGCGGTCCGAAGACCGGTGTCTTCACCGACGGCTCGTGCGAGGGGAATCCCGGCCCCGGCGGCTATGGCTGGGTCTGGGTCGAGGACGATGACATCGTCGACTCCGGCTACGGCTACGACCCGCAGACGACCAACAACCGGATGGAGCTCACGGCCATGATCACGGCGTACCGCAAGATCCCGTTGAGCGAGTCGCTGACCATCTACTCGGACTCGAAGCTGTGCGTCGACACGCTGAACAAGTGGGCGAAGGGCTGGGAGCAGCGCGGCTGGAAGCGCAAGGGCGGACCGATCGCCAACCTCGAGCTCGTCCGAGACGCCTACTCGCTAGCCAATGCGCACGCGAACGTCCGAGTCGAGTGGATCAAGGCGCACGACGGGTCGCGCTGGAATGAGTACGCCGACTCGCTCGCGACGACCTACTTGCGCGAAGGCTGACGGGCCGGAGGATCGAAGGGTTCCGAGGCCATGCGAAGCCCTAGCCGATCTTGATGTCGGAGCGGGCAAGGTCGTGCGAGTCCATTGCACCGGCGCCACTGGCGCCGTCGAGCGAGACCTCGGGATCGCGCGGCGACTGCATCCCCAGCAGGGCGAACGCAACCGCTGACAATCCCCAGAGCCAGGTCGTCCCCGCTCCAAGCACGTAGAGCACCAGTCCGTAGACCGCGATCGTCTCGCACAGCACCCAGCCGATGAGCAGCGCCTGGAACGAACGCGCCGCGCGCTCTTCGGCGCTCTTCGACGGCATCCGACGAAGAATGCCCGGCACGACGAACGAGGCGAACCCCGTCATCGCTGCGACGGCGGCAAGCGCCATCACGATCACCGAGTCGGCCGGTTCCTCGGCACTGGGGATCAGCATGGGCATTGCGGCGTAGACCGCGATCGACCCGAGCAAGGCGAACCAAACAACCTGACGCGTCCCGCGTTTGTTCTGGCTTTCGTTCATTCCGCCGTCTTCCCGAAGCGATCGAAGTGGAGTGACTCCTCTATCGGTCGTCGGGGAGGTTGGCCGTAGCGCCCGATCGGCCAGCCGATCGGGATCAGCGCAATGCTAGGGGTGCTCTCGGGGTCGAGACCGAGATAGCGATCGATTTCCTCACCGTGAACCCGATGAAGCATCGTCAGCGAGGCTCCGAGCCCCACGGCCCGGCAGGCGAGCAGCACATTCTGCGCACAAGGGAACAGCGCCTGCGATTGATCGATGCCACCTCGCTTCCACCCGGCGATGAAGAGTTGCACCGGGGCTTCGTGCAGGTGATCCGCAAGATGTTGGGCCGAGCGGAGGTTCCGCTTCTTCGCCTCCGGGAAATCGGGATCCTTGTCCATCGCCGCTTGAGCGTTGGCCATGTACCCGGTCCAGACGTCGCGGTAGCGCTCGGCGATCCACGCCCGGCGCTCCACATCCGTGACCGCAATGAAGATCCACGGCTGGCGGTTGCCACCCGAGGGGGCGAAGGTGCCCACTTCGCAGACTTTGCGGATCAGCTCGTGCGGGACGGGATCGGTCTTCAGCCGCCGGATCGAACGGGTCGTCCGAATTCCCTCGAGCAGCGGGAGATCCTCACCGAGCGTCTCGATGTCCACCGCGGCTTCAGATGCGCGTTGCGATCGGCAGGTTCACGTAGCCCTTCACGTGCGCTTGATAGGTCCGAGTGACGCCGGCCAGATCGACTTCGTAGTTCGGGAAGCGGGCTGCCACCTCCTCGAGCGCGATCCGCGTCTCGAGCCGCGCCAGGCTCTTCCCGATGCAGACGTGATGCCCATGGCCGAAGTAGATCTCGCGATCGTGCACCCGCGTCACGTCGAAACGGTCGGGGTCGTCGTACTCACGCTCGTCCCGGCAGGCGGCGCCCGTCACGAGGGCAACGCGTGCGCCCTTCGGGATCGTCACGCCGTGCCAGATCGAATCCTTGAGCGCAACGCGACCCTGGAACTGTGAAGGTGCCTCGTAGCGCAGGATTTCTTCGATCGCGTTCGGAATCTTCTCTCCGTCGTCCCACAGCAGCTGGCGCTGCTCGGGATGCTGCCAGAGCAGGAACAGCGCGTGACCTAGCAACTTGGCCGTGGTCTCGGCGCCCGCGGCCGCGAGCAGTGTCGTGAACGAGCCGCACTCCTCCGGCGTCAGCTTGCGAGTAACGCCGTTCTCGTCCTCGAACTCCGCTTCGGCAAGGACCGTGATCAGATCCTCCTGCGGCGTGTGGCGTCGCTGCTCGATCAGTTCGTTCACGAAGTCACGCGAGCTCGCGATGCTGAAGATGGCGTCCTTGGCGAGCCCGCCGTCGGGATCGCGCTCGAGGCCCTTGTCGACCTTCTCGCGGTAGGAGTCGCGGTGCTCCTTCGGAATGCCGAGCAGCACGCTGATCACGTCCATCGGGAATCGGACGGCGAACTCCTGCTCGAAATCGAACTCTCGCTTCTTGGACAGCGGTTCGAGGTACTCGCGGGCCAGGTCGCGAATCTGTTCGTGCAGCGCGGCCATGCGGCGCGGCGTGAAGCCGCGGCTGATCACGTTGCGCAGACGTGTGTGCCCGGGCGGATCCATGCCGATGATCGAGAACAGGGTGCCCGGAAGCTCGCCCCGGTTTTCGAGCGACGGTCCGAACGAGGAACTCATCGTCTCCCAGTCGAGCGTCGCATCCCACACGTCGTCGAAGCGGAACAGCGCGTAGAAGTCCATGTCCGGGTTGTAGCTACACGGCTCTTCGTCTCGGAAGTGCTTGTACAGCGGATAGGGATCTTCCTGGTACGGGCGCGAGTACGGTTCATAGATCATCAGGACACCTGCAAAGGTTGAAGAGTGGCTGCGGCTCTCCCACAGGCGCTACGGGGCGGACTTGGGAAGGACCGTCTTCCCGAGTTTCAGGATGTACTTGAACTCGGAGGGCTCGACGGGCACGACCGAGAGTCGGGAACGGCGGATCAGCGCCATCTCCGCCAGCTTCGGGTCGGCTTTGATGGTGGCGAGTGTCACCGGCGCGTTCAGCGCAACGACCGGGGCAAAGTCGACGACGACCCAGCGTTCGTCTTCCGTCGTCGGATCCGGATACGACTCCTTCTTCACGCGCGCGACCCCGACGACTTCCTTGCCCTCGTTCGAGTGGTAGTAGAGCGCGAGATCGCCTTTCTTCATCGCAGCGAGATTGTTGCGCGCCTCGTAGTTGCGCACGCCATCCCAGTAGGTCCACTTGTCGCGGACGAGCTCGTCCCACGGATACTTGAAGGGCTCCGACTTGATCAGCCAGTGGGAGACAGAACGGGACGCGGCCATCGAACCTCCGGGAAACTCGGTCGAACGGCTCTATCCTACCGGAATGACAGGAGACGAAGCGTACGGCCGATCGTGGCTGCTCCGGGGCCCGGACGGCGGCCGCTACCCGGACGGCAACTCACTCCTGGTGCGCGGCCGCGAGGAGACGGTCTTGATCGATCCCTCGCTCGGCATCCGAGGCCGTGCGGACGAGCTCCAGGGCGTCGACTGGTCCCTGGCGAGCCACTGCCACGAGGACCACGTGGCCGGGCTCGACCGGTTCGCCGACCGGCCGTTCCGACTGCACGAGGCCGATGCGCCCGGGATCGAATCGCTCGCCGGGTTCCTCGAGATCTACGGCTTTCCACCCGACATCGAGGCCTTGTTTTCCAAGGTTCTCGTCGGGCAGTTCCACTTTGCCCCACGCGGGGACGCGGAGACCTTCGGCGAAGGCGCCACGTTCGACCTGGGCGGGGTGCAGATCGAGGTGATCCACACCCCGGGGCACACGCGGGGCCACTGCTGCTTCCGGATCGACGATCCCGAAGCGGATGGCCCCCTCCTGTACCTCGGCGACATCGACCTCTCGAGCTTCGGCCCCTACTACGGGGATGCCTGGAGTGACCTCGAAGCGTTCGAGCGGAGCCTCGCCCGCGTCCGCGAGATCGACGCCCGCTGGTACGCGACTTTCCACCACATCGGCGTCCTGGACCGGACGGACTTCCTGGCCCGCCTCGACCGCTTCGAGGCCGTGATCGCGAGCCGTGAACAGCGGCTGCTCGAATATCTCGCAGAGCCGCGCTCGCTGGACGAGATTGCGGCCCACCGGTTCGTCTATCGCCCACAGGACGAAGTGCTGTTTGCCGAGGCAGTCGAACGCCGCAGCATGGGCCAGCACGTCGATCGGCTGGTCCGGCAGGGCCGCGTGGCGGAAGTAGAGCCGGGGCGATTCTGCGCCGCGGCCTGATCTCCCCACGGAACCGATCGCCATCGAGCGGTGTCCAGGGATCCGCGATGAGCCGCCGGGCCCCTGGCCCGCGGCCCTAGCCAACAGAGCAGGACGGGCGATACTCCCGCGCCGCAAGGGGGGCCGGGCCAGGCACCCCGGCGCGCGCGGGAAACGAAGCAGGCCTTTACCTGCGCATACGCCCATACCGATGAACCGCGATGAATCGGGCGGGCGAGACCGCG
>Ga0055584_100008598_pt1 | contig 10019 bp, 6 predicted proteins | sample OSDHelmetaG_FD_58716 | JGI IMG/M metagenome (GOLD analysis project Ga0055584, IMG submission 58716) | Pelagic marine sediment microbial communities from the LTER site Helgoland, North Sea, for post-phytoplankton bloom and carbon turnover... | ecosystem: Environmental > Aquatic > Marine >...
CGTGCTCCACGGTCGGTGTCAGCGTGACGCGTTCGCCGACCGTCACCGGCCGGGAGACGCGTAGCCCCAGGAACAGGTGGGTGTCCTCCTGCACGTATTGCAGGAAGTACTCGTCCTGGTTTACCAGGCGGTGGACCCAGTTCTGGAAGCTCTCGCCGTAGATGCCCTCGCCGACGTCCACGACGCCGGCCTCGGCGCGCAGGACCCAACGTTGACCCCCAAGCGTGAAATCGCGGGCGAGGGTGAGGTAGGTCTCGTCGAAACGGATCCCGTTCACCTTCCTGTCCGTGAACATGTTCTCGCTGAGCTCGAGTTCCCAGCCGCGGAATCTCGCGCCAAGGGTCATCGTCGCGGTGTACCGGTCGTCGTTGTCGTCGACGATGGCGAACAGGTCGTTCGAATGCGCGAGGATGAACTCCGGCGGGCCGTGATCGCGGGTCCCCCCGGCGGCGGTCCCGGTCAAGCTCCCCAGCAGCGCCGCGCCGACGAGGATCGAGCGGGCAACCGTCCCTGACCGCTGTAGGCGCAAGACCTACTCTTTCTTGAGCAGCATGGTCGTCGGATCGAGCGCGAGTCTGAGATCCGACACGTTCGGGTTGTCGTGGTCCTTCAGCAGGGTGATGTGCACGGCCTTGGTGTCGTGCGCCATCTGCAGGATCACGTCGAGCTTGTCGGCAACGTGGGTCAGCGGTTCCGGGTAGCCGCTCTCGTCGGCGTCGGATTCACGGTGCGTGACCGCCGTCATCCAGAGTTCGGCGTCGATGTCCTTGACGATTGCGCGGATCTCGTCGATCTCCTCGGGCGTCGTCTCGTCGAACGGGAACCCGTCGAGCATGATCGCGACCGGATGGAAGTCCCCATGGTCGCGCAAGAATTGGATCGTCTCGCGCAGTTTCCGGACCGTGAACGTGTCACCGAGGTAGCAGTGGATCCGGCGGTTGCGCTCCATCTCCAGGCGCACCTTCCAGACATCTTCGAGCTCGCGTTCATGCGCGAGATCGCTGAACACCTCGTCGTAAAAAGAGCGCACCCGCTCGCTGGATTCCTCCAGCGACACGTGGAGCACCTTGCGTCCGCGCATCAGGTCGTCGAGCGCGACACCGACGAGAAAGGCGGTCTTGCCCACGCCGTGGCGCGCGATGACCGCCGCGATGTTGCCGCCGCCCACGCCACCGTGGAGCGAGGACTCGAGCAATCGGACCGGAGAGCGTTCGTTCAGTTCTCTGCGACGCATGAAACCCTCAGGACTCGCCGTCTTGGCGGTATTTTTTGATCAGTTCCTCGGACACTTCAGCAGGCACCGGGGCGTACTTGACGAATTCCATCGTGTACTCCGCCTTGCCCTGCGTCGACGACCTCAGGTCCGTCGAGTAGCCGAACATCTCGGACAGCGGCACGTCGGCGTCGACCCTCACGAATCCCTCGGATTCGGTCGTGCCGACGATGACGCCGCGACGCTGCATCACCGAACGTACGAACGCTCCCTGGAACTCGCCGGGTCCCTCGACCGCGACGCGCATGATTGGTTCGAGGATCTGCGGCTTGCATTTGCCGTAGACCTCGACGAAAGCTCCACGACCCGCCGACTTGAAGGCCATATCCGACGAGTCCACCGCGTGGGCGGCGCCGTCGTTGATGCAAACGCGCAGGCCCGTGACGGGGAACCCGATCATCTTGCCCTTCTCCATCGCGGCCTGGAACCCCTTTTCGACCGCGGGGATGTACTCGGTCGGGATCGCGCCACCACGGATCTCGTTGAGGAACTCGAACTCGCCGCCGTCGTACGGCTCCATGTAACCGGCCACGCGGCCGTACTGGCCGGAGCCACCGGTCTGTTTCTTGTGCGTGTAGTTGAAGTCGGCACGGCGGCTGATCGCCTCGCGATAGGCCACCTGCGGCTTTCCGGTCTCGACTTCGGCCTTGTATTCACGCTTCATGCGTTCGATGTAGACATCGAGGTGCAACTCGCCCATGCCCGAGACGATCGTCTCGGCCGACTCGGGGTCCACGTGCGAGCGGAACGTCGGGTCCTCCTTGGCGAAACGCGCGAGCGCCTTGGCCAGGTTGGCCTCGGCCTTGCGGTCCTTGGCCTTGATGGCGATGTGGATCACCGGCTCCGGCACGTGCATCGAGGACATCGCGAAGGCGTTGCGGTTCGAGGTGAAGGTGTCGCCCGTGCCGCAATCGATCCCGAACAGCGCAACGATGTCGCCGGCGGACGTTCCGTCGATGTCTTCCATCTCGTCCGAGTGCATGCGCACCAGGCGTCCCACGCGGACGTCCCGGTTCAGCCGGGTGTTGTAGATCGTGTCGCCCTTGTTGAGCGTTCCCTGGTAGATCCGCAGGTAGGTCAGCTGGCCGAAACGCCCCTCGTCAAGTTTGAACGCAAGTGCGATCAGCGGCTCGTTGGGGTCGACCTTGACGGCGAATTCCTCTTCGCCCTTCTCCAGGTTGAGGGCGACGTTTTCGATGTCCGTCGGGTTAGGGAGGTAGCGCACGACCGCGTCGAGCAACGGCTGAACGCCCTTGTTCTTGTACGCCGAGCCGCAGAACACCGGGGTCAATCCCAACTCGAGCACGCCGCGTCGAACGGCGGCGTGGATCTGCTCGCTCGTCACCGTCTCTTCGAGAGCGGCCTCGAGGAGTTCGTCGTTGAACATCGAGGCGGCCTCGATCAGTTCAGTGCGCTTCTCCTCGGCCGCTTCCAGCATGTTGTCGGGGATCGCGCCCTCACGGATGATCTCGCCGTTCTCGCCTTCGAAGTAGAACGCCTTCATCTGAACGAGATCGACGACACCGACATGGTCGGCCTCGAGCCCGATCGGGAGTTGCATCATCACGGCGTTGAGCTTGAGTTTGTCCTTCAGCTCTTCGGTGACACGGTAGGGGTTCGCACCCGAGCGGTCGCACTTGTTGACGAACGCCAGCCGCGGGACCTTGTAGCGACGCATCTGGCGATCGACGGTCAACGACTGCGACTGCACACCCGCCACGGCGCAGAGCACCAGCACCGCACCGTCGAGCACGCGAAGCGAACGCTCGACTTCGATCGTGAAGTCGACGTGGCCCGGGGTGTCGATGATGTTGATGTGATGGCTGTCCCACTCGCAGTAGGTTGCCGCCGAGGCGATGGTGATTCCACGCTCGCGCTCGAGCTCCATCGAGTCCATCGTCGCCCCGACGCCGTCCTTGCCCTTGACGTCGTGGATCTTGCGGATCCGCTGGGTATAGAAGAGGATGCGCTCGGAAAGTGTGGTCTTACCGGAATCGATGTGCGCGCTAATCCCGATATTGCGCACTTTCGTCAAGTCGGAAATCATGGGTAGGGTCTCTTTCTGTGCACGAGCAGCGTGCTTGAAGGCGAGGGATTCTAGCAAAGGCCACGGTCCCGCGGCCAGCAGGGGGCAAGCGGCTGCCCTAGTCCTCGAACAGGTGCCCGCAAAGGGGCTCGAACGAGGGGAAATCCCGGCCCCCGATCCGCAGGTACTGCATCCCGGCGGCCCGCGCTCCCGCGCCGTCGGCGTCATCGCGGTCCCCGATCACGAGGGTCCTCCCGGGGGAGGAACCCAGCAGCTGGGCGGCGTGCAGGAAGCCCGCGGGGTCGGGTTTGAACCGGCGCACCTCCGGGTCGAAGCTGGAGACCACCGCGGCAAAGGGCTCACGGACCCCGAGACTCTCGAGCTTGCCCGCGGCCGGGTATTCCGAGAAAACCCCGAGCCGCACCTCGTGCTGGATCGCCAGGCGCAGGAAGCGGTGTAGCCCTTTCTGGGGGAATCCGCCGACGAGATCGAGCGGGCGCTCGAACATCCACTCCTCGATCAGCGACCGGACATGCGCCTCCGGCATCTTCGTGCGTTTCGCGGTCAGCCGCAGTTGTTCGGCCGGTTGGTCGCTGCCGGGCGTGGAGCGTAGTTTCTCCAGGCTTTCCCGGAAAGCCCGGATCGCGCGGATCGCGCGCCGGGTACGCAGCGGTTGCGTGATGCAGGCAGCGGCCAGGCGGATCGCGATCCGGAGCCGCACCGGGGCCTGGCGGTACAGCGTTCCATCGACGTCGAGGATGATCGAGTCAAAATTCCGGGGAACGGCCACCCACGGAGCTTAGCACCGGACCGGGGTCGACTCCCCGAGTCTTCTGATTTAACCTCAGACGTCATGGGCGGCTTCTTCCAGCGTTTCGAGAGTACCGCGGCGGAGTACGCGGATCGATGTGCCATCGAGGTGCAGGGCGTGGATCGCCTCGAGCGCATCGATTACGCACGCCTGGCGAGCATGGCGGACTCGGCGGCCGCGTTCCTCGCCCGGCAGGGCGCGCGCCGCGGGGAGCGCTGGGCGATCCTCGCGGAGAACGGCGCGGCCTGGTGCGCGGTGTACCTCGCGATGAACCGGCTCGGGCTTGTCGCCGTGCCGCTCGATACCAACTACACGGGCGTACAAGTCGCCAAACTCGTCGCGGATTGCGGCGCCTCGGGCGTCGTCGCCTCGGCCCAGAGCCTGGAGATCGCGCGCGACGCGCTCCAGGATTCCGCGATCCCGCTGCTCGTCCTGGACTCGGACGAGTCTCCCTACCCGCGGGTCGATTTCGACGGTCCGGCGCCCACCGAGGATCCCGTGGTCCCCAGCGGTGACGATCCGGCGCTGATCCTCTATACGTCCGGGACGACGTACGACCCCAAGGGAGTCGTCCTGACCCACGGCAACCTGTTCGCGGTATGCGATTCGGCCGCGCAGGCGGTGGGCTTTACCGGCGACGACGCCGTCCTCAGCGTGCTGCCTCTCTTTCACGCGCTGGCCCAGGTGGCCAACCTGGCGCTGCCGCTGTCCACCGGCGCGCGCGCGGTGTTCATCGAGACCGTGCACACCGGGGAGCTGCTACGCGCGTTGCAGGAGCGCAAGATCACCGTCTTCTGCTGCGTCCCGCAGTTTTTCTACCTGGTGCACGAGCGAGTGCTCGAGAAGGTCAACACGGCGGGAGCGCTGGTGCGTGGGATCTTCCGCGCGCAGCTCGGGTTGAACGGCTGGCTCCGCGACACGTTCAAGATCAACCTCGGCAAGCTGTTGTTCTCCAAGGTCCATCATGTGGTGGGCCCGTACATGCGCATCCTCGTGACCGGCGGGTCGCGATTCGATCCCGCGATCGGACGCGACCTCTATCGGTTGGGGTTCGACATCCTGCAGGCCTACGGCCTGACCGAGACGACCGGTGGCGTCAGCGTGTTGCGGCCCGGCGACAGGCATGTCGGGTCGGTGGGGCAGCCGCTCGAGGGGGTCGAGGTCAAGATCCTCCCTGCCGAGGACCAGGCGGCGCAGGAGCTTCCGCCCCCCGGCAAGGTTCGTGCGGCCCCGGCGAGCCCGGTCGGCGAGATCGCCGTCCGCGGGCCGGTGGTGACGCCGGGCTACTACGACAAGCCGGAGGCCAACGCCGAGACGTTCGCCGAGGGCTGGCTACGTACCGGCGATCTCGGCTACCTCGACAAGGACGACCGGCTGTACATCACCGGTCGTGCCAAGGAGATCATCGTCACCAGTTCGGGCAAGAACATCTACCCCGAGGAGATCGAGGCGCATTACCTCAAGGCCTCGTCGATCGCGGAGCTTTGCGTGCTCGCGCACGCACGGCCGGGGGAGCCCGCGGCTGAACGCCTGCACGCGATCGTGACTCCGGATTTCGACGAACTCAAGCGGCGCAAGATCCTGAATTCGCGCGAACTGGTGCGCTGGGAGATCGAGCACCTCTCTCCCGAACTGCCCGCCCACAAACGCATCCTCAGTTACACGATCGTCTCGGAACCGCTGCCGCGGACGACGACACGCAAGCTGAAGCGTCTCGAGATCGAACGCCGGTTCCACGCCGGTGAGTACGAACAGGCCGCTGAGCCGACTCCCGAGCAGGCATCCGACGACCCGGCCTGGGTCGCGGATCCGCACGTGGCGGCCGCGTTCGACCTGATTCGTGCCGCGACACGCAAGCCCAAGGCGGTGCGCGGGGCAGCCAACCTCGAGCTCGATCTCGGGCTCGACTCGATGGAGCGTGTGGAACTATTGACCGAGGTGGAGACTCGCTTCGGAACGCGCATCGACGACGAGACGGCCCAGCACCTGTACACCGTTCGCGACCTCATCGAGGCGGCTCGCCCCGCGGCCGGGGCAGAGGTCCGGCAGGACCGGCTGGAGGATGCCTGGCCGACGATCCTGGCTCGCCGCGAGGCCGACGACCCCGACGTCCAGGAGTTCTTCCGCTCCGGCACCTCGGCCTGGATGCTGTACCTGGCCTTGCGCGTGATGTACCTGTTCGCGTGGGTCTTCGTGGGCTTCCGTGCCCGCGGTCTGGAGAACCTCCCGGACAACGGACCGTACCTGCTGTGCCCCAACCACCAGAGTTACGTCGATGGGTTCCTGCTCGGCGCCGCGTTGCCGTTCCGCATCCAGCGCAACGTGTTCATCGTCGGATCGAGCGAGTACTTCGAGTCCTCGATTTCGCGTTGGTTCGCGCGGGCGGTGCGCCTGATCCCGGTGGATCCCGACACCAACCTGCTGCGTGCGATGCGTGTCGGCGCTCAGGGACTGCGCGACGGCCGCGTGCTGATGTTGTTCCCCGAGGGTGAACGCAGCATCGACCGCGACGTCAAACCATTCAAGAAGGGCGCCTCGATCCTGGCCTCGAACATCGGGACCAAGATTATCCCGATCGCGATCGACGGCGCGCATGACCTGTGGCCGCGTAAGGGCTCGCTGCGTTTATGGCGCCTGCTTCCGTTCGTCGGCCGCGTGACCATGGCCTTCGGGAAACCGGTCGAGTTCGATGCCTACGACCCGGCCACACCGCCGGACTACACGGAACTCAGCGAGCAACTGCGCGGTGAGGTCGAGCGCTTGCTCGCCAGCCTTCGCTAGGACGGTTCGTTGGCGAAAGCCGCGTCGGCATCCTTCTCGTCCCCGAAGGTATGGAACACGCCGACGGGGCCGCGTGACTGAATCAAGATATCCATACCTCCATGGTAAGCTCTCGCGTGAATCCATGCTCGAAACGCTGATCGGATCGATTCCCTCCGTCGCGACGACCGTGGCCGTCGTGTGCGTGCTGTGGGCAGCGAACCTGCTGCTCGAAAAGCACTCCAAGAAGTACATGGGCACCCGGTTCAGGAACCAGGTCCTGATGCTCGGCCTGACCTTCGCGGGGCTCCTGATCATCATCATGGTCGTCCCGCTGGGCGACCAGCGGCGCGGGCAGTTACTGAGCTTCATCGGCATCCTGATGTCCGCGGCCATCGCGCTGTCCTCCACGACCGTGCTGGGCAACGGGATGGCGGGCCTGATGCTGCGGGCCGTCAGGAACTTCCGCACCGGCGACTTCATCCGCAGCGGTGACCATTTCGGGCGCGTCACCGAGCGCGGCCTGGTGCACACCGAGATCCAGAACGAGAACCGCTGCCTGACGACATTGCCGAACCTGTACCTGGTGACGCACCCGCTGACCAAGATCCGCAATACGGGGACGGTGATCTCGACGGAGTTGTCGCTGGGTTACGACGTCTCGCGCACAACCATCGAACAACGGCTCCTGGCCGCCGCGGAGGCCTGCGGGTTGACCGATCCGTTCGTGCAGATCAAGGTGCTCGGCGATTTCTCGGTGACCTACCGGATCGCCGGGATGCTCACCGAGGTCAAGAACATGATCACGGTCGAGTCGCTGCTGCGAGCGGCGGTGCTCGATGAGTTGCACGGGGCGGGGATCGAGATCGTCTCGCCGAACTACATGAACCAACGGCAGCTCGTCCCTGGCGACAAACACATCCCCGCGATAGCGCCGCGCGCCGCGCCGCAGCCGGTTGCCGGGCAAACCCTCGAAAACATCGTGTTCGACAAGGCCGACGAGGCCGAGACGATTGAAGCGCTGCGCCTGCGCCGTGGCGGCGTCGTCGAGCAGATCGACGAACTCACGACGGCGTTGAAAAAGTGTCCCGAGGAAGAGCGCACGAAGACGGCAGCGGAGATCGAGCGGCTCGAGAGCACCGCCGCGACGCTCAAGCGCGTGATCGAACTCCGCGAGAGCCGCTCCCAGAAGGACTAGGCCCGGAGACGTCCGGTCACGACCCGAGCCAGCCCTTTTTCTTGAAGAACACGACCAGTCCGACGGCGACGGCGAGCATCAGCAGGAGCGCGAAGGGATAACCCAGGGCCCAGTTCAGCTCGGGCATGTTCCACGCGGAACGCTCGGGGTTGAAGTTCATCCCGTAGAGGCCGGCGATGAAACCCAGCGGGATGAAGATCGTGGCGATGATGGTCAGGACCTTCATGACCTCGTTCATGCGGTTGCTGACACTCGACAGGTAGACGCTCATCAGGTCGGTGCAGACTTCCCGGTAGACCTGCACGAGATCGATTAGCTGGCTGTTGTGGTCGTAACAGTCGCGCAAGAACGGGGCTGTTGTCTTCCGGACCAGGGCGGATTCGTCCCGCGCCAGTTCGGCCAACGCATCGCGTTGTGGCCAGAGGTCTCGACGCATCCCCAAGAGATCGGCCTTGATGGCATGGAGTTCGGCGACGACACTCTGGTCCGGGGAGACCATGACCGTGTCCTCGACCGCCTCGAGGCGCTCGCCGAGAGCCTCCAGTAGCGGAAAATACGAGTCCACGACGGAATCGATCAGCGCGTACGCCAGGTAATCCGCCCCGCACTTGCGGATACGTCCCTTGCCGTGACGGATGCGTTCCCGCACCGGCTCGAACACGTCGCCGGGCTGCTCCTGAAACGTGATCACGAAATCCTTGCCGAGGAAGATACTCACTTGCTCGGCGGCGTATCGCGGCCCGGGCGCCGGCATTCGGATCACGATGAACAGATGTTCGTCGAACGGGTCGGTCTTGGCCCGCTGGCCGAGATTGACGACGTCCTCGAGCGCCAACGCGTGAAGGCCGAAGAGGTCCCCAAGCCGTTTGACGGTTTCGGCATGTCGGGAACCGTCGACGTTGATCCAGACCACACCGTCGGTCTTCCGCTGCCCGAGGCTCTCGAGGTCGGCATTCTCGACCTCGTTCAGGGCGGCCTCGTTGTAGGTCATGACTCGAATCGCCGGGCTGTCCGCGTGCTTGTCGCCGACCAGTTTCCCGGGAGCGGTGCCCGGGGTGAGACGTGTGCGGCGCCCTCGCCAACCGGACCTCGGTTTGTGGCTCATCGACCTTCTCCTGTAGGCGGAACGTCAAAATGAACATCGAGTTGCGGGAACGCGATCGTGATGCCCGCGTCTTTGAGCGCCCACCAGATCGCTTCGTGAAAATCCGACAATCGTTGGGGAACCTTCCACGGCTCCTGGATCCACGCGGTGACCTCGAAGTCCACGGACGAGGACCCGAATGCGCGCAGGTAAACCACCGGGTCGCGCTCCCGGTCGCGCCAGGACAATCCCGCCGCGGTGTCTTCCAACACCTTGCGGACGAGAGCCATGTCGGACCCGTAGGTCACGCCGACGGCGACCCGTAGCCGAACCAGGGAATCCTTCAGCGTGTGGTTGGTCACCGCGGTCTGGACGAGCACCGAATTCGGGAGGATCAGGTCTTCCTCGTCGCGCGATCGGACGATCGTCGCCCGCATGCCCATCTCCACGACCCGTACGGTTCGGCCCTCCACATGCAGGACGTCACCCGGCTTGATCGTGCGTTCGACGAGCAGGATCACACCGGACACGAAGTTCTGCATGATGTTCTGCATCGCGAACCCGACGGCGACCGCAAAGATCGCGCCGGCCGCGAACAACGCGGACAGGTTGATCCCCACGGTCTGCAGGCCCACGCATAGGCCGATGACCAGTACGGTGTAGTGCACGAGCCTGCTCGCGGCGCCGATCGTGCCTTCGGACTGGATGCGTCCCGCGCGTAGGCCACGGGCGACCACCTTTTGAACGATCCGGGAGACGATCGCGGTCGCCGCCAGGATCAACAAGAACACGATCAGGGTGCCGACGGTGACCCGCGTGCCCGCGATCGAGAACAGCGAGGCATCCAGGAACCCGTATACGTTCTCC
>Ga0055584_100008601_pt1 | contig 10019 bp, 7 predicted proteins | sample OSDHelmetaG_FD_58716 | JGI IMG/M metagenome (GOLD analysis project Ga0055584, IMG submission 58716) | Pelagic marine sediment microbial communities from the LTER site Helgoland, North Sea, for post-phytoplankton bloom and carbon turnover... | ecosystem: Environmental > Aquatic > Marine >...
CATCTTGCTGATGAAAAAAATTTATTAAACTATCGCTATGTGATCTTAAAAAAGCGATAATAGCCGACTTTAATACACTAGATACAAAAATCAGTTGAATCTGATGGAGCAAATTTTTATGTCATCTTATACGATAGAAACCCTGATCTGTAAAAAAGATCTTGATGCAAAAATCCAACAACTGGGTAAAGAAATCAGCACTTTTTACCGCGGTAAAGGCGATTTAGTCTTAATTGGACTTTTGCGTGGTTCCTTTATTTTTCTTGCCGATCTTTCTCGTGAAATCGACTTAGTACATCATATTGACTTTATGACGGCGTCTAGCTACGGAAATACCACAGAAACTAGTGGTGATGTACGCATTTTAAAAGATCTGGATGATGATATTGCTGGCAAGAATGTATTGATCGTCGAAGATATTATCGATACAGGCAACACCCTCAGCAAAGTACGTGATATTCTCAAACTGCGTAAACCTAAATCTGTAGAAATCTGCACGCTACTAGATAAACCTGAACGCCGTGAAGTGGAAGTCGATGTACGTTGGTTTGGTTTTAAAATTCCCGATGAATTTGTCATTGGTATGGGAATTGACTACGCACAAAATCACCGTAATCTTCCTTATATTGGAAAAGTTGTTTTCACCGAACCCGATGGAAATGACGCACAACCCGAATAGGACTTAAGATAAATATGCCAGATAGAATACTCCAAGGACAATCTCATCAGCGTTGGCTGATCATTATTGCACTAGGTGTGGCAGGATATGCATCTTACCAACTTATTGCGCCTTATATTGGTGCCATCTGTCTGGCTTTTATCATTTCATTACTCTGTAATCCCTTAAATCTTTATATTACACAAAAAGTCCATGGGCATAAAAACATTGCCTCTTTTTTGTCTTGTTGTTTACTCACTATTATTATACTGATCCCCCTCCTTTTTGTTCTCTTAGCCATTTTGCAACAAGGGATCGGCTTTTCTAAAACGATTTATACTTTTGCCACCTCAGGGGAGGCAGATAAACTCCTCCAACATCCTTATTTGCAACAGGGATTGACCCTAATCAATACCTACATCCCCATAGATCCCATAGACGAACAAGATATACTACAAAATCTGAGTCAACTGGCCAGTCTACTCGGTAAAAAAACCTTAACCATCAGTGGGCATTTATTAGGGAATATAGGAAACTTCTTTAGTCAATTTTCCATTATGCTCTTTGTGTTGTTCTTTTTCTTACGCGACCAAGTCAGTATTATTAACCGTATTCGACATATACTGCCACTGTCTCGCTCCCAAGAAGATAAACTGATCACCGAATTACAAACCATTTCCAAATCGGCTATCTTAGGCTCCCTATTAACGGCACTGGCACAAGGTGTCGTAGGCGGACTGGGCATGTGGATGGTCGGTTTTCCCGCGCTTTTTTGGGGATCAATGATCGCCTTTGCTTCCTTTATTCCCATTATTGGTACCGCACTTATCTGGGTGCCTACGGCCTGTTATCTCTTCTTAACGGGCGATTGGCAATGGGGTAGCTTTTTTGTCATGTGGAGTTTGCTTATCGTCGGCTCTATAGATAACTTCTTACGCCCACTTTTAATGCAGGGATCCTCGGCAATGAGCACACTGGTCATCTTTTTTGCTCTTTTTGGTGGCATACAAATTTATGGTCTCTTAGGCCTTATTTATGGTCCAGTGATCTTCTCTCTCACCCTAGTCCTCTTTCGTATTTACGAAGTGGAATTTCACGCTTTTCTTGTCTCACAAGATAAAAGCTAACCCCCTTACTCACTTAAAATATCGAGATTCTATACCATGCCTTTATCTCCAGCTAGCCAAATTGTGGAACGCCAAATTGACTATTTTACCGACCAAGATGTTCTTATTGCCGGTGAATTTTTAGATGATATTCCACCTAAATTAGTAGAAAATGCGCGCTCGGTGCAACTTTATACCACCAATTACAAACAATACTTAGCCTATAAAGATAACTCATCAATAAAGGCCTATTTCTGCGCCCAACTCCCTAAAGACATCAGCGCTAGCCTACTTTTACTCTATTGGCCCAAAGCCAAAGAAGAAGTTACCTATCTATTGCATATGCTATTAAATCAGCTAGGCATAAAAACAGAAGTGTGCGTCGTAGGAGAAAATCGCTCTGGAATAAAAAGTGCACAAAAACTCTTTGCGCCTTACGGAACCCTGATCAAATTTGACTCGGCTCGCCGGTGTGGTTTTTACTATGGCGTCTGCGATCAGATCCCCACAGCTTTTAATATAGAAGATTGGTATAAAAGCTATCCGGTAACCATTCAAGACAAAAACTTGACTATCTATAGCCTACCGGGCGTTTTTAGCCACGGTGAATTAGACAATGGCACCTCATTACTGCTAGAAAACTTGCCTCGTTTAAAAGGCAAGGTCATGGATTTTGGTTGCGGTGCCGGCATTATTGGCTCTTTTATGAAACTTTGCTATCCAGACATACGCTTAGAAATGACAGATATCAGTGCCTTAGCCATTGCCTCTAGTCAAAAAACACTCCAAGAAAATGGCTTAGAAGGTCAAGTTTATCCTTCAGATATTTATTCGGATTTTGGCAATAACTATAAATTTATTATCAGTAATCCCCCTTTCCATGCAGGTAAAAACACTTCTTATGTGGCTGCCGAAACGCTAATATCTCAAGCACCACGATTTTTAGGGCGCAGTGGCAAACTGGTGATCGTCGCTAACCAATTTCTTGCCTATCCACCTCTTTTTGAAGAAACATTTAAACAGTGCATTCAGGTGGCTAGCACCACGAAATTTAAGGTGTTAGCTTCTTCTTAAATAAATGCTATATTAACCTACATTCAACATAGTATTAGTCTTAGATTTTGGGGATATCATGGTTCAGTTGCACGCGATCTTAAAACCGGCCCAGGCCAAGCAACAGATTATTTATATTAATACATTAGATGATGTCACCCCTCCGGCCTGGCTAACACTTCTAGGACAAGATCACCCCAATCTAGGCATCTGGTCAGTAGGATTATATAACCATAGCTATGCCCTAAGCTTTGTCCCCTCTCATGGACGGAGCATAGCGGCAAAAAGCATCGCTATCTATCACCTCTTATTAGAAGAAAAAAACTTAGCACAAGGTGAAATTATCTTAATTGGTGAAGGCTTAGGTGAGTTTGCCATAAAGCAGTTACTCAAAATAGCCAGCCATAAAAGTAACAATGTGGCGCCCGTCGCCCATTTTCTGCATCGTATCACGCAAATTATTGGGATCAATAAGCAAAACTTAACGCCCCATCAGGCCACAAAAAAAGGACTGGCACAATTACTCTCTTTTGCCAGTGTGTCATCACGACAGCGCAAAATTTATACTCAAGCGCAACAAGATAGTCAATTACAAGATCTCAACACCTGGTATGAAAATTGGCAACAAGATAAACACATAGCACAATGCCAGCTAGACCAAAGCGATAATAGTCTGAGCACCCACATCGGTGAATTTATCCAACAGCATCAGCTCAACAGACAGCAACTGTGGTTAAGAAGCACCTATGGTACGCAGCTATCTCATTGGTATAAAAGTATTACAGGCTCCAAAGAAAAGAATATAGATAAAGACTACCTGCTCAGTCAACCTATACAGCTATTTAACCATTGGGGAAATACCGCCAATGACAGCACTGTCGTGAATATTATCGATAAAGTGCGTAGCTTATTAACTCAACCTGCCACCCTACTACGTTTAGTGGGACACTATGGGGTAGGCAAAACCACTTTTGCCCAAGCCCTGTTTGACTCTAGTATCGGCAAGCATAGCCTCAATGAGCAAGCCCTCTTATATACAGATGGAAATCATCAAGCTTACCCTAGTGCATCACATTTAATCCAAGATCTTATTCAACATAATCAATATGCCATTGTGATCGTCGACAATTGCTCGCCACAACTACATCGACAACTCACTAAAATCTGCCGTGATAATCTCTGCCCTCTTTCTTTGCTTACTATTGAATATGACGTGCCTTGTGGACAACAAGAAGAATCACGCATCATCCATCTTCTGCCACAGACAACAGCTGCACTCAACAAACATCTAAGCCTATACACACCTCATCTTAATAGCACACTAAGAGAAAATATCAGTCAACTCGTTCAAGGTAATATAGAGGGGGCACAACGCTTAGCCTTATGCGCACAGCAACAGCCACAATATCATTTAGATGAGCTTATCTACCAACCCTTTATATTAGATCTGGATAACGCAGAACAACAAAAAAAAATGGCGCAACTATTATCCTTAGTTACGCATTTTAAACTCCCTAAGGCACAATTATCGGCAACTCCATCCACGCATAAAGAGAGCTGTGATTTACGTCTCTTAAGTCAGTTAATGGACATCAATCCCGCCGCATTGCAACGCTATGCCCTAAACCTTCGCCATCATCAACTTTTAGCCCAAAATGCTACACCTCAGGGACAAATCTCCCTCGTGCCTAAAGCACTAGCCAATAAAATAGCAGCGCAAGGGTTAAGCTTAGTGTCCATAGAATCACTAGATAAGATCTTTAATACTCAAACACCGGCCCCACTTTTTTGTGCCTTTGCCCAAGGTTTAGCTCAAGTACACCAAGAAAGCAAAGCTCAACAAATAGTACAACACTGGTTAGAACCTGACGGACTAATAGATACTTTATGTTCGGCTCAACAATACTCTTTAGCACTTAATCTGCTCATTTGTGTTGCACCTGTCTGCCCAGACACCATTTTTACTTATATAGAAAATACACTAACTGACAATCCAGACTTAATCACCTCAAGTGTTCATGGAATTTTATTAGCTAAGCTGATTTATCAATTAGCCTTAACGTTAAACCAATTTTCTAGCGCCACAGACCTACTTTGTCACTGGGCTCTGACACCAGAAGATGAACAGGTCAGCACCTGTGCTTGCGATCTATTAACCACCTTATTTGATGCACAAATATCCCCAGATTACGGCACCATAGCGCAACGCTCACAACTTATAATGGAACTCACAGCCCAAAAAACACCGGCAAGTAAAACCTTAGCCTTGCATCTTTTAAATGCGAGCTTAAATGTGGCACACAATCAGCACAGCCCTTATATTGATTTTAGTTCGCAAGCTCATCCAGCGCTTTATCATAGCTATGCACCACAAAGCATGACACAATGGTACTTAGCCTTTATCCAACTGACCACTAAGCTTGCCACACAAATTTATCACCAAGATAGAAAAGTCAAAAAACTCATTAGTAATCACTTTTCATCCCTATGGAAAATGCCGGCACTGCGCCATCAACTAGAACAAACACTCATAGAACTCAACTCGCCCCAAGGTTGGGATAAAGGTTGGTCGGCACTTAATTCTATAATCAAATATGATGCTGCCGATCTCAGTAAAGAAAAAAAACACAAACTTAGCGCTATTTCTAAGCTATTAAAACCTAATAATATACAACAGCAGATCCAATTTTATATCTTCTCCAATGAATATGCTTTTTCCGCTTTAGATATTACAGATGAACAAGGACAACTCATTGAACATGGCTATGTACGAGTACAAGAAAAAGCTAGACTGCTCGGCTGTGAACTAGGTGAACAACACCCTGATTATTTGGCCCGTATTCTTCCCCAATTATTCTTAATAGATAAAATCAATACCCGCTTATATAGATTTGGCTATGGTTGTGCCCAAGGATGTGACTGTGCAGATAGCGCGCTGAGCATAGAAGCACTATGGCAAGAAATACTCACCCCCCTACAAAAACAAGATATCACCCAAGTTAACCCCGACTTTATCACCGGCTTTATTAAATATCTGTATGAAAATGACTATGAAAAAACTCAGGTGATCCTCGACAAACTCATGGAAAATGGCACAATAAACTATATTTTCCCCGCCATTCAACTAGGTTGTCCTTTAGATAACCAAGCCATTGTACGCTTAGAAGAATCCTTAAGACAAGGCATAGCCCCAGCAAGCATGTATCAAAGCCTAGAAAAACAACTATGCTTAAAAACGCTACCCAATAGCAAACTTTTAGAAATTTTATCTATTTTATGGCAACGTCATGCAGGACAAGAAGTGGTCATCAATATTTTAGCGGCCTACAGTTTAGAACTTGCCCCGGCGCCTTATACTAAAGCAGTAAAAAAAGTCTTAATGGCAGGACGACAATTTTTAACTGAGTTTAACTATATTCAAGCCGATTACAAAAGCAGCCATTATGATAAAATAACGGGGAAAAAACGTACCTTAGATAAGGCATTAAGCCTCATTGCCCAACATGTTTTCGCCCCTTTAGAGAGCACCATAGCCACAGAATCAATACTTTGTGAGGAAGATGCGCTACATCTATTCCAACGCCTCAATAAGCTATTAAGCCAACATCACATCCAGTGGTATAAACTAACCGAATACTTAAAAAGTTTAATTCAATGTCAACCTGTGGCAGCACTCAATGCCTTTACTAACAGCAGTGGCGCTCTATTACCTCATATCTTAGATATTTTTTCGGGGCAAATTGGCCCACAGGAAAGTCCTTTTTCCACCATCAGTGTCACTCTTGGCCTGAATTGGTGTGTAGAAAACACCCAACAACAAAATATGCGCTGTATTAGCCTAGCCAAGTTAATTACTCCCTATGAATTCAAAAATGGCCGCTACCAATGGCGGAAAATAGCACTGGTGCTCTTAGACCATAGTCCACAACCTATAAGAATATTTGAAGTATTTGAACAAGAGATTAGACCTAAAAGTTGGCGTGACACAAAAGCAAAAGTACAAGCCATACAAGAACGCTTAGTGTTACTTCAAGCTTTAGAGGATCATCCCGACGCACTAGTGGCTCAAGGAGCAAATGCTTTTCTACAAGTATTACAAAAAGAAATACAAATAGAAATACACCCAGGTTTATTTCATCAATAAATGACGGCGACTACGACGTTCTAATTTAGAAAATAAAAAGGAAAGCCCCAAACATAAGATTAGATACACAAAACCCACAAAAATCCAGATCTCGAAAATAAGGCCAGAGGAATTAGCAATCTCAGTACCCGCAAAGGTCAATTCCTGAATAGAGATCAGCGATACGATGGAAGAATCTTTAACCAAAGAAATAGCTTGTCCTGCCAGTGCCGGCGTAATTTGGCTTAAAACCTGAGGCCCAATCACATACCTATAGGTTGCCCAAGAAGATAATTGTAGCGACTGCGCAGCTTCCCATTGCCCCGCATCCACACCTTCTAAACCAGAACGCACCACCTCAGCGATATAAGCTGCAGACAGCAAACCTATACACAATACACCAGAAAGTAAATTTTCCCAAAGATCGGGTGATCCAAACAACACATAAGTGGGCCAGCTCACATCATCATTATAATTGCGTAAGAAATCTTCTAAACCTAACAGAGGGATTAATTGATTAGAAATAAAAAAATAAAAGATAAACACAAAAACCAAAGGTGGAATATTACGAATCAGCTGAATATAAGCTCGTGCTGGCATACGTAAAAAAGCGTATTTCGCATGATGTGCTAAACCTAATAGCCCCCCCAAACATAAAGAAAAGACCAATCCCCACAAAGTTAAACGCAAAGTGGAGAAAATTCCCTGTACAAAATAAGGAACTCGCCCATCAGCCCGCGGCGTTAAAATCAGCGTCATAGCTTTCTTCCACTGCCAATGATAATTCACCCCAATAGAAGAACGATAATAAAACCACATCGCCAAGAGCAACACAATGCCCAATAAAAAATAATCTAGGGCATTGAGTTTCTTAAAAAAAGACTTATTGGCCATCTGCCACTTCATTTTGCCAATCTAAAGTAGAGAACCAATATTCATAACGAGATTTTAACCAACCATCTTCTGTACGCGCTTGAATCCATTTATCAAAAAACGCTTTTTTATCCGTTTCACCTAAACGTACCGCAAAGGCTTCATTCCCCTTAGATAAACGTTCCGTAAAAGGGACAAATAAAATATCACTATGTTGAATCACTTCTTGTTCAGGTTTTGGCGTAGAGGCAATAGCCGCATCCGCATTACCATTTAACACTTCTTGGAAAGCTTGAGCTTCATCATCAAATTGTAAAATTTTCGCTTTAGGGAAAGTCTTACGTGCCACTTGCACAGTAAAAGCACCACGACGTGCTGCAATAGTCACCGCACGTGAATTATAATCACTGATCTTGGTTTTACCCGACATCAACGCTTTATTTGCCGCAATCTGCACACCAGAGTGAGAATAAGGTACAGTAAAAAGAACACTCTTAGCGCGTTCCGGCGTAATAGATAGACCACCGATGATCACATCAAATTTTTTCGCCAATAAAGCAGGAATAATACCATCCCAAGCCGTAGGCATAAATTTCACTTTCCAGCCCGAATCTTTAGCTAAACGTTTAGCCACATCCACTTCAAAACCAATCAATTCACCTTGTTTATTGCGCATCGCCCAAGGAACAAAGGTAGACATACCTACGCGCAACACACCACTTTCATTAATTTTATCTAAATTAGGCGTGCTAGTGCTTGTTGTCGCTGCCCCTGCGGGCAAAGCTAAACTCACACTGAGCATCGCACCCAAAACCACTTTTAATAATTTCATCACTATCTCCTGTATATACATGATTAGATTAATTTCGATTTTTCCATTTATCACCCATTGAATGTTCTAACCAAGTAGCTAGTGCCGATAACAACAAAGTTAAAACCAAATAAATTCCAGCAATGGTAAACCAAATTTCAAAAGGCATTGCCGTTTCCGAAACAATATTACGCCCTTGAGTGGTGAGATCAAAAATCGCCATCACACTTACAATAGATGAATTTTTAATTAAAGACACCATTTCATTGGTCAAAGGTGGCAAGGTTCTTTGCACAACCTGAGGCAAAATCACCGATTTATATAAAATCCATTTAGACAAGCCCAAAGAATAGCTCGCTTCAAACTGACCTTGAGGAATACTGTTTAATCCCGCACGTAAAATTTCTGCCGTATAAGCCCCTTGAAATAAAGCCAGAGCCACCACCGCCGTAGAAAATCTATCTAAGCCTACAATAGGCCCAAAAACAAAATAAAGTAAATAGATCTGCACCAGTAGAGGCGTATTACGGATCAATTCCACATAAATACGGGCAATACAGCGCCCCACAATCGAATGAGACAAACGCAATAAGGCCATTAGTAAACCAATCACTAAAGTGGCCACTAAACTTATGGCTGATAACTTTAAGGTTACCAACAAGCCATCGATAAGTTCACCACGCCACCAAGTGCCTTCATCATACACAAACAAATATTGAGGAATACGTTCCCATTGCCAACGATAGCCCATCACTTGAGCACCACTATCTAATAACCAGAATATGGCCATTAGCATCACCGCTATTTGTAATAAAGCACTTAAAGCCGGTTTAACAATTTTAAATAACATCAGTGCGACAGAATTTGATTTAAAAAATCTTGAGTACGTGGCGATTTAGGAGCAGTAAAAAATTGTTCTGGTGTATCAATTTCGACAATTTTTCCCTGATCCATAAACACTACACGATCAGCCACTTTTTTAGCAAAACCCATTTCATGGGTCACACACACCATGGTCATCCCCTCTTTAGCTAATTCCACCATCACATCTAAAACTTCATTGATCATTTCAGGATCAAGTGCAGAAGTGGGTTCATCAAACAGCATGATTTTAGGTTTCATACACAAAGATCGGGCAATAGCCACACGCTGTTGTTGACCGCCAGAAAGTTGAATGGGATATTTATTGGCTTGAGAAGCAATTTTAACACGCTGTAAAAAATACATAGCTCGCTCTTGGGCTGCCTGCTTCGACAACTTAAGAGTACGCATAGGTGCCAAGGTCAGATTTTGTAAAACAGTCATATGGGGGAAGAGATTAAAGTGTTGAAAAACCATCCCCACTTTTTCTCTTTGATGATGCAATTGATTACTATCAAAAACAGTAATTTCACC
>Ga0055584_100008602_pt1 | contig 10018 bp, 10 predicted proteins | sample OSDHelmetaG_FD_58716 | JGI IMG/M metagenome (GOLD analysis project Ga0055584, IMG submission 58716) | Pelagic marine sediment microbial communities from the LTER site Helgoland, North Sea, for post-phytoplankton bloom and carbon turnover... | ecosystem: Environmental > Aquatic > Marine >...
CGAAAGCCGACGGGTTTACAGCCCGTTCCCTTTGGCCGCTCGGGCACCGACCCTTGGACGAGAAAAGACTATCCGCCGTTCAGACTTCTGCGACCAGGTTTCCCTGGGCTCTTGGCTGCACGATCGTGCCGGGGATCGACACCATCGGTTCCGCCCCGACGGAGGGTGCGTCCCGTAACTCATGGACACCGGCGACAACAGCGCAGTATTCGGTGATCTGGTCGACTTCGCGATCGCTCAGAATGGCGAAGCGCAGATAGGAGAAGTTTCGATTGCCATCGCGCGACACACGACGGACCGCGGTCGGGCACTCGAATCGGATCGACGACCCGTCCACCTGTGGCAGCGCGAATGCGATTCGCATGTTCTGACCGGTCTTCAGCGGCTTCGACGAGATGACGTCGAGGCCGAAGGGTGAGACGCCGACGATGCCGAGGCTGCTCGCGCTCGCCAGCACCTTGAGTTCGTCGGAAGTGCGGAAGTTCTGCCGGCGTTGCCGGAGCTTGAGGCCGCTGCGGGCCTGGAGGGTCATGACCCAGAGCCACGCGGAAATCGAGAGCGCGGCGAGCGTGGCGAAGTCACCGTGCGAGGGCCGCACAATCCCCATGCCAAACACCGCGAGCGACCCAGTCAACGTCACCTGCAGCCCCACGAGGAGAACCTTGCGGGTGAGTTGCCCAGGGGAAGGGTCGACGAGGTGGTTGAGGAGCGGTCGACCGGGAAGAGCTCGAGCGGCAACATGCAGGTCCGTTGTGAGAAGACGCAGATCGCTGCTGATCCAATTCGTGAATCCGACGGGCGACTGCGCGGCGCGCCGATAGAGCAGCGACGACGTCTGCCACGCGCCCCAGAGAGGGAGCAGGACGACCGGGTTGGCAACGAATGGCAACGACGACGAGAAGAGCACAGCGAAGAGCAATCCGATCAGGACGAGACGCTGAATGCTGCGACCGACGTGGAGATCGGCGGCGCGGTACACGCGGCGGCTGAGCCGAGTGGAGTGTTCGTTGTGGCGGGGCGCCTCTTTGTCGACCAACACGGAGAGCCGTTCGTGAAGATCCCGGGCCCAGCGGTGCAGATGACGGTCGTCGTTCCACGGCGCGAGACGGCGGGCGACGATGACCGGCACGTCGGTGATTCTCCAGCCGACAGCCTGGAGACGCACACCGGTGGACAGCGTCACACCGCTGCGCCCATGAGACATGCCATCGATCTCCCGGATGGCGCTGCGGCGCACCACGGCCATGCCCGGCCACCACGGCAACACGCCGTTCTCGTCGAGCTTGGAGAGCATGAGTTCGTCGCGAAGGCGATGCTCGCCATAACCCCCGAAGTCCACGGCGTGCACCGCGTTGGTGTTCTCGACTCGGCACGCCACGACTGCGACCTCGGGGTCGTCGAACGCGCCGGCGGTCACCTCGAGGATGTCGGGCATCACGACGACGTCAGCGGGCATCAGCAGCGAGAAGAGCGACGTGCACTCGTCGATGGCCTTGTCGATCAGGGATCCGAGGTCGGCATCGATCCCGCCGACGATTCGCTGCAGGCCGAGCCGGCCTGCGAGTTCGGCGACGTCGGGGCGGTCATCCCGATCGACGATTCGCAGATTGTTGTAGCCGGAGATCAGACGTGCGGAGAGCACCGCGGCGCGGACTTCACTGGCCGGCTCGTCGGTCACGACCACGATGACGTCGCCGTCGGGGGCGATGGTCTTCTCGGGGTTTCGCGTCGGCGGACGGGGCTCACCGAGAAGCGAGGTCTCCATATGGAGACGGAGAAACCCAAACGCTTCCGCGGCGAGAAGAAGGAAGAACATCACCGGGTGAGCGCCTTCCCAGGTGAAGAGGAGCCGCCACGACAGATACGCGACGCCGGTGACGACAGCCAGAAGGCGCAGATTCGACATGTCCACCACGTCGGCAACGCTCGATTGGATGTGAGCAGATGGCGCCGGCCCCGCCCGCCCCGCGCCGCTTTGGTACGTTCCTCTCCATGCCGACATTCGATGTGGTCTCTGAGGTCGACGAGCAGGAAGTGCGCAACGCCGTCGATCAAGCAGCGCGAGAAGTGGTCCAACGGTTCGACTTCAAGAACACCGACTCCAGCGTGGAGTTGGGCGATGACGTCATCAACATGGCGTCATCCTCCGAGGACAGGCTCGCAGCCCTGCGCCAGGTGCTCGAAGAGAAGCTGGTGAAGCGCAAAGTGAGCCTGAAGGTGCTCGACTACGGCGAAGTCGAGCCGGCATCGGGCGGCACGGTTCGCCAGACCGCCACGTTGCAGGCCGGGATCAACGCAGACAAGGCCCGAGAGCTCAACAAGTTCATCAAGACCCTCGGACTCAAGGGTGTGCAGTCATCCACCCAGGGCGATCAGCTCCGGGTGTCGGCCAAAAAGCGCGACCACCTTCAAGATGTGATCGCGAAACTGAGGGAAGAGGACTTCGGCCTTCCCCTTCAGTTCAACAACTTCAGAGACTGAGCTTCGCCTACAGCGCCCGGAGACGAGCGATGCGCTGCTCGGTGGGCGGGTGAGTGCTGAACAGCTTGCCGAAACCGCCACGACCGCGACCGGCAGCCTGGGCCGACAGCGGGTTGATGATGTAGCTGCTCGCCTGGCTCGGGTCGACGTTTCCGGGAATCCGCATGGCGTAGGCGTCGAGCTTCTCGAGCGCTCGGGCGAGAGGCTCGCCGGTGCCGATCAGCTTTGCGGCCGATTCGTCGGCCTGGAACTCGCGACTACGACTCACTGCCGCCTGGATGAGGGCGGCCGCGATCGGGGCGAGAATGGCAAAGGCCAGCTCACCGATGGGGTTGCGATCGCGGTTGTTGCCACCGCTGAACATCGCTCCCCACATGGCCATGCGGGCGGCGAAGGTGATTCCCATGCCGATCGCGGCGGCAACCGAGCCGATGAGGATGTCTCGGTTGCGGATGTGGGCGAGTTCGTGCGCGAGCACACCGCGCACTTCATCCCAGGTCATGGCATCGAGCAGGCCGATGGTCACCGCGACCGCCGCATGGTTGGGGTTGCGGCCGGTGGCGAATGCGTTGGGCTGAGGGTTGGGCGACACGTAGAGCTTCGGCATGGGCATGTTTGCCTTGGCGGTGAGCTCCTCCATGATCTGGAAGTACTCGGGCATCGTCTCGCGGGTGGCCAGTTGGGCCTTGGCCGACTTGATGGCCAGCTTGTCGCTGAACCAATACGAGCCACCGGCCATGACCAGGCCGATGAACAGGCCGATGACGAGCCCGCCCTGACCTCCGAGCGCACCACCGGCAACGATGATGAGGCCGCCCATGGCGGCGAGAAGCGTGAATGTCTTTGCAGTGTTGACCATTTTGGTCGGATACCTCCTGGTGGACTCAACAGTAGAGGGGTGGACCGAAATTCCAGGTCAAAGTCTGAAGACGGCTTCACCATCGTCGTAGTACCCGGAATGCACGTAGACCGCAGGCACGCCGGCCTTGCCGTACATGACGAGATTCTTGATCTCGTCTTCGTGGGCAACGCGCACGTCGCCGCCGTGTGACCGGATGCGTTCGAGCTCCTGACCCTTCAGCTCATGAGACGGCCGCTCATCGCCTGAAGGGCGAAAGATCGCGAGGTCGACCGCGAAGCCGTGACGTTCGAGCCACTCGAGCGAGCCATCGACCCGCTCGATCGGACGTGCGGTGACCACCACGATGCAGTGGTCCTCTCGGTAGCGGGATACCTCTCGGTGGCCGAAGTCGATCGGCTCATCGAGATGCGCAAGATCACCGAACGCGATCCAGTCGGGCGGGTCAGCGCGGAGGAACTCCTGGCGATGGGTCGCGTTGGAGAGCACCCCATCCATGTCGAAGATCGCGACAGGAAGATCGAAGCCCCGTTCGGTGACTCGGACCCAGTTCGGGTACTTCACTCTTCGTCGCCGGCGGCAGCGCCCTCTCGGATCGCCGCGACCACGCCCGGGTCGGCGAGGGTGGTCGTATCGCCGAGGACACGACCGTCGGCGACGTCGCGCAGGAGGCGGCGCATGATCTTCCCGGAGCGGGTCTTCGGCAGATCCGGTACGAGGAAGACGGCCTTGGGTCGAGCGGTGGGGCCGAGCTTCTTGGCCACGTGTTGGCGGATCTCCTCGCCGAGCTCATCGGAAGCTTCGGCCGTCCCCCGCAGGATCACGTAGCCCACGATCGCCTGGCCGGTGATGTCGTCGGTCGCACCGACCACCGCTGCTTCCGCCACCCCCGGATGGTCGACCAGCGCGCTCTCCACCTCCGCCGTGGAGATGCGGTGACCCGACACGTTCATCACGTCGTCGACACGGCCGAGCAACCAGATGTAGCCGTCCTCGTCGACTCGGGCACCGTCACCGGCGAAGTAGCGACCCTCGTAGGTGGACCAGTAGGTCTCGCGGTAGCGCTCCTCATCGCCCCAAATACCGCGCAGCATCGCCGGCCAGGGCTTGGTGAGGGTGAGGTAGCCGCCGCCCTCGGTCACGGGATTGCCGGCATCGTCGACGACCTCGGCGTAGACACCGGGGATCGGAGTGGTCGCGGTTCCCGGTTTGGTCGTGGTGACACCGGGAAGGGGGGTGATCATGTGGCCACCGGTTTCGGTCTGCCACCAGGTGTCGACGATCGGACACGTCTCGGCCCCGATGTTGCGGTGGTACCACATCCACGCTTCGGGATTGATCGGCTCACCCACGGTGCCGAGCACTCGCAGCGTCGACAGGTCCCGGCCTGCGGGCCACTCTTCGCCCCACTTCATGAACGTTCGGATTGCAGTGGGTGCGGTGTAGAGCTGGGTGACGCCGTAGCGCTCGATGATGTCCCAGAGTCGATCCTTCTTCCATCCTCCACGATCGCCCTCGCGCTCTTCCGGGCGAGGCGTGTCGGGCGTGCCTTCGTACATGACGCTGGTGCAGCCGTTGGCCAGCGGGCCGTAGACGATGTAGCTGTGGCCGGTGACCCAGCCGATGTCGGCGGCGCACCAGTACACGTCGGTGTCCGGCTTCAGGTCGAAGACGTATTTGTGGGTGAAGGCGACCTGGGTGAGATAGCCCCCGGTCGTGTGCATGATCCCCTTGGGTTTCGCCGTGGTCCCCGAGGTGTAGAGCAGATACAACAGCTGCTCGGAGTCCATCGGCTCGGCCGGGCAACTCGGGTCGGCAGCCGCCATGAGCTCGTGCCACCAGTGATCGCGACCCTCCACCATGGTGGGGGCCGTGCCACAGCGATCGACAACCACCACGTTCTCGACCGACGGCGCGCCCGCTTCGAGCGCGGCATCGACATTCGGCTTGAGCGCCGACGGCTCACCACGGCGATAGCCGGCATCGGCGGTGATGATCAGTTTCGCGTCGGCATCGACACAGCGATCGGTGATCGCGTCGGGTGAGAACCCGCCGAAGATCACCGAGTGAGCAACGCCGATCCGCGTGCAGGCAAGCATCGCGACGGCGAGCTCGGGGATCATCGGCATGTAGATCGCAATGCGGTCACCCTTGGCGAGACCGAGGCCCTTGAGCACGTTGGCGAAGCGCTCCACATCGGCCAGCAAGTCGGCGTAGGTGATGGTCCGAGTGTCTCCCGGTTCGCCCTCGAAGTGGTAGGCGACCTTGTCACCGCGACCAGCAGCGACGTGGCGATCGAGACAGTTCTCGCTGACGTTCAACTCACCGCCGAGAAACCACTTCGCGAAGGGAAGCTTCCACTCGAGCACCGTGTCGAAATCCTTCGACCACGTCAGGAGATCTCGCGCCTGGCGAGCCCAGAATGCCTCGAAGTCCGCGTCGGCCTCGTCGTAGAGCGACCGGTCGTTGGCCAGGGCCGCGCCGGCGAACCCCGGCGCAGGAGGAAAAGTGCGCCGTTCGCTCTCGTAGACCTCGATCGAACCGTCAGCCATCGTGTTGCTCCCCGTAGGTGGACGTCGGATCGAGACCTTACCCACTCCCCCCGATCTGGTCGTTCTGAACACCGCTCAGTTCGAACCGATCTACTGTTCAGCGCGACTTTCGACGCCGTTCGGGCGTCGGTTGTATTTGGCGGGTCACACATGGGTGACCCTCGACAGGGAGCGAAATCGAAGTGATTCAGGAATTCAAGGACTTCATCAACAAGGGAAGCATCGTCGACCTCGCTGTCGCGGTGGTCATCGGCGCTGCGTTCGGCTTGGTCGTGACGTCCTTCGTCAACGACATTCTCATGCAGATCGTGGCGGCCATCTTCGGCCAGCCCGACTTCAACAGCCTGAGCATCCACTGGGGTGAAGCCACGGGCATGTTCGACGACCAGAACCGTGCGCTGTACGAGGGACAGATCTTCTACGGAAGCTTCCTCACCCAGTTGCTCAACTTCATCATCGTGGCCTTCGCTGTGTTCATGGTCGTCAAGGCCTACAACAAGAGCCAGAAGCCCGAGGAAGAAGAAGAGAGCGGTCCGAGCGAGGTCGATCTCCTCACCGAGATCCGCGACTCACTGGCCAACCGCTAGTCGGCAACGCTTCGCGTTGCTTGGAGTTCGGCTGCGCTTCGCAGTAGAGACGGGCGGCCCTTCGGGGTCGCCCGTTTCGCGTCTCAGCCGACGAAGACGGTCTCCATAGTGAAGCTGACCCCATGGTCGAGTGTCTTGTGGACCGGACAGCGTTGGGCGACATCGGCGATCCGCTTGCGCTGTTCGTCGTCGAAGTCGCCTTCGATGAAGATCTCGCTGCGCACACGGTCGATGTAGCCCTTGGCATCGTCGTCGCAGTCCTGGCAGTCGTCGGCGTGGACCTTGTCGAGCTCGTATTTCGCCGAGATCGACTCGAGCTTCCACCCCTTGCGCTGGCAATACATCGAGACCGTGATGCACGTACACGCGGCGACCGCCGAGAGCAGCAGCTCGTAGGGGTTCGGCCCCGTGTCGGTCCCACCCAGATCGGTCGGCTCGTCGGCCCGCCAGACGTGGTTTCCGGCGCGCAGTTCGACCGCGAAGCCAGTGGTGAGATCTGCAGTGATTGTGGTCATGGACCGCAGCGTAGGGAAAGCTGCATACATATGTCCGAGCCCGCAGCCACCTACGAGCGCGACGGCCACGTTGCGACCATCACCTACAACCGGCCCGATGCCCTCAACGCCGTGAACGGCGAGATGCGCGACGCGCTGGATTCCGCCTGGACGAAGTTCCGCGAAGACGACGACGCGTGGGTCGGCATCGTCACCGGCAACGGCCGAGCGTTCTGCGCCGGCGCCGACCTAAAGGACGGCAAGGGATCCACCGGCACCTGGCCCGGATCTTTTTGGGAATGGCCGACGATCACCACATTCGAGAGCGGCATGGAGATCTGGAAGCCGACCATCGCCGCCGTCAACGGCCCCTGCATCGGCTACGGCCTCACTGCGGTGCTGGCATGCGACTTCGTACTGGCCAGCAACCGCGCGACATTCGGCTACCCGGAGGTCAAGATCGGCGTCGCCACCATCGTCGGCGCTCTGCGCCTTCCCAAACACGTGTCGATGCCCGATGCCCTCGAACTACTCCTCACCGGCGACTCGATCGATGCCGAGCGTGCTCGTGAGGTCGGACTCGCCTGGCGAGTCCACGAACACGAATTGCTGATGGGCGAGGCCCACGAACTGGCCTCCCGGCTCTGCCAGGGAGCACCGCTCGCAGTCCGAGCGACCAACGAAATGGCGCACCGCGGGCTTGATCTCCCGTGGACCGATGCCGTGCGAATGGGCGAAGCCATGCGTCGTGTGGTCGGCCAGAGCGAGGATGCCACTGAGGGCCGTCGCGCCCGGGCCGAAAAGCGTCCCCCGAAATGGAAGGCGCTCTGAGCGAGCCCAATCCGGTGATGACACGTTGCAAAGACGGCTAGCCCCAGCCCCAGAGGGCGAGAACCAGCCTCGTGGGGAGATCATCAGGCGGGCGACGATCCCCCTCCACTACCCGCAACGTAGCCAGCATTACCACCCTGGGTAGCGGACACTGATCACCGTTCAGCGGCGATTGAGTCGATCCTGCTCTAGTTCGCCGGCGATTGGAACCGTCACAACAGTTGGCGCCGCCGGCCTGAGTGGGATCGATTTGAACGCGAGGCGGTCCTGCCGATGGAGAAGTGCAGCCGCCAACTGGGCAGGAGGAACCGTTCGGATGATCAGCGTCTACATCGTCGACGCCAAAGAGATCTTCCGTCGCGGCATTCGAGACGCGATCAACGAGACGTCGGACCTGCATGTCGTCGGTGAGGCAGCAACGGCAGCGGTTGCACGCCGCGAACTCGAGACGCTCGACAGCGACGTGATCGTGGTGGAGTTCGACGGGAGCGCCCCTGACGTCATCGATTTCTGCCGTCTCATCACGTCCGGCCCGACGCGCGCAGCTGTCCTCATGTCGCTCTCCGCGCCAGACCGGAATCGCATCGACGAAGCCGCGTTGGCCGGCGCATCCGGCCACATCCTCACAACACAGCGCGCCGAGGTGGTCACCGCCGCCATCCGCGACGCCCACCGAACACCACCTCGCCTCACATCGGAAATCGTCGGCGACCTCTTCGACCGGGTTCGATCAGGTCAACCCAGCCATCGCGATCCGCTCGCGAAGCTGACCGGCCGAGAGCGCGAAGTCATGGCGCTGCTCGCCGATGGCCTCGACAACCGCCGCATCGGCGAGATCCTTCATCTCTCGCCAAAGACCGTGAAGAACTACGCGTCCGCGATTCTGAAGAAGCTCCGGATGAGCAGCCGAACCGAGGCGGCGGTGTTTGCGGCCCGCGAGGCGGTCAGGACCGAGGCCTGAAGAGCTATTGCCCGAAGACCTGGGGATACATCGCCGTTGTCGCGGCCGACATCATGTCGACTCGCTCTGCTCGGGGAACCGCCGCCGCGAACTCGAGCCCGTCGTCGGCAATCCAACGACCACCGGTCGGAAGGTCGTCGAGCGCCCGAGCAACAACGGATCGCGGATCCACGGGCGGCGCCATCATGCGCGAATGGTCGGCACCGTTGGCCCGAAACGCCGGCGTGTCCATGCTTGGCGCGACGACTGCCTGCGTGGTCACGCCGCTCTCTCGGATCTCCCACCCGATCGCTTCGATCAGGTTGACGACAAAGGCCTTGGTCGCGCTGTAGAGACCGACCCCGGCAGTGCCCGCAAGAGCCGACCCGGAACTCGTCGCAACAAATCCACCGCGCCCTCGCTCGACCATCGGCGGGAGCGCCCAGGCCGCAAGATCGACAACGCCCTTGCAGTTGACGTCGAGGTGGGCTTGCCGTTGACCAGCGGTCATGTCGAGAAAGTTGCCGACGAAGCTGATGCCCGCGTTGGCGACAGCGATTCCGATCTCGAGATCAGCTGTCGTTGCCGCCAGCGCATCGATCCACGCGGGATCGGTCACGTCGGCCACAAGCGTTCGGGTCTCTCCGGGCAAACCCGCGGCGACCTCTTCGACAATGGGGTCACGGTCGACCATCACGACACCGATGCCGCGGTCGTGCAGCTCCTCCACGAAAGCCAAGCCGACCCCCATGGCTGCCCCCGTGACAACTCCCCATGGACCGAAGCGTGCGCCATATTCCGTCATGGCGGGGAACCATACCCGTCGCCCTGATATTCGCCAGTTCGAACCGACGCGCTCGCCGGAAAGCCTCGCTCTACACTTCACCCGCCGATGGTTTCGCGCCGCGAATTCTCCCGGCCCCGCCCCCGTCGGGCCGGTAGAAAACCCCGAACCCCCAGCTCAGATGGGGTGCGCGATCAGGGTTGGGAACGGATTTCGTCGATTTGGGAACGCCGGTTGCCGATCCTCTATGTCACAGGCTGTCTCTAGGGTCGCCCTTTGACCACTACAGATGACTACAGCTGGCTACGCGAAGTAAGTGACCGTCAGGTCTTGGCGATAGATGCATTGGTTGCAGGGGGCACCCACCAGGAAGCGGCTGCTGCTGCTGGCGTTCATCGGGTGACGGTCTCGAACTGGGCGCGTCGACACCCAGGATTCATGGCCGAGGTCAATCGTCGCCGCGGGGAGCTGCGAGCACAGCGCACGGCGC
>Ga0055584_100008604_pt1 | contig 10018 bp, 10 predicted proteins | sample OSDHelmetaG_FD_58716 | JGI IMG/M metagenome (GOLD analysis project Ga0055584, IMG submission 58716) | Pelagic marine sediment microbial communities from the LTER site Helgoland, North Sea, for post-phytoplankton bloom and carbon turnover... | ecosystem: Environmental > Aquatic > Marine >...
TCACACAGGATATTCGCCACAACATCGAAGTTTGGAGCACAAAGACCTGGCGCGGATATTCCCTTGTTCATATCCGTCTCTCCGTGGTTCCAAAATTACCAAGCAAAGCGTCTACGAATCTAGGGGCACCTCAGTCAATGGTTTCATGGCGGACTTTATCGATGCTCTACGACGAGGAAAAATTCCGCGTTTACCTTGCGGTTCTCAAAATGAGAACGATTCTTGGTGCAGTTTGGCTTGATCAATACCCAATGTCTCAAACGCGGTATTGTACCAGCGCGTCAGGTTATCTGGCCCGCAGAGGAATATGTCCCTGTCGGTCAGACCATCGACTATTTTTAGATCAGAAATTTGCACCCGTCTTTGTTCGATACTCCGCACAGTGCCAGCGGCCTCTTTGCGGAGGTCTTCTAGCGCAGTGTTTGCCCTGACTGTATCTTGTCCGACGCTCTGGTAGACCAAGATTTGAATTTTCAGGTTCTCCGGCAAAGTGTTTTTTTGGGCCAAAAAATGCTTCAAAATACCGACATCGTCATCGCGTCCGGAAAACAGAAGAACGATGTCAGATGACACGCCTGCCGGATTCGTCTCTGCCATTTGGATCATGCCATCCCACATAGCCATAAATGGCGTGATGCCCACACCACCAGCAACCCACAACATCTTTGACCGAACGCTTGAAGCAGCGTCTTTGAGGCTTGGCGTAAAGCAACTAAATCCAGCCCCCGCCCCTTTGAAATCCATTTGCAAGTTCTGTTCGATTAATTTGCCAGCGTGTTCATGCAAAAAATTGGATATCATGCCACCGGGCTGGCGTTTGACTGTAACAGCAACCAGATTGGCCGTGTGGAACATGTGCTTCTCGGCGTTGAAGGCCGGTACGCTTGAAAGGGTCCAAGTGCGAACATAATCCTCGTTGACCATCTGCGGATTAACTTCATCCATGTGGTGATATCCAGTATCCAAGAGTCCCGAAAAATCAAAGATACCAAACCCACCTGGCAAGCCCTGTTCAATTGGCGAAGAGAGTTGAAAGGTGAAGGTACTGATACTTTGAGAATGAGCTTGCGTAGAAATGAGCCTGGCTTTGACCGGCTCCGGACTCTGTTCTCCTGTCACATGGCCCATCTGTGCCAGTTCGCTTTTCAGGTATTTCACAGGTGGATTGTAGGGAGAGTATTGCTCGCCAGATGTCAGCCGTAGGTTCAAACCGGCTTTCACAAAAACTGCGCCCGTCACTTCGATTCGCGTGAGCAAACCCACACGCGGCATGATCGCTTCTGCCTCTGAATCCTGCAGATTTTCAGCCATACCAGTGATATAGAGAACGTCACCATTCGTGAAATCCGGAAAGATCAATCCCACTTGCTTGTTCGTTTCGATATTACCCAATGACTGATAGAACCGATTGCCGGAGTGGTCCGGCAAAACCAAGAAGGTCGTAACTGTCTCCCCATCTTTTTCTTCGTAAAGGCGAACAAAACCTGGCGCTCCGCCACGATGGTTGAAGCCCATATCGTTTTGATCGACGGAGGCTTCGTCGTTTTGCACCATGTGTTTTGTCGCTAAGTATGTGGTGCTTGCGCGGTCTATGCAGCGCTTTGCTTCGTCGGGTAGCGGTGCGGTCATAGTCTCAGGGCTATCAAGAACAAGTTCAGCATTGCGAACCTCATGTTCCAAAGAACGCACAGTAATATATTTAGGGCAATTTCCGAGGTGTTGATCTGTCAAAAGCTGAAGGCTGATTTTTCCCGTAGGCTCAATGGAAATGGGGTTTATCTGGCCCGCAAGCTTGTTACGCCGTCGGTTGGTAAAGTCGACCCCAACGCCCGCAAATAGTCTTTTGTTGGCGGAAGCTGTTGTTTGCTCCTCTCCCAACGCACGAACGAACGGGTCGTGCGGGTTCGTTGCAGCAACAATATCCGTTTGATTGTGGCCGGACACATCAATGCCAAGAGACGGATCATCCTTCGACTGTGTGATCAAGAGGCTTGCCCAAGGACGGCCCTGATTGTCCAGCACCCCTAACGACAGATAAGACAGACTGGTGAAAAAATCTGCATGTTGTAAAGGCATGTCGCTGTGTATGTAATTGGGGATAGTGTCCGCAAACTCACGTGGCGTATGCCTAAGTTTTTGTAACAGCAGTTCACCTTCGTGTAGCACATGTTTCTCTGTCATGAATTCATCCTTTGTGTCGTCCCCTTAACCAAAGCATTTCACCCTTTGGTCTGATCCTCGCTACGCGCGGACGTTTGTCTTATAGATCCCAGTTGTCGTCGCCGCAGCCATCAATGAGCCATTGTTTTTGCCTTAGGGTTGCAATCTGGCTTCGCAGCTCAGCGATCGTGCTTTCTTGCTCCGTAAGTCGCGCTTTCAGGTCTTTACCCAAAGGAATGGACGTGAGCTGGGGTTCTCACGCCGGCGTCAAATCTGACAAATTTCAAGTGCGGTCCGGTTCTGAATTCACCAACAACATCAGCAATCGCACGCCCACCTGGAAATTCATTCCATGTAACTTCATCGTATGTTGTTCGGGTCGTTCCATCGGTATCGTCCGACTCCGCAACAGCCGGTTGAGCCAGTCCAATCAACGCCAAAAGCGCTGCGCTATACAACAAACCCGTGGCAGCATTCGCAGCTTTATTTCGGCTATTCAAAAATGTCATTTTCTCTCTCCAGTTGGTTTAGGTGTTCTCTTAATCGGATGTGTGCTCACTCGATGTCGCGTGTAGACAGGAAGGTACGGATCTTGCCTGCGATGAAGTCCAGGTCCTCTTCCAGAGCGAAATGGCCAGTGTCGAGAATGTTGTAATCAACATCATTCAGATCACGCCTGAAGCCTTCTGCGCCTGGCACAGGAAAGAATGCGTCGTTCTTAGCCCAGACGACTAAGGCAGGCGGCTGGTGCTCTTTCAAATAGGCTTGCCACTCAGGGTATTTCGCCACGTTGTTGCGATAGTCGTAGAAGAGACCAAGTTGGACGTCGTGCTGTCCCTCACGATTGATCAGTTGATGGTCCAGCAACCAGTTGTCGGGTAAGATGCCATCGGGATTACGCGTGCCGTGTGTGTACTGCCACTGTAGGCCTCCCATAGAGAAAACTTGGGCCGCAATCTGAGCTTCTGTCTCAGCATTACGTCCGCCTTCCCAAAGTGACATGATCGGCGCCCATGTGTCGGGGTTGAGGCCTTCCTCATAAACGTTGCCGTTCTGAACGATCAGAGCCTGAACTCGTTCGGGATGCTCGGTTGCAATACGCATGCCGATCGGTGCGCCATAATCTTGGATGTACAAAGAGTAGCTATCCAAGTTGCGCTGCTCGAGAAACGTATCGATTGTGTCGGCAATATTATCGAAAGAGTAGGTGTATTCTGTCGCCGCCGGGAAATCGCTGGCTCCGAAACCGGGATAGTCGGGTGCGATCAGGTGATACTCGTCAGACAGATCATTGATCAGATTGCGATATTGGTGCGATGAGCTTGGAAAGCCATGCAGCAGAACCAGTGTTGGGTTCGCTGGGTCACCCGCCTCCCGAAAGAAGATCTTGTTGCCATCGACCGCCTCATATCCGTAGCGGGTATCCGCAGCGGCAATTGAGGTCGTTATAAGGAGGGCCGTCATCACTGCAGTAATGGAAGTGCGGGTAAACATTGATTGGTCCTTTGTTTGATGAGGCTACAAGAATGTAACCATTAAAACAATTTTCTACGGTTTCAAGAAGCATGCGTTGCGTAACCTGTCAAGTAGATTTATAAAAGTTACATGACGCAGCACATTTTTCCTTTCCAGTTTGTAGCGAACGATCTCGCTCTCGACTTCGTCAACACACGGATCAGAGCCGGTACTCAAATCCATGATCTCATCGCAACGCCGGCTCGACTCTCACTATGGTTGCAGGAGGTTGGTCTTGATTGTCCTCTCGACAATTGGACCGACAAGGATTTCAAGGAGCTCTATGAGCTACGCGATGTTTTGACACACACCTCATGGGCGGCGATCGAAGGCTCCGAGGTCGACAGAGATGCGATTAGGTTGATTAACAATCACTTGCTAAACCACCGGAGCGATCTCAATCTTTCGAAAAACGAGCATGGCTTTCATGTTACCAAGCGAGATGTTCCACTCAGTTCTACTGATCTGCTGGGGCTACTAGCCTACATAACCGCCCAGATGTTGTCCTCTACGGACAGTAAACGCTTGAAGAACTGCGCGCATGCAGACTGCATATTGGTGTTCAAGGACATATCCAAATCCGGCAGGCGCCGATGGTGCAGCATGGAGACCTGTGGCAACCGGTCAAAAGTTGCCGCCTTTCGAGCCGGCGGTAATGGTTGAATGGCAATTGGTGGACCGTGCGAATGGCGGAAAAAATCTCTCATCGTTAACCCGATCAATCGCAATCCATTCTAGCGCCGATTTCATCGCCCACTATTCACACCTGTTATAGAGGGCTCTGTCAAAAACGACCGTTTTTGGCAGAGCCCCAAGGTCCGGTATGCGGGACAAATCGACATCCGGTTCTTCGAGGCAAATGCTTGGTTATGTTTGTCAAAGTATAATGCTAAAAGCATGCGATATGCGAAGGGCTGCTCGATAGCTGCTGTTTGTGGGCAAAAGGGTTTCTGTGATGGCCAGATCATTCAATTCACGAGTAGTTACGTGGTTGTTCCTTGCGCTAATATATCCAATCACAGCAATTGTTTTAAACTTTGTTATGCGTTTGGAGCTCATTGAGCCTGGGTTGCAATACGTAGATGGTACACAATTTCTTCTTGCCTTGGCCAATCTGGGTGCCGTTCTATTGGCTCTTCTCCTCCCGCAAGTGTTGCTCTTAGCTGTGGCGCACTTGTTTTTCTTGAAGGGCCTCACATTACAAGCCACATCGAGCCGTCTATCGAACTTCGGAAAAGTTCTCTTGATTGCCAGCCCTTTGATCTCTCTCATTGGGTTGTTGTTTGCCACAGACGGTAGGCCCTATCAGATTGTGTTGCTCTTAGTTTTAAGTGGGATTGTGCTTGGATTACTGATCTGTTGGTCTTGCCTTTTGATTGATGCTGTCATCCTTTTCCGACGTAGAAAGTCCTGGAACCATTGCGTGACGTTTATTCTGTCGGTCCTGGGCCTTTTGATCTTTGTTTCGGCGGTTGTCGCCCTTACCATCGTCTCCGTAACACTATTTGATCGCAACTTGGGCCAAGTTTTTTTTGAGCCACAGACACCCAATCTTGGGGCAGTGGATCCCGTTTTAGTCCAACATTTACTTTGGATTTTGGGCCACCCAGAAACAGCTTTTATTTTCCCCTACGCTTTGCTGCTCGCACTCATGTTGGGTACAGTAATTTGGCGGGTAGCTAAACTTTTAAAGTACTCGCGCTCATAATTAGTAGGTAAAATCCTATTGTTTAAAAGGACAAACGCAATTCACTTAGATGCCCGCAAATACGCGCGCCAAGCGCTTATTCATAGGAAATTCAGCATAGGTCAAAGTGGGCTCAAACCGGACCTTAAACTTCGTTCTTACGGGGCAGCAAAACGAGAGGTCGCATCTGAACTGGATCATTGGTCGCACAAAGGATTGAACAACCGCGCTGAAAATAGCCACTTACCCTTTCGAAAACGAGAACGAACAATGCAAGGGTTTCGATACTTGGAGCGCGGCAGTCAAATCCACCTAGATTACGTTGTGAGCACCCTACTTCAAAACTACACTGACGACGTGACAACACCGTTTCGTCAACATGCCAGTCCACGCTGGCGCGGCACAAATGCTTCTCTGTACGTTTGGTAATCTCGGGGCCAAAATTCGTCACCCATCTAAACACGGTTCTTCGCTCTGATATTGCAAGCTTTGCGGATCAAGACATAACTGATATTTTTTGGGCAGCCGCCCAATCTGGCGAGGCGAATGCGCTTAATCGCATTGAAAAAGTTTAGGTTTTCGACCTTTGGAAGATCAGTGAAAGCAACCCAAGCGCTGTAGATGCAATGATCAGCAACAACGAAACCGCGTTCAAAACCGGTGTTGACCCGTGTTTCAACTTGTCAAACATCGTAATCGTCAAAGGCGCATCTGATCCCACAAGCATCAAAGTTGTGTTGAAATTCTCGAAACTCATCAACACTGAAACAACGCCTGCCCCAATCATGGCAGGTAGAAGAAACGGCAGGGTTATCTGACGCACAGCTCCCCATCTTGTCGCCCCAAGATTGAGAGCCGCTTCTTCCAAGCTTAGATCAAACTTCTGCAGACGCGCTGAAATAACAAGTGTCGCAAACGTGGTAATGAATGAAAACTGACCGAGGATCACAAGGATTAATCCCGGACGTAATCCGTCGAACCACAGCCCAGTCGCGTCTTCGAGTGTGTTTGCAATTGAACTCGAGAACACAAGAATCGAGATGCCGAGAATAACCCCGGGAATGATTAGTGGTAACAACATCAAGATATATAAAAACCCTTTGCCCTTGAAATCATGACGTACAAATAAGAAGGCGTTACAAGTGCCGACAGCCACAGAAAGACCAGAGACCCAAACCGCCACAAACACAGATGTACCAATGGATCGCAGGATTGAGCGTTCATGGAATACGCCAATGAAAGGTGCCTCGTTCCCGAAAAACCATGCCATTGTGAATCCTTCCCACGGCAGGGATGGGAAAACGCTGTTGTTAAAGGCGAACATGCAAACAACGCTTAACGGGAGCGCGAGGTAGACGAAAAATATCGTCACATAGGCCCGGTACGACCATTTAAGGACTGTAGATTGGGGGACTGTAGGGATCATTTTAGCGCCCCATCGTATTCGTTAGAGATTGGCGCGACAGCTTGAGGCCAGCAAACACAATCGCCGACGACAGGCCCAAAAGAAGGAACCCGAACGCGGAACCAAGCTCCCAGTTAAAGCGCGTGATGAATTGAGTGTAGATTAGGTCAGTGAACCATAGGCTATCTTTGCCTCCCAAGAGGATCGGCGTCAGATAGTTCCCAAGTGACAGCATGAACACGACGATGCACCCTGACACGATTCCCGGCATGGCGTGGGGGATGACAATTTCACGCAAGATGGAAAGACCTGTCCCGCCCAGATCATACCCTGCTTCAATCAAGCTATCATCGAGGCTATCAAGCGTTGTGACCAAGGGCACGATCATGAACAGAATGGATGTGTAGACTAGCCCAACCATGATCGCTGCATCATTATAGAGGAATTCAACCGGTCCTTCGATCAGGCCGATATATTGTAAGAAATTCGACAGGACACCTGTTTCGCGCAGTAGGATCATCCAGCCAAATGTCCGCACAAGTTCGGACACCCAAAATGGAATGAGACACATCAGGAAGAGCGTTGTTTTCACGCGACCTCGCATAAGTTTTGCGATGTAGTAGGCGATTGGGAAGCCGAGCAGCAGTGTCAGGCCAGTTGTGAGGATCGACATAACCGCAGTACGGGCAAAGGTACGCCAGTACAGTGGTTCGTTGAAGAAAACTGCATAGTTCCCAAAGCCAATTTCATATTCGCGCACCCCAACCTTTTCGCTGATGGAGACGAAGAAAAGGCCAACGTGTGGAAGAATGATCAATGTCACCAGCCACAACAAAAGTGGCGACAATAGTAAGTAAAACCCGAGTTTTGAGCGATCAGAGACCATCTATGAATCCTCAATCGCAAAACAGCGCGCCTGCTGAGGGTGCCAGTTAGAAAATACGGTTTCACCTTTTGATAGTCTTAGGAAATCTCCGATTTGCGGTAAAGTCGCCTTGATTGTTTCACCCGATTTAGGGTCGCGCAGGACAACGAGGCTATTTGCTCCGTTGAATAAAACACTGTCGACAATATGCGCGCGCGCATTGGGGTGATCGACGGGATCGATAGGGGTTTTGGATAGTTCAATGGCTTCGGGACGCACAAAAATTTGTGCCCGTTGCCCAACCGCGGGCGTGCCTGATGAGACTTGACCACGCAGCACGAGGCCACCTTTCGTTTCCAGCGATGCTGCCGCACCATCAATCATGGTGATCGTTCCTTCGAACTTGTTTGCATCGCCAACAAATCCAGCCACAAATGCGTTTGCAGGTTCGTAATAGAGGTCCTTCGCCGTGCCGACTTGGTCAAACCGACCTTTGTTCATAACTGCGATATTGTCGCTCATCACCAGTGCTTCGGATTGGTCATGTGTGATGTAAACAAAGGTTGTGTTGAACTCAGCCTGTAATGACTTCAGCTCAATCTTCATGTGCTCACGCAACTTCAGATCCAATGCGCCAAGCGGTTCATCCAACAGCAGCACGTCGGGTTCCAATACCATGCACCGCGCAATCGCCACACGTTGTTTTTGACCACCCGATAGTTGATCAACCTGCCGGTTTTCGACACCCGGCAAACCAACACGTTCCAGAACACGGCCAACGCGTTCTTTGATTTCAGCGGCATCTACACCGCGCTGACGCAGTCCAAAGCCGACATTTCGCCCAATGTTCATCATTGGGAATAAAGCCAAATGCTGGAAAACCATTGAGGCGGGGCGCTTGTTTGGCCCAACATCAATCATTGATTTCCCTTTGATCAACAAGTCCCCGCTTGTTGGAAATTGGAAGCCTGCGATCATCCTCAGCAGCGTTGTTTTCCCACAGCCTGACGGGCCAAGGATCGAAAAGAATGATCCTTGAGGAACTTCAAAACTCACATGATCTACGGCACGAAAATCATTGAAGTCCTTGGTGATATCTTTGCACACAAGGTCAGCGGGTTGAACCATCGGATTTGACCTTTCTAAGTCGTTAGAAAGGGCGCGAATTGCGCCCTCTCAAGGTATATTCTAAGGCGGCTTAATTTGCCGCGTTGATGCGGTCTAACGTTGCGCCCTCCATGGCTTCCAGACCTGCAGGCACAGGTGGATACCATTTGATGTTGTCGATAGATGCTTGGTCATAACTCGCTTGGTAGCGGGCTTGGAGGTCAGCATTGACGCCTGCGTCGCCATCAACTGCAGCTGTGAAGTTACCTGCAGTGTTAGTGATCATTGCAGCAACGTCTGGACGCATTACAAAGTTGATCCAATCATAAGCCGCATCATCTGCGCGACCACGTGACGGCAAAACAAACGTGTCGATCCACCCGAGGGATCCAGCAGTCGGAGCAACAAAGGTGATATCAGCGTCATCAGCGTTTAACTGCCAGCCACCAGTATCCCACGCCATTGCAGCGACTACTTCACCTGACCGCAGCAGGTTTTTGATTTCGTCACCACCATCCCAGTAGGTTCTCACATTCGGTTTACAAGCGATCAGCGTTTCTTCAACTTGATCAAGGATTGCCTGATACGCGTCTGGATCGCTGTAGGCTGCGAATGGATCAAGGCCCATTGCATAGGCAAATCCGATCAATGTCGGGCGTTTCAAGCGGTAGGACACATCACCAGCAACAGACGCGTCACACAGATCTGTGTAATCAACAACTTGACTTGCTTCAGCGGTGTTCACGACAAGGCCGCTTGTACCCCAAACATGCGGAAGACCATAGACATTGCCGTCGAATGTTGTGTTTTCTGCAGTCGCACTCAGCATTGATGGGATGAACTGAGCCACTTCAACGCGAGACATGTCGATTGGTTTATAGATACCAAACTCTTCTTGGGCGCTCGTGATCCGGTCTTGGCTTGGTTGTGCAAGATCAAAACCACCACCGTTCGTCGCACGCAATTTGGCGATCATTTCTTCGTTGTTGGAAGTTGTCACTTCAACCGAATGCCCTGTTTCAGCCTCAAACATCGCGATGACGTCGTCTGGTGCATATCCACCCCATGTCAGCAGGCGCAAAGTTTCGGCAGAAACGGTTGTCGCCGACAGCGCAGCGACAAGAACTGAAGTTGAGACTAATCCAATTTTCATGTCAGAATTCCATTTTCAAAGTTACGATGAAGATCACGAAGGTGACCGATTGTGTGAGGTCTATAGTTCTGCTTGATGACACTTTTACAACGGTGCCAATGTGTTAGCTGTTGGAAGCTATATTAT
>Ga0055584_100008605_pt1 | contig 10017 bp, 6 predicted proteins | sample OSDHelmetaG_FD_58716 | JGI IMG/M metagenome (GOLD analysis project Ga0055584, IMG submission 58716) | Pelagic marine sediment microbial communities from the LTER site Helgoland, North Sea, for post-phytoplankton bloom and carbon turnover... | ecosystem: Environmental > Aquatic > Marine >...
TTCGTTTGGGCCGGGTACACGGCACTTGCCTGGCCACCGCCCGTGCGACAGTTCCCGTTGCTGATCGCCGTACCGGGTGCGGTACTCTCGCTGGTCGTTGTTATCCGCGACCTGGTGCATTTGCTTGCAGTCAACAAAGCGGCCGGTAGCTGGAAGGCAACCCTGCAACAAGCGAGCAAAGATGCGTGGCTGGCCGAGGCAGTACCGTTCTTTACTTACGTATTCGGCATGATTGTCCTGACGCTAGTCGTTGGGCAAAAGATTGCTCTGCCACTCTTCATCGGCGTTTACCTTATGCGCTGGGGACATTATCGAAAACGCGTTGCCATAGCGTATGCGGTAGTCGCCTGGGCAATCCTGGTGTTTTTCTATGATCAGGTGATGAGTCTGCTATTTCACCCGTCGTACCTTGCGCTCTGGCTACGCCCGCTCTTACCGGCGTCCGCGCCCGACTGGCTTTTGTTTTGATTAGTTAGACGTGTTTTCAAGAATCAGAATGGATGGTGCCGACTCGGCCATGGTGCGGTAAATATCCATATAGGCGAACATTCCTACCGGAATGTTCGCACCACCCAGCACGATATCCGTATCCCCATCACCGTCGAGATCGCCCACCCCAATTGTCATCCAGCGACCATTTACGAGCTCCGTTGTGGAGTGCGCACTGAAATCCATGGCACCGTTGTTTTCTAAATAAACAAACGACTCACGCTGTTCCTGCTCGAAATCCGGGTAGAACGAAATCGCCGCAATATCCAGGTCCCCATCATTGTCGAAGTCGGCTGCCCTGGCGCCGAAGGCACCATACAGTGGATAAAAGTAAGCCTCTTCGAAGCGGAGATCACCCCGGTTCAGATAGATTCGAATGCCGTGGAAGTTCTTTAGCGTGTTGTAGGGATCCGAGTCGACGTTGTCGCCGTTCACGGTGAGAATATCCATTTGCCCGTCGTCGTTAAAATCCTGCAACTCGAAATGTGTGTGCCCGTACGACGGGTGTGTCTCAAACACCGTCGTATTCGTGAACTGATTCGCACCGTTATTCATCAGAACATAGAATCCTTCGCGCGCGTCCGATAACAACACGGCAATATCAAGGTAACCATCATCGTTGAAATCGTGAATCTCGGCTTTGACGGCGCCAGGCCTGCTCATTAATACCTGCTCGCGGTAGCTGCCGTCGCTCTGCGACAGGTATAAGGCGACATTGCCCTGCCGTGTACCAAACCCGCAAATGACGAAATCTATTTTGTTATCACCGTTCATGTCCGCCGTGTCCATGGCCGCCATGCGGTATAGATCATCGATGACAACACTGATACTGGCGCCGTCAATACTCTGATCGATCAATGCAATACGACTTATCGTCGCAATCCTCTGCGCGGAAGACTGATCACCAAATATGTCACCAATCGACGCCACGTAGGCTGCATCTGAAGTGAACTCAATGCCCACAGGCGACATCGCCGGGCCGAATCGCCTGGGCTCGCCCTTGAGCTGTCCGTCGCTGCCAATGACGGCCAGCGTATGCGCAACGGAATCGCCGATATAGGCCTCTGCTGTCTCTTCCCTGACATGCACCATCGTTGTCACCGCAGGATCTGCGCGATAGTTCGACTGGATAATATTGAACTGTGGTAACTCCCAACGCAGGGCCGGTTTGGCAGCCTGCGGAAGCGGTTCTTCTGCGGCGGACTTAACAAAGTAGTAGCGCAGCGTCGCCCAGTCACTTTCGCTGAGAAGCGCGGCGTCGGGAATCATGTTTTCTGTTACCAGATACGTCCGCTTTGACTTGACGTTCTCTTGTGCAAATTCCGGGTGACCAGCCAGGTAGTCAATGTTATCCAGGCCCATCATGTAGCCCATATAGGCAAGTGCGACCTCCCAACTTTTCTTCGGCAGAATATCGGGAGAGGGTTCAAGGTGGCAGCTTGAGCAATACACTCTCGCCAGTTCACGGCCGTCAGACACGCGGCGCTGATCCTGTGACTCGCGGTACCCGTCACGAATGTTTGGCAAGAACACAATAACCAGGCACGTTGCGATCAACGCGGCGCCGATGGCGAGTTTCTTGGTATTGGCCAATTTTCCGGCTCCGAATTCAGCGTTGGCTTATGTGCCTGGTGGGACGATGGTAACCGTTTCGGCTTCGCCTGGGCCATCAAACCAATCCAGCACCGCCCTCTTGAAACTGGGGCGCGCCGCAATTGCCTGCGCCCAGTTGCCCACGTTGGAGTAGTCCTGCAACGAAAACCTCGCTCTCTCAAGCGTGTAATGCAACGGTATCCAGGTTATGTCCGCCAGCGTGAAGCGCTCCCCGACCAGCCAGGGCGACCTCGCCAGGCGCGCATCAAGCTTTGAGAAGGCGTCATGAATCAATTGTTCTGCGCTAGCCCGCTCGGCAGCGCTGATTCCCTCGTGGCTGGAGCACTTGGCATGGAACGCGAGTAACTCCTCGTTCGTCTGCAGTTTTCGATAGCGTTCCAGCTCGTCAAGCGTTTTGCGGCTCGCGTTTTTCGGTCGGGAACTATAGATATACGTTTTGATCGCGGTGACATGAATGTCGGATGCGAGGCACATCCAGTCCGATAACTCCGCTTGCTGGCGCTTATCGGACGGCATGAGACGCGGCTCCGGATAGGTGTCATCGAGATAGCGGATGATGTCGACAGACTCCGTCCATACAACCCCATCATGCACCAGTACCGGAACAAGCCCCTTCGGATTGATACCGAAGTACTCAGGTGTAATGTGTTCGCCCACACGCGTGTTCAAGTGATGACTTGTCCAGGCGAGCGATTTTTCCTCCAATGTCATGCGAACGCGCATGGAGCAGTTGGACCAGCCGGCATGATAAAGATGCAGGCCCGTCAGCTCACTCACTGTGGCATTTTTAGGCTGTGTTTTCGGCACCGTTTTCTCAGAATCGAAAGGTGTAGTTAAACTTCAGCACAATCTCAGACGTTGTTGAACTGGGGTTTCTGTCTAGCGGATTGACGTCAAATTGCCGGTTCACAACAACGTAGACATCCTGCCCTGCCTTTGGGTTGTAGCGCAGACGGCTGTTAAACCCGGCCGTGTCTGTCACGTTGTCATATTGCACCACGTTCAGCCATGACCACTGGGCGCTAAAGGCGATGTCTACGCGCGCCCGATAGAGACGCGTAACAAAATCACCCGCAGGCAGTTGCACATCATTGTATTCGTAACCGAACTGCAGCAAGAGATGTTTGCTCGGACGCCAGTTGATGTCGCCTGCCACCTTCAGCAGATCTCCGTCATAGAAATCACCAATATCGAGGTCCATGCTTAAAGCGAAGCGCCGCTCGAGCGCAGATTCAAGGACGAACTGTATGCGGTCAAACGTATACGCGCCGGCGTCGATTAATACGCCCGGGCTGATTTCAAACTCTTCAACCAGTACTTCATCGAGTCGCTTCAGACGTATCTCAAACATGTCTCCCGACTGCGTTTCAACGGTGAAGGGTTCGATGACCCACTCTCGTGTTTCAAGTTCGCCGTCGGTGTTATCTATATTTTCGAAAATCGACTTGAGCGTTACGTTGCGCAACCAGCGGCCGTTCGGCGTGAACGTATAGGCAAGTTCAGCTTTGGTACCCTCTATAGCAGAACGGTTGACGAAGCCTACAGCCGGGTTGAAGTTCTCCTCGATCACCCATTGGCCCAATTCTGCAGACCACTGCTCGCTGTTGGGATACTCGAGGCGCCAGCCATACGCCGAGTCGTCTGACGCAATGCCCTCGGTTTTGGACTGCTGATACCACAGCACTGACTGAATAGTCCTGTCCGGTATCAGACTCGTATTCCTGAAGCGAAAGTCCGCACCAAAAAGCTGATTGTCCAGATTGGATGTCGGATCACCGTTGGTGTAGATAAGACCCACGCTGGACTCTTTGAGGATGTTCGCGGACGCGCGCCCAACCAGAATATTGCTCTTATCAACACCGGCAGAATCGTCCTGCAACACATCAAGTACACCGATATTCCAGCGCCCTATCCGGCCAGATAGTTTGGCGCCGACAAGAATATCGACGGGCTCGCCGGCATCACTCAGACCAATCCTGCGTGAGAAAAACGGACGTCCGTTTTCCTCGAGCCCACCGAAACTGAAGATGTCCACGTCCTGATTAAAGAACTGCCTTTTCTCGGGAAGGAACAACGAAAAGCGCGTCAGGTTTACTTGCCGATCATCGACTTCCGTCGCAGAGAAATCCGTATTAAGAGTAAGTGCTGCGGTTAGCGACGGTGTCACTTTGTAATACGCGTCCAGAGAAGGCACAAGTTCACTGCTCGAATTGCCGTTCACAAAGTCATTGGACTGCTTGACCGCGACGGATGGCACGATATCGAGACCCCGACCCTGGCGAATGCCGCCGATACAGTCAAGAGTGCCCGCGGACCCGGGATTGATCGCGCGATCATAGGACGACCAGGCGATTTCCTCTTTTTTTCTCGCGATTGTGCGAGCGATCGTGAACCCCCAGCTGCTTTTGTCGGAATTGAAGTTCAGCGTTTTGAAGGGAATTGCGATCTCAGCGGTCCAACCTCTTTCATCAATTCGTGCCTGTGCAAGCCAAATGCCATCCCAGTCGCGGTTGATTTCGGTTGCGCTCTCATACACGCCATCTCTGCGAATCCCGTTGGGATTCAGCTGAAACGAATAACCTGTGCGGCGTGTTTCGAATGGATCGAGCAGGAACTCAATCGCATCGTCGAACATTAGCGTTCCGCCTTGCACCAGTTGGCGTGCACTGATCGATGCCGGACTACTGTCATAAAGACGTGCGCCGACATAAATGAAATCCTCATCGTAAAATACATAGAACTCGGATTTCTCTGAGGGTTCGCCGTGGTCCACCGGCTGAAACTGATGCAGATCATCAATAAGCGTTGCGCGAGACCAGACCGCGTCGTCCAGAACCCCATCAATTACAGGCGCCGCATCGGGCTGTTGCGAAGCAATACAAACCGACGGAACTGAGTTTTCGGCCGCCGCCAGCTCATCAACCGGCGCCGCATTGGCACCAGCCGCAACGATCGTGAGCAACAAGATCGCCTGGTGATAGCCACCACTGGCGATCGATGAACAGCGCCTGTCGATATTAGTCGGCAACCCGGTTCAAATCCGGCAAATTCCACTCGGTTACTGGTGCCGATTCGAGTATTGGATCACCTAACTCGGGCGTGGTCAGCAGGTATAACCCGGTATCGGTCGCTGTCCAGATAAGCTTTCGGTCCCACTCAATGAATACATTATCTGTATTACGCGTGTAGCTTTTCGGCACTTCAAGATCACCGCCCTGCGGAGGAATGAAGTAGGACGAGATAAACGGCATTTGTGGATCGCTAATGTCATAACACTGCAGGCCAGCGTTGAAATAGGTATAGCAGGTGAAATCAGGATCGGCTTTTCCGGGCGCTTTGAGATGTGGCGGATTGTGCACACCGAAGCGGCCACGCTTCTGACAGAAATTATCGTATGGCGCTTCCGCCGGCGGCTGCGGTACCGGTAGCGTCGCTACCTCATGTGGATTCGTTGGGTCGCTGACGTCAATGATGTACGTGTGGTGGTACGGTTCGTTACAGTCGGGATTTAACGCTTCCGGTGCACCGATGACAAAGCCCCTGTCCATTCTCGAGACATCCACTGAGTGAAACGTAATTCCGCCGGGCTTGTAGGGCCCCTCAAACCTGCCAAGCAACTTCGGCGTACTGGGGTCGCTGAGGTCATGAATAAAAATACCGAACGAACCCCATGGACTCACGCCCAGCTTGCCGCCATTTTCGACTTTGTGCGGAACATAGAACGCGCCGTGCAATCCGGTATATGACTGCTGGTCGCCGTGTTCGCGCCACGCTTCGTATTCTTTCTGCTCATCCTCGCGCTGACCAGGCAGCCACCAGTGAGAGACATGCTTTGGCGCGGTGGGATCCGAAACATCAACCACCATCACACCGTGACTATGCACGCGCACCGGGCTTTCCTGGTGCATGAAACTATCGTCCGGTGCAGTATCCAGATAGGCGTACTTGCCGCCATCATAGTAGTCGCGATGTGTGCCACCGCCCGTCTGCAGCTTGCGCGCAGGATCGCCGAGATCGGTACTGAATTCTGACAACGGCTTAATGTTGTACGGATCGCTAGCGTCGAAGAAGCGGACACCGCGTAGTCCCTCATGATTCTTCACCCTGTCGTAAGCGCCGGGATCATCATATTTGCCATGCGGATATTCCATGGATGCCGAGATTAGCGGCGGAGCAGCCCCGGTCATCAGAATCCACTTGCCGATATCTTCGTTATAGGCCAATTGTATCTGCGCACCGCCGAAAGCATCTTCATTGACGACGACCGGATTTAGAGGGTCCGTCACCTCGATGACGTCACCTTTCGGCTTGCCGCCCTGAAACAGGAAACGGCGCTCGCCCAACGTCATCATCTGCATTTTCCAGCGTCGATTGTCGCCGCCAAGATGGGCACGCACGGCCATGTTGCGAATGTAAGTCGATTGATCGAGGTACGGCAAGCTATCTGCGCGCGGCTTCGGATGCGCGTTCGCGAATGCAATTGCAGGAATGCCGAACGTCATTAACACCAGTAGCGTAAGTCCGGTGATCCGTTGCTTGTAATCTGCTCTCATTTCGATTCCCCTTCCGTTTTGTACTAGTTCTTTTACGAAAATTTCAGTGGCAGGTCGCGCAGGCGCACACCTGTCGCATTCGCTACTGCATTGGCAATGGCGGCCGCCGTCGGTCCCTGCGACGCCTCGCCGGAACCCAATGATGGCTCCTGCGACTGGTCCAGGAGCGCGACGTCAATTCGCGGCACCTCGGGAAACGTCAGAATGGGGTAACTTGCCCAGTCCTTCGATAAAACCCCATTGGCTCCCAGCCGCAACTGTTCCTTGACAGTCCAGCTCGATGCCTGAATAACGCCACCTTCGATCTGATTGATAACGCCGTCCGGGTTAATCACCAGGCCAACATCGACAGCGCAGAGCGCGTGCTCCAGCTTGATCTGCCCGCGCTCGGCGTCGACACCGACACGCATCGCAATCGCACAGTAGGCGCCTGCGTTCTTGTACTGCGCCATTGCAATCCCGACACCGGTAGAGGGCCGTTTCGTATGGAAGTCTGCCGCAGCCATCTGTTCGCGGAGTTTTCTGAGAACCCCTATCGCGCGTTCATCGTCCAGATGCCGAACCCTGAATTCAATTGGATCCTCACCGAGCGAGATGGCGACCTCGTCCATGAAAGATTCAATCGTGAACACGTTCATGTAGGCGCCCAGCCCCCGCAACGCCGACACGCGAATGGGCGTGTCCGGTAGCAGATGTTTGGTAATGTGCTGATTGGCGAACGTATATAACGGCACCGCATTGCGATCGCCGCCACCGCGTGGCTGCGGAATATTGCCCACAGGAGGCGCTGGCAATGGCTCGGCTATCTGCCGCGCAGCGAACAGATGACCTGCGCGTTGCCCTCCCGATGGTCTGATCGAGTGCGTTCCGCTCCAGACGTCGTATTCCCAATCTACTATCCGCCCCTTGGCGTCCAGGCTTGCGTTAATTTTCGTCGCCATGGCAGAACCGTACGGTTCTCCCAAAAACTCATCCGCGCGCGACCACTGCAACCGTATCGGTCTGCCTGGCAAATGCATTGCGATCAAGGCAGCATCGGCTGACGCATCGTCGGCACCGTTTTGCCCATAGCAGCCCGAGGCCTCGGCGTTGATCAGGCGAATACTGTCTTCATCGAGGCCGACGAGTTTCGCGATCGCTCCGCGCAAGGGATAGACGCCTTGCGTGTGGCTCCAGACAGTAAGTTGCTCATCCGTTTTCTGCGCAATTGCCATCGATGGCGACATCGAGGCGTGCGCCTGAAACTGCCGTGAATAAACGGCGCTATCCGTCCGCACTGTTTTTGCGGCGCCAATCGAGCCGCGCTCGGCGATAACCTTTACGTTTGCCGGCGCACTCTTCAGCCATTCCGGCAGCGCATCTTGCCGCAGCGACAGGCCTGACGTTTCCCAGTTACAAAGTTTCGCCAACTCCCTTGCCGCTTTTACCGCTTGTTCCTCCCGTTCTGCCACAACCGCCAGGAATGACCCGTCGCGGATTATCTTAACGACGCCCGGTAATTGTGACACCGAGTCAAAATCTGTCGGCGGCAACAACTTCGCTTCGCGGTCCCCCGTTCGCACGAGTCGCGCATGCAGCATGTCTTTGAGACGAATATCCTGGATGTACGCTTCTTCGGCAAAGACCTTGCGCGGAATGTCGACCCGCTGTGCCGACGTACCGACAAGGCGATAGTCATCGATACTTTTTGGCCGCGCGGTACCAGTCGCTTGGCGAGCGAGACTGCGATCGCTGATCACATCTCCATAGCCGAGCGGCGAATCGCGTTTATCGACCGTGAAAACGCCATTCCGAACGCCAATTCTTCCGCTATCTATTGCAAGCTCGTCGGCTGCGAGGTCGACCAAAATAGCGCGCACCTCGGCCGCAGCCGCGCGCACTGCGGCACCACTGACTTCTACCGATCGACTGCCGTTGGTGTATGCCTCATCCGGCGAAAAGTCCGTATCGACATTGTCAACATTCACGCGCTCAAATGGCACGTCCAGTTCCTCTGCCGCAATCTGTGCGAGCGCCGTTTGAATTCCCTGACCCAGCTCGCATTTACCGGGTGACAAAGTCACCGATCCGTCTGCCGCAACGCGCAACCAGGTATCAAGAGCGGGATTTGCAGCCAGCGAGCCAGGCAGCGCCGCTGCGCCCACCTGCTGCGCCATCGCACCCATGGGTGCAAGATTGAAATACAGTACGACAGAGCCGGCTCCCTGCAAAAATTGGCGGCGCGAGGTCATGACGATTCTCCCGTCTGGTCGCTTCGCGCTGCCGCACTAACCGCACGCACAATACGGTTATGCGCACCGCACCGACAAAGGTTGTCGCTCAATGCAGTGCGTATCTGTTCCTCCGTGGGATTTTTATTCTTTTCCAGTAATGCGGCCGCAGTCATCACCATACCGTTCGCGCAAAAGCCACATTGCATCGACTGCTCTTTGATGAACGCCGTCTGCAACGGGTGCGGTGTCTCTCTGCTGCCAAGACCTTCCAGAGTGACGATTTTCCTGCCCATCACTCCGGATATCGGCATAACGCAGGAACGCACGGGCCGGCCATCTGCAAGCACGGTGCAGGCACCACACTGCGCTACTCCGCAACCGAACTTCGGGCCATTCAATTCCAGATCGTTGTGCAACGCGTATAAAAGGGGAGTGCTAGGATCTATGTCCAGCTCTACTTCAGTGTTGTTAACATTCAATGTTATTGGCATCGTTTATCCTCAAGGTCTGCACCATTCGAACGGCGCCTGCATGTTACTTACGTACTTTCTTGTGTACGGCACGCAGCGTATCAATTAATTCACTATCGTTTAGGTCGCCCATATCAAGCTCTACCATTTGTTCGTACACGCGCTTGGCCGCGTGGCCGATGACGGACTGGCCGCCGACATCCTCTATCAGTCCGATGCCGTAGGCGAGATCTTTAATTCGATTATTTCCCGAGAACTGAACAGGGTCCTCGTGGCTGTTCTCAGCCATGTAGCGCGAATGCCGAACAACATGTGGGCTTCCGGTCGCGCCCGTCGCAAAGCCTTCTGCCGCTACAACGATGTCAATGCCCGCGGCCTCGCAAGCCTGCATGCCCTCGGCGCAGGCGGCGACCTGTATCGCGCCCATAGTGTTGTAAATGAGTTTGAAAGTAATGCCGCTGCCCACATCACCCACATGCATCACGCTCTTGCTGATCGCGGCTAACACCGGGCGGATCGCATCCACATCACTGGCGCTGCCGCCCGCAAAGACTTTCAATTGACCCGACTCCGCGACATCGGGGCGACCTGCGACCGGACAGTCGAGGAAATGCAGACCCCGGGATTTCGCGAGCGCATTTAGCTCGGCCACCCACGTCAAAGACACCGTCGACATTT
>Ga0055584_100008606_pt1 | contig 10015 bp, 3 predicted proteins | sample OSDHelmetaG_FD_58716 | JGI IMG/M metagenome (GOLD analysis project Ga0055584, IMG submission 58716) | Pelagic marine sediment microbial communities from the LTER site Helgoland, North Sea, for post-phytoplankton bloom and carbon turnover... | ecosystem: Environmental > Aquatic > Marine >...
ATACTAAAGACAAGACTCATATTATTCGATCTACGATAAGTGGATTTGTGAATAAATTGGCTTCAGATAAAATAATCAGAACTCATAGGTCTTATGCTGTAAATCTAGATCACATTAGTGATGTAGGACCAAATGCCATTACAATAGGTGACACCCAAGTGCCTTTAGCAAAAAATTATGTCCAAGAAATTATGTCTCGGTTAAGAATATTCTAGAACTTACCATATCCTCACCTTGCTGATTCATTGGCATTCTCAGTTGACCCCTCTATTTTTGCCACCAGAATAGAGACCATTCGCACCAACCTTGGGGTCATTCAAACATTATTTTTATTCCTACTCTTTGATTCTGACATTAAGTAATAGATAGCCTAAGTATCAAGGATTACAGAGGAGATTGTTGGCTTTTGTTATCTTTTCATGGCCGATAAGTCAGTAATTTGATTACCATGTTATCAGGGCAAATATGAATGGCTACGACACTACAAAATTCTATGGAATTATCGCAGTGATGTACCTGCTCAAAAAGGTTTTGCTTATTATGCTACTACTGAGTTATGGATGTATTCTTTCCCAATATCTGATATTGAAACAAGAAGATAGCTTCTTGTTTGATTAATAATAGGATGTGAGTCCGAAGACATTAACATATCCACCTTGATTAGGTGGTAATTGATTTTTTTTGTTACTCCCTAAGTGAAATTAGATTATTAGGAAAAACCAAAGGAGTTATGTGGACTTAGCAAATTGAAATTCTTTCTACATATTGTTAATTATTTTATTTTAAAAAATAATTTATTTATCAGTTTTTTGATAGCATATTTCTATCTTGCGCAACTCCTCTAATGTAAATTTTATATTGTTCTATTTTCTAGCTTATGTCAAGGACGATAGAGGACTTTTTTCTAAACTGTTTAAACCGAAAAACCGTGAGAAAGCTGAAATCTCTTTTCTGCTCACTGCTATTGATATTTTGTTTTACAACAAAAAGTGACCTTTACTCACAATCAAATTCTGCGGATTGTCAAGATGAAATAAATATTTCATTAGGTGCTGAATGCAATTCAGCCATTCCTTGGGAAGGTATCAATTCTTGGAAACCAAGTTGCATGCTGATTAAGGATTCAAATGGAAATACTGTTGCTGCAGTCTCAGGAAATGGAAGCATTATTGATACTGATGAAGTCGAATGCGCTATTCCGATTGATAGCATGTGGTTTGATACTTTACAAAGGGTTAAAGTCAGAATACATCAGATTCCAGGTTGGACAAGGAATTGTGATCAACTTCTCAATCCAGACACAGTTTGGATTAGAGAATCTCAAATGCCAGGACCATTATCAGAGGATTTAGGATGCAATAGAGACACATTTTGGGTTCCGGGTGACGTAATAATTGGTGGGGCAGTTTCACCAATAAATAGTGTTACTGTGATTAAGTTAGGTGATAATGAGGATATCCCTTATTGTCCTTTACACACACCCATAGAAAATAGAACAGATGGTTTTTTTCAATTTCGTGATACAGTAATAGAATATTCTATCGAGATATTTAATAAGACAATCTACAGGGTAGATACATTCTCGCATACTGATCCTTTGATTTGGGTCAAAGGAACTCAGATTGTGAATAACAATGGAATTTTAGATACTGTCCATAATTATATTCACACTCCTCCTAATGGAGGGTTTATTAATATCGGTCCTGAATTGTGTAAATATCCCGAAATATTTAAAGAAGGTGTAACGCACATAGACGGTACTGCAAAGCTTAAGCCTGGTCATTATAACTACAATTCATATAATATTGATTCTTCAAATTATTGTTGGGGTGATCTAAATATTGAATACAAGATATTGCCTGTTTTGGATGGGCGTAAGGATACCATTAGTTGTATAGACTTGTCGGATTATTCTAGAGCTGAATCTTACACTTATAATTCAAATACAGTCAAGGAACTTAAAGAAGTATGTAAGTGGGCAGAAGAATTGGTAAGAGTGGGCCTGCAAACAATCCACTCACTGCTCTGAGAACAGTTGACTATGTGTCAGACGCGGTCAATAGTAAAATTCGACATTGTTTCACTCATACTATAACTCACAAGGATGAGTATCAAAGAGATTTTGAGTCCATATGTGATACGGTAGTGAAGATTAGAACTTTTTATGCTGATCATCTAATACATGGCAATATTAGCATAAATGAGCTGGCACAAGATACGCTGATAGTCACACCTATTCATTTTGATTCCATAAAGTTTCCAGATACTTTATTTGCTCTAAAATGTGGCATTTTAGCAAATCAAGATTATCCTCCTGAAGATATAGCTGAGTATCTTTATCATACCTACAAACATTTTAACTACCAAGACAGAAATGTTGTGTTAGACTATAACCCTGTGACAGCAGAGTATGTAGAAGGAAGCCCATGTATAACTTTTGCTGATCAATACAAATCTCAGGAACACTCTAAATATTTACAATGGAATAAGGTTTTCCAACATTCAGATTATAACAATTGGGGAGTTAGGAAAGCATTTCCTTTTATAAATAGACACTCAAAGACAATCGATAAAAAGCTTAAAGAAAAGCTAGTAAGTGCAGGTGCAGATCAAACGAATGATACAGACCTATGGACACTCAATGAAGTAAGTGTTCCCATAAGTCTGACAATTTGTAACATAATTGCTAGTTATTCAGATGTACACAAAATAGAGGGATGTTCCGGTGAACTTACAATCTATAGGACGTGGCACCTTTTAGATTGGTGTACGGCTCAATCAAAAGAACATACTCAAATAATTAAAATTATTGATAACCAACCTCCTCAAATTCTGTCTCTTAATGGTAAAAGCCTTTCATTGGATGGTCACTTTAGTGATGATTTCTATTTTGGTAGGTACATTCAAAATGATCAAATTGAAAATGATGATTTAAAAGATGATACAATCTCTCATAATGAAAATGTGAAAGTTGAAGTCCCAGGATATGGAATGTTAGGTGTACATTGGATCAATATATCTGAACCATGGGGATGTATTGCTACATATACTTTTCCTGCTCCTGATCTTGTAGATCACTGTTCAGAATCGTCTTTTGCTTATGAGTTACTTGATGATAACTGGAACTCTAATGGTAAAACTTATACTTCAGGTGAAAGTGTAAATATAAATTGGATTGACAACGAAAGCTTGACACACCCAATTGTAAAGTTAAGAGCATGGGATGAATGCGGAAATGAATTAGAATATTTCTATTACCTAAAGGCTATTGATAAGTTTCCCCCCGCCGTAGTTTTATATGATTCACTAGTTGTTACTTTGACATATGAGAAAGGGGCTAATGGAACCGCCAAGGTTAGATGTATTGACGTGAATGCAGGGTCACATGATGGAGATTGTGGAGATATTAAATGTCATATAAGAACGTCAGATAATGAAGTATGGGGTGACAGTCTTCATTTCAGTTGTGATGACATCGGTCATGTTGAAGTGCAAGTTAGGATTACTGATTATTCTGGAAATACTTCAACAGGTATTACTTCAGTACACATAAAAAATGAGCAACCAAATATCATTTCTTGTGAAGATGTGTTTATTAGTTGCACTGACCCAACTCACCCAGAATGGATAGGAGAACCGCACATCTTAAACATTTGCTCTTCTCCTGAGATAGAATATTTTGACGATTATCACTTAGATGACCTTTGTTACACTGGTTATATTGATAGAACTTGGACTATAATAGGAACTAATGTTTCATGTGCTCAGAGAATTACTATTTCTAGTACAGTTGGTGAACCTGGAGCTTCTGCTTTAAATCCTGAGTCTATTCAGTGGCCTATGCATAATAACGGTAAGACATTATTAGATGGAAACTGGAATACCGATTGGATTGAAGTTTATGAAAAAGGTGCTCATGATAATTGTAACCAAATAGGTTTTAATGCATATGCTGATGAAACACCAGGGGAATCAAGCCCTTCTAGCACAGAGCGAGCTGATGCATTGAAATCTTTAAGTTTTGATGATAACTTCGAATGTGAGCTTGGAAGCTTGAAGGAGCCAATTTGGAGTGATCCTGCGTGTGGTCTTGTTGCAAAGACTTTTGAAGATCAGCAAGTTAACTTCAATGATGGTGCGTGTTTAAAAGTACTGAGAACATGGACAGTTATTGATTGGTGTGTATATGACCCTAAGATTGGAGATAAGTATCCTGAAGATTACTTTTATGTAGTTAATGGATTCTGTCAAGGTAAAGATTACATCAGAACTGCAGTAGCTACTGAAAAGAGAGATGGATATTACACGTATATCCAAGAGATTTTGGTTATAGATCAGACTCGACCTCAGTTTGATGATGAGAAGAGAAAGGTTGAAGTAGCAGTCGGTGCTGGATCTAAGACTGATGAAAATGCATGTGAAATAGACTATACTATCACAAGGTCAGCTTATGACGAATGTCTTGATACTAACTTATCTGACATTGCAGAAGATGGAACTAATTCTGAAGGACCTGAAATTGATTGGTACGTTAAGTTAGTGAAGATAGAAAATGAGACTGGAGCTGAAAAACCACAGGTTATTCATCCTGCTTTTGGCCTAAATTGGTTCCCACTTGCCCAAGGTGGAAATGAAGTAGGGCATGAAGGTCTCTACTCTGATGATAATGAGTCAGGGTCGGCTTCATTCACTTTCACTGGTGCTGCAGACGAGACCTTTCACGTGAAATGGAGAATCGAAGACGGATGTAATAATCCTAATGAAATAGTGGATGTTGTGACATTCTTTGATGCAAAGGCACCCGTACTTCAATGTTATGGAAATCTAAGTACCAATGTCATGAATACAAATGGCGAAATAGAAATATGGGCAAATGATTTTGGTGAAGCTTTTGACTGCGATGGAAACGAGGTTTCTGTTTGGTTCAAAAATGAAGACGATGAATTGATCCCTTCTCTTACCTTGAGTTGCGGGGATTTAGAGGGTAATGCCGCAGTAGAAAAGAAACTTGATATCTATGCAATTGATGAGTCAGAAAATGAGAGCTTTTGTAGTGTAATTTTAAGGATAGCTGATGGGAATAATGTTTGTGGTAATGGAGATGTTTCTGGAGCAGCCATTATTTCAGGAAATGTAGCAACATATATTGGGGACATGTCAGAGTTTGTAGAAGTCACAATGGGTGATGAAACTAAAATGACAGGAATCGATGGAGGTTTTGCTTTTGAAAATAATCCGATGGGTCTGGATTATAGATTGGTTGCAAATAAAAATGATAATTATTTAAATGGTGTGAGTACACTGGATTTAGTATTGATTCAAAAGCACATTTTGGGATTGGATTTATTAGATTCTCCTTATAAAGTGATAGCTGCTGACATAAATAATGATGAGAAAGTTAGTTCAATAGATTTAGTGGAATTGAGAAAACTGATACTTGACATCATATCAGAGCTTCCTAATAACAAGTCTTGGAGATTTGTTGATGCAAACCAATCTTTTGCAGATATATTGAATCCGTTCCCTGTAAATGAAAATATTGAAATTGACTTCTTGCTTGAAGATATTAAGAAAGATTTCATATCGATTAAAATAGGAGATGTAAACGGAAATGCTTCTCCAAATAGCCTGATCACAGGGTCAAGAATTAATTCTTCAACAAAGTTTACAACACTTGATCAAGAAATTAGCTCGGGAGACTTAGTAAGCATAACTTTTGCAAGTAGCGATTTCGTAGACATGAATGCTTTCCAATTCACATTGAATGTATCAGGATTAGAATTTGTAGGAATACAGAGTGGAGCGATAGAAATGTCAAATCAGAACATTGCGGTATTTGGAGATGCGCTTACTGTGGCTTGGACTAGTGTCGTGGCGACCTCATCAGAGAAAGACCTATTCACAATAGATTTTAGAGCATTAGCAGATATTAGGTTAAGTAACTCAATATCAATGACCTCAAGCCGAACTGATGCAAGAGCATATAATTCAAAGCTTGAAAAATCTGAGACAACATTGACATTCAATTCAGAAGATGGAAGTACAATTGCAACAGGATTTGAATTAATGCAAAACAGTCCAAATCCATTCCAGAATACGACTGCCATCGGATTTGAATTGGGAGAATCAGGTCCAGCGACTTTAACAGTTTTTGATGTGACTGGTAAAACAATTCGAGAAGTAAAGGCTATTGGTGAAAGAGGATACAATGAGATCATTCTTACAAAATCGGACTTAGGAACATCCGGTGTGTTATATTATCAATTAGAAAGTGGTGAATTTATGGCCACTAGAAAAATGATCTTAATAAAAGATTAGAAAAACCCATGAAATATATCATAACTAGATACTGACATATGAGTTGACAACCACAATAGAACTATAGAAATTGGTTTTCTACCAATTTTTAGTGATTTTGAAAAGTCAAGATTCTGATCTTGATAAAAATTGAAAACATTATTATGAAATTGAAGATATTCATCAATATCTGTCTCATTTTTTCGGTTTCGATCATTTTTGGACAGGAGGTTCAAACAGAGATTGAAGGTGCAATAAAAATAGGAAACTATACCGGAGATTCAACTCAGGCCAATGCAGGAATAATTCGTTGGAATGGAAGTGATTTTGAAGGATGGAATGGACTGAATTGGAGATCATTAACTTCCTATATATTAAATGCGGACTCTGTAATTTTACCCGCTCCACCGATTATTCTACCTACAGTAACTTCTTCACCTTCCAGCCCACTGAATAATACAAGGTGGACAGAAGGTCCATTATGGACCATAGATGGCAATTTTATCAATGGTAATTTTGACCCGTCTTATTATAATTTACCTTATCCAAGAATGGGCACTACGGATTTTACATCTGTTGCATTTATCACCAACAACCTACAAAGGGTGATGATGACAGATAGTGGTGATGTAAAAATCAATAGAAATGTTTATTTAAACACAGAACAACCGGGTACTCAAACCATAAACAATGGACCTTTTACAGTAACACACGTGAGCCCAACTCTCTTTTCGGGAATACTTACAGTTGACAAAAAGACTCAGTTTAATTCTATGCTTGAAGTCAATGGTGTGACTGAGCTGAATAATACATTGTTAGTCAACAATCAAGGAGTTTCTATTTTTCCTTCAGAATTTAAAGGTGCCGTAAATATTTCAGATGCTACAGAAGCACCTGAGGCCATGGAACAAGGATCATTTGCGAGTCCTCCTGTAACTGTTCTTGTGGATGCCACAAAAGGTGCATTAGTTGTGGATGGAGGCGCTGGAATCGAGAAAAATTTTAATGCAGGTGGAGATTTTGCTGTCAAGGGCAGTGCCGGTTTAGGTGGGCCAGTAAGCTTCTATGAACCACTATCTATTAAATCTTCGGCAGAATCTAATACTTTATGGGTAGGTGATACAATAGATGGAGCTTTACGTGTATTTGGTGGTACTGGAATACGTGGAAAACTAAACGTTGGAAACGACTTTAGTGTCAGAAGTCAACCTGTTGTGATTCCTTACACTCCTGCAACTGACCCCAAGGAAGTATTTAACGTTAATGCAACTAACGGGCAAGTTACTATAAACTCGAACCTTATTAATACATCCGACCCTTCTATAGATACTTCACCTTCTATTACCCGTCACGATAAGGATTATGAGAATTATCCACTTAGAGTAGAAGGGAGTAATCAAGGAATAGCCATCAAGGTAAAAGGATCTCGGTCAAATAAAAACAACTTTGTTTCATTTTGGGATGAAAGTAATGCAAGTCAGCCTACCATGTGGGGTAGAATTGAAGGTGAGATCCCAGCTGAATTCAACAATGACTTAGACCATTTATTCAGCTTAAAAAGTAGAGACTATGCAGAATTCGAGGCAGGAGTTTCATTAGGTTTTGCAACTCATAATACAGTAGTAGCTGGATTGGGGCTTATTAAAGCTATTACGGATTTTATACCCTGCTCAGGATTTGGGGTATGTGTGACTTTACCAGGACCTGCAGACATTATTTTTGCGATAATCAGTGTGGCATCAGCTGGAGTACAACTTGGATTTGCCGTAGATTCTTGGAATAAAGCCAAAGAGTTGACCAGTGATTATAATGTTAATAGATTAAAACTGCAGGGAGTAACCTACGCTTCCGGTGCTGGAGATTATGCTGAATACTTACTCAGATCAGATCTCGAAGAAAAGATTTCACCGGCAGATATAGTAGGTATTGTTGGTGGCACGGTTTCTAAAAACACATCAAATTCCGAAAGGATAGTGGTAGTCTCATCCAAACCTATTGTTTTGGGAAATATGCCTCAACCAGGAAGAGATGAAAACTATGAAAAAATAGCTTTTATGGGACAGGTTCCTGTTAAAGTTTTTGGAGAAGTTAATATAGGAGATTATATAATCCCTACCGGTAATAATGATGGCGTAGGTGTAGCCGTACATCCGTCTAAGATTGAAACAAAAGACATAGATAATATAGTCGGTGTAGCTTGGTCTGAAAGTGAGTTTAATTTCGGATACAATTTGATCAATGTCGCCGTTGGATTAAACAGAAATGACAATAATTTCTTCGTTCAAAAGTTGGAAAAACAAGTAGAAGAGCGTGCTCTGAAAATTGCAGCCATAAAAAGGCAGATCAATGAAGCTTTTGCCACAATTTCAAGAATCGAAGATGGAGGAGTGGGGACTACATTTAGAGATACGAAGGACAATGCTTCTCATGAATTGGATGTTTTTCACGAAGGATCAGGAATTTCTGATAACAGGGATTATGAAATTTTAAACACTGATCATGGAGCAGTGGTTTCCTGGGAGATTACTGAAGAAGACTTTGAAGAAGCCTTGGTATTACTTGAAGAGATCTATCGTGACAATAATTTAGATTTTGAGAATGACATAGTGTTTAAGCATATCAAGAATGACCTAAACTTCAAAAACCAAATGTTCGAGAGTGTTCAGGAAAAGATGCATGAATATTTTCTTGAACATCAGGAGAAGTATCACAATTCTGAAAAGCATTGAATTTCAAAATCACATTTGTACAAAAGGCAATTATGAAACTGAAAATAATAATCGGCTTATCATTCCTCTTCCTATGGAATATGTCCGTTTTAGCTCAGGATTTGGGTGCAGAAATAGAAGGAGCTGTAAAAATTGGAAACTACACTGGAGATTCAACCAAGTCGAATGCAGGTATCATCCGTTGGAACGGATCCGATTTTGAAGGGTGGAATGGATTGAATTGGAGATCTTTAACATCTTACATATTAGCCTCAGATAATGTTGTATTACCTCCACCGGCACTTATATTACCACCTGTAGAATTTGCACCATCGAGTCCATTGAATAACCCTGGATGGACAGAAGGTCCATTGTGGAGCATTGATGGCAATTTTATAAATGGCAATTTTGATCCTTCATATTACAACATTCCTGAACCAAGAATGGGGACTACTGATAATTTTCCTGTTGTCTTTATTACTAACAATGTGGAAAGGATGAGGATGCGCGTCGATGGTGATATTACTATTAACAGAAGTGTCTATTTTAATACTGATCTACTAGGAACTCAAACCATAAACAATGGTCCCTTTTCAGTCACCAATGTCAGTCCTACCTTACTGTCCGGTATTCTAACAGTGGACAAAAGAACCCGACTTAATGACAAACTAGAAGTTTTTGGCCCAACAAAACTGAACAACACATTGCTTGTGGACAATAAAGGGTTAGGCACATTTCCTTCAGAGTTTAAAGGGGCAGTAAAAATTTCTGATACCACTCAATCAGAAGGTGCAATCGAGGAAGTGTCTGCTGCAAATCCACCTATAAATTTGACCGTTAGTACTAATAAAGGAGCTCTTGTAGTTGACGGCGGAGCCGGAATAGGGAGAAATTTCAATGTCGGTGGAGATTTCGCCGTCCGGGGTAGCACGTCATTTGGAGGTGCCGTAAGCTTCTACAGTCCTTTATCAATCAAGGCTACAGAACAATCAGAAACGCTGTGGGTAGGA
>Ga0055584_100008607_pt1 | contig 10015 bp, 7 predicted proteins | sample OSDHelmetaG_FD_58716 | JGI IMG/M metagenome (GOLD analysis project Ga0055584, IMG submission 58716) | Pelagic marine sediment microbial communities from the LTER site Helgoland, North Sea, for post-phytoplankton bloom and carbon turnover... | ecosystem: Environmental > Aquatic > Marine >...
CTCGAACCTATGACCCTCTCGGTGTAAACGAGATGCTCTACCAACTGAGCTAACCGCCCAAATTAAACAAAGTCGACATATACAATAAATAAATTATAAAGTAAAAAAGTATTTAAGTTTTGCTAAATAGCGGTAATATTAAAAAATTATGATTCTAAGCTGTAATTCGTGCGAAAAGAAATTTGTTGTGCCTGATAGCGCAATTAGTGCCTCAGGTCGATTAGTGCAATGTAGCTCATGTGGAAATAAATGGAAACAATTCCCGACCATTAAAACAGCAAAAATTCCACCAAAATCGAGAGAAAAAATCACAAATAATAATACTGTTCAAGCAAAAATTAATAAGCTTCCAAAGAAAAAAAAGCAAAAATCCAAAAAAAGAACTGGACCAAACTTATACTCACCGGAATATTTGTCAAAAAAACACGGTATAAAAATTAATGAAACTTCAAATATTTTAAATAAAATCAAAAAGAAGAATGCAATAGTTAATTTTGGTTTTTACAGCTATTTAATAGTATCAAGTATATTTATTATAACTATTTTAAGAATATTATATTTCACAGAAGAAACTATAATAAGTTTATTTCCTATTTCCGAAATTTATATAAATTATTTATTTGAGTCTTTAAGAAATATTATGGATATTGTTCAAAATTTTATTTCAAGTTATTAATTTTTTTCAAGGTCTTTAATATTTATAAAATTTTTAGACAAATCTAAATTATTTTTCTTGATATCTTCAAAGAAATTCCAAGCCAGAACCACCACAGTATTATTTTTGTTTTTAACTTGGTTTTTTTTCTTAATAGGTATTTTTACACCAGGAACAAATTTATTATGTTTTAATTTATTGTCTTCAACAATATAATCAATTTCATTAGTTACGCCGAAAAAATTCAACGCAGTAGTCGCTTTTGCAGGAGCTCCATACCCAACAACTAAATTATTTTTAGACTTCAGTTTTTTTAAATTTTGAATTACATTCTCTCTAATTTTATAAACTTCTTTTCCAAAATCTTGATAAGTTTTAAATTTTTTAATTCCAAAATTCTCTTCAATTTTTAATAATTTTTTTACACTATTTTCTACTTTTACTATTTTATTCTTTTTAATGTAGACTCTTAATGAACCACCATGAGTGTTGATAGTTTCTGCTTTGAAGATTTTCACATCAAATTGGTTAAAAAAATTAATTAAAGAAGTTAAAGACCAATAATTATAATGTTCGTGATAAATATTATCAAAAGTTAGATCTTTTAAAGTATTAAATAAATATTGAACCTCTATAATAATTGTTCCATTTTTAGCCAACAATTTTATCATACATTCGGTCATTTCTTTTAATTTATCTGAATGAGCAAATACATTTGAAGCTAATATTAAATCTGCATTCTTTTTTATTTTTTTTAAATTTTTCTTTTCAAGAAATCCGTTAAATGTTTTAATTTTATTTTTATTAGCTAACTTAGCTAAATTTTTTGCCGGTTCTACGCCTTGAATATTTTTATAACCCATTTCTAAAAAAGGTTTTAGAGCAACCCCGTCATTACTTCCTATGTCGATGATAAGCGACTTTTTTTTATTTAACTTTAATTCTTTTGTATATTTTTTTGCTGCTTTAACAAAATGATCTCTGAAAAGTTTTGATGTTGATGAGGTATAAAGATAATTTGAAAACATTTTTTTAGGGTCGATAGCAACAGAAAGTTGACAATTAAAACATTGATCACAATAATTTACCTCTAGTGGAAATAATTCGCATTGTTCATTTTTTTTTTTAAGCAAGTTATTCGCTAAAGGCTGATAGCCCAATGAAACAATTCTCTTTAAATCTTTATTTCCACATGATCTACAATCAAATTTATAGTATTTAAGTAATAAATTTTTTTCTTTTTCGTCTACAAAAACATGTTTAATAGTATGAGTGGTTCCATAATTTTCATGATCTCTTTCACCTCTTACTAAATTTAAAAAAGTTGTATCTTTTGTAAAAACCATTGTATGAGCCACATTAGGCTTTATAATTGACAATTGTCCTTCATTGACCACTTGTGTAACTTTTGGTGAATTAGGATTAATAATATCTTGATAAATTTCTATTATTTGTCCTTTAGTGAATAAACATTTTTGCTCTTGTTGAGGGTGATAATGGTTAGCTCTTATGGTTCCCTTTTTAGAGTCAATTAACCCAATTAGATTAATAGGTTCAGTTAGTTCATGGTTACTTATCTTTCCTCTTTTATCTATAAATAAGTTATCTCCGTCTCTTACATGTTCTAAATCTTTTATTAAATTTTGTTTTGACCATTTAGTAATCATTTCTTTTATGCTCTCATTCAGTCCATATAAAAATTTAAAACCAGTTTTTAATAATTTTTTATTTGAAAGAGAGAATCCTAAATTAGGAATTTCATCATTTGTTTCTCTTAACGTTATCTTTGGATTGTTTTTTTTACATATTTCAGCTACTTCTTTTACAGTTAAAGTGTCTTTAGTTAAATTATAAATCTCAGATTGAATTTTTTCTTTTTCTTCCATAAATTTAAAACATCTTGCAACATCCATTAAAGGTACGAGGCTTTTTATTTGTTTACCGCCTGCAAAAAGTCTTAAAGTTCCGTTTTGCGAAGAAATTTTAGAGAACAAATTAGGCATAATATCAATTCGAGCTGTGTCAGTTGAATACCCATAAACAGATCCTAATCTTAAAATAACATAATTTTTTCCAGATTCTTTTAATTGTTTTTCGTTCACAGCTTTTGAGGAGGCGTAAGATAAAATTGGTTTAGTTAATTCATCCTCTTTAATATCATTTCTAACCTCATCTATACCCTCAAACACAACATGGGTAGAAGGAAAAATAATTTTACATTTATTACTTATAGTTTCTAAAATATTTTTTGTACCTTGTTCGCCAACTAAAGTTATTTTCTTATCTTTTTCAGCAGTTGACTCACTTTTAGTTCTTGGTACATCGGTTATTCCAGCTAAATGATGAACTACGTCCGCGTCTTTAAAATACTTATCAACGAGATCTTTATCCAAAATATCACCATAAATGAATTCCATATTCCAGTTTCTTATTTGATTAACTCTCTCTGAAATAAATCTATTGTCGATAACAATTATTTTATGATGCCAGCTTACTCCTGAATAAATTTTGCATAGTTCCGTTCCAATATAGCCAAGTCCGCCTGTAATAATGATTTTTTTTTTCATAATGTTATCAATTTACATTTACTTACAATAATTTTTATTATAACTCAATTAAGATGAATATCTACGACTGCTTCCAGTATTTTGACGAAGATTTTTTATTGGATCTAAGGCTTAATGTTTTAGGCAAATATGTAAAAAAATTCATTATAACAGAGGCAACTTACTCTCATAATGGAACAAAAAAAAAACTTAATTTTGATATAAATCGATTTAATAAATTTAAAGATAAAATAATCTATTTAGTCGTAGACAAGCCTCCTCCAAAAATTCTTAAGCTTATTGATGGAGAGCCTGAAAGTATAAGAGGTGAAAAATCAATTTTAAATGGTATGGCTAGAGATTATTTTCAAAGAGAAAATTTATCAAGAGGTTTTAAAGATGTATGCGATGATGATTTGGTAATGATCAGTGACTTAGATGAGTTGCCTAATTTAGAAAATATAGATTTTTCTATAATTAAAAATAAAATCATAATCTTTCAACAGAAAATGTTTTATTATAAACTAAACTTACTTTATGAAAACTACATATGGCATGGCACAAAAGCATGTAGAAAGAAAAATTTAATTTCACCTCAATGGTTAAGAAACATAAAAGCAAAAAATTATCCTAAATGGAGAATTGATCTTTTATTTTCAAAAAAAAAATATACAGATTTGTTTTTTATTAAAAACGGTGGTTGGCATTTTACATATTTAAAAAATCCTGAGGATTTAGAAAAAAAACTTTTAAATTTTGCTCATCACTATGAGTTTGAAAAAAGTGGATTAAAAAGCAACGATATCAAAAAATTTATTGCAGAAAAAAGAGTGGTTTATGATCATAGTATTGATCAAAAAGGTTATAAATGGTCTGGAAAATATATATTAAAAAAAACTAACACTAATTTTTTACCAAGATATGTTTCTTTAAATTTAGAAAAATACAAAAATTGGCTTGATTAAAAAATACTAATGAGTACTTAGCTCTTCTTTAGTTTTATTTTTGGCTGCTATTTGATCAACTTCAACCCACTCCACCCTTTTTAAAGGTTTTGTTAGAGCTACTTTTAATACCTCATCAACATTTTTAACAGGAATGATTTCCATGGTATCTAAAATAGTTTTAGGTACATCTATTAAATCTTTTTTATTCTCTCTTGGTATAAGAACTTTTTTTATCCCCGCTCTGTGTGCAGCCAATAATTTTTCTTTTAAACCACCTATAGGTAATACAATTCCTCTTAAAGTAATTTCACCTGTCATTGCTACTTTTTTGTCTACAGGCACCTCTGTTATAGCCGAGATAATAGATGTTACCATTCCAACTCCTGCTGAAGGCCCATCTTTCGGAGTAGCTCCTTCAGGCACATGTATATGAAAATCTTTTTTATCAAAAATTGGCGGTATAATTCCGTATTCTAAACTTTTTGACCTTATATATGATTTCGCTGCTTTTACAGATTCTTGCATTACATCACCTAACTTTCCTGTAATTTGCATTTTACCTTTGCCAGGCATTACGGCAGTTTCAATCTTTAAAATTTCTCCACCTACTTCTGTCCAAGCAAGACCAGTTACAACACCAATTCTATTTTCCTCTTCAATCTCACCATAATTATATTTTTGCACACCTAATAAATCTTTAAGATCTTGCTCCTTGATAGGGTTATTAGTTTTTTCTTTGTTGTCTATTTTTTTAACAAGTTTTCTTGCAATTTTAGATATTTCTCTTTCAAGATTTCTTACCCCTGACTCTCTAGTATAATCTCTCACAATTTTTCTATTAACATTTTCATCTATATCCCATTCATCTTTTTTTAAACCATTGTTTTCACTTTGCTTAGGAATTAAAAACTTTTGTGATATATTTACTTTTTCATCCTCAGTATAACCTGACAATCTAATAACTTCCATTCGATCAAGAAGAGGAGGTAAAATATTTAATGTGTTAGCGGTTGTCACGAACATGACATCGGAGAGATCATAATCAACTTCTAAATAATGATCATTAAACTCTTTATTTTGTTCTGGATCCAGAGCCTCTAATAATGCTGATGAAGGGTCGCCTCTATAATCATTTCCAACTTTATCAATTTCATCTAATAAAAAAAGAGGATTTTTAGTACCTGCTTTTTTCATCATTTGAATAATTTTTCCTGGTAAAGAACCTATGTAAGTTCTTCTGTGTCCTCTAATTTCTGCTTCATCTCTTACCCCTCCAAGTGAAATTCTAATAAATTTTCTATTAGTTGCTTTGGCAATAGATTTGCCTAAAGATGTTTTGCCAACTCCAGGAGGCCCAACCAAACATAAGATAGGTCCTTTCATTTTTTGTATTCTCTTTTGAACAGCAAGAAATTCAATAATTCTCTCTTTAACTTTCTCTAATCCATAATGATCTTCATCAAGTATTTTTTGTGCATTTTTTAAATCGGTATTAATTTTTGACTTATTAGACCAAGGAAGTTCTGTCATCCAATCTAAATAATTCCTCACAACCGTTGCCTCTGCAGACATAGGACTCATCGACTTTAATTTTTTCAATTCCGAAAGACATTTTTCTTTTGCTAGCTTAGGCATTTTAGCGCTGGCAATAGCCTTGGAAAGATTAGTTAGTTCGTCTTTACCTTCATCAATTTCTCCAAGTTCTTTTTGAATAGCTTTTAACTGCTCGTTCAAATAGTATTCTCTTTGAGTTTTTTCCATTTGATTTTTAACCCTACCTCTTATTTTCTTTTCGACAGAGAGAACGCTAGTTTCTTTTTCAATAAACGCATAAATTTTCTCTAATTTCTTTTTTAAATCTAAAATCTCTAATAATTCTTGTTTTTCAAAAATTTGAATATTTAAATTCGCTGATATGTTATTAGCAATCTGTGATGCGTTTTTTAATGATTTTAAATTATTAGTTGTCTCATTAAAATCTTTTTTACTTAATACTAATAATCTTTCATATTTTTTTACTAAACCTAAGGCAAATGCATCTAGATCTTGTGAAATGTTTTTATCTTCTGCAATCTCTACTTCGCTAGTTAAAAAACTATTATCCCCTTTATTATTGTACTTTAAAATCTTAACTCTTTTTTCTCCCTCAACTAATACTTTTACAGTACCATCTGGTAATTTTAAAAGCTGTAGAACTTTTCCTAAACAACCATATCCATATAAATCTTTATCACTAGGTTCGTCAATTTCTGAATTTTTTTGTGTTACTAAAACAATTGATTTGTCTGTTTTCATCACTTCTTGCAGAGCCTTAATTGATTTCTCTCTACCAACAAACAAAGGTACTACCATTGAAGGGAAAATAACTATATCTCTTAGAGGTAATAAAGGTTTTGTATAAGAAACGTTCATTATTATTTATATGGCAATTGATATAGAGATTTCAAGAAACAAATTGACTTAAGCTACAGATGTTGATTGTTTTTTTCCATACGTAATAATGGGCTCAGACGTGCCTTTAACTGAGGATTTATCGACTGTGACCTTAATCACGTTGTCCATATCTGGTAGCTCAAACATTGTTTTTAGAAGAATATTTTCTAAAATTGATCTTAGACCTCTAGCACCTGTTTTTTTCGATATTGCCTGTTTTGCAATTTCAGATACAGACTCATCTTTAAATTCAAGTTCTACGTTTTCAAATTCAAATAATCTCTGATACTGCTTAATAAGAGAATTTTTTGGTTCTTTTAAAATTTTTACTAAAGATTTTTCATCAAGGTCATCTAAAGATGCTATGATTGGCATTCTTCCAATAAACTCCGGTATTAATCCGTATTTAATTAAGTCCTCTGGCTCCAATTGTTTCATAATATCTGATAAGGATTGTTCTTTATAATTTTTTACTTTAGCACCAAACCCTATGGAGCTTCCTTTACCTCTGTTATCTATAAGTTTATCAAGTCCAGCAAACGCTCCTCCACAAATAAATAAAATGTTAGTAGTATCAACTTGTAAAAATTCTTGTTGAGGATGTTTTCTTCCACCTTGTGGAGGCACACTAGCAACTGTTCCTTCCATAATCTTTAACAAAGCTTGTTGAACACCTTCACCTGAAACATCTCTGGTAATAGAAGGGTTCTCTGATTTTCTGCTAATTTTGTCTACTTCGTCAATATAAACAATTCCTCTTTGCGCTTTCTCAACGTTGTAATCTGCAGCTTGTAAAAGTTTCAAAATAATATTTTCTACATCTTCTCCTACATATCCAGCTTCAGTCAAAGTAGTTGCGTCAGCCATAGTAAAGGGAACATCTAATATTCTAGCAAGTGTTTGTGCTAATAATGTTTTTCCACAACCTGTTGGTCCAACTAAAAGAATATTAGATTTTGATAATTCTATATCTTTGTTGTTTTTTGATTCATGATTCAATCTTTTATAATGATTGTGAACTGCAACAGATAAGATTTCTTTTGCAAATTTTTGTCCTATTACATAATCATCTAAAACATTACATATTTCTTTTGGTGTGGGAACTCCGTCTTGATGTTTTACTAAGGAGCTTTTATTTTCCTCTTTTATGATGTCCATACAAAGCTCAACACATTCATCGCAAATAAACACTGTTGGCCCTGCTATGAGCTTTCTAACTTCATGCTGACTCTTTCCGCAGAATGAGCAGTAAAGAATATTTTTATTATTTTTTTCAGTCATATCGAATCAATAGGACTATATTAAATGTGTGGAATGTACTAATCAAGCTGAAGTTGTAAACAGTTCTAGATGTTGTGCTTTATTTTCTTTTTTCCACAACAGAGTCAATTAAACCAAATTTTTTAGCTTCTTCGGCAGTCATAAAATTATCTCTTTCCAAAGCTTTTGCAACTTCATCAACTGATTTACCTGTGTGTTTAGAATATATATTGTTTAATCTCTCTTTGAGTAAAAGAATTTCTTTAGCGTGAATTTGAATGTCCGTAGCCTGACCTTGAAATCCTGCGGAGGGTTGATGGACCATGATCCTAGAATTAGGTAATGAGTATCTTTTACCTTTCTCTCCTGCAGCTAATAAAAAAGAACCCATAGAAGATGCCTGCCCAATACACAAAGTTGATACTGGTGAATTGATATATTGCATGGTGTCGTAAATACCTAGTCCAGCTGTGACTAATCCTCCAGGACTATTGATGTAGAAATTAATTTCTTTATTTGGACTTTCGGACTCTAAAAATAAAAGTTGTGCAGTGACTAGTGATGCCACTGCATCATTGACTGGTCCAACTAAAAACACAATTCTCTCTTTTAAAAGTCTTGAATAAATATCATAAGCTCGCTCTCCTTTACTTGTTTGTTCAACAACCATTGGGATGAGACTGTTCATTTGTTCATCATAATCGCGACTCATAGAATGATATATACAACTATTGATTACTTTTTACTAATTTTTTTTGATTTTACTTTACTTTTATCGGCAGATTTAGTTTTTTTAACATCAGCTTGATCTGTGCTTGACTTGTTAAATTCAGATATAATTTTTTCAGCTTCTTTAATGCTTATATTTTTAACCTCCATTTTAATCTTTGATTTAATTAAGCTAATAATTTTTTCCTCATATATTGAGCCTTTTAAACTTTGTGCCGCGCTAGGGTTTTTTTGATAATGTTCTAAAATCATCTTTTCTTGTCCTGGCATTCCTTTAATTTGTTTTTGAATTTCAGATCTTACTTCATCATCAGAAACTTTTAAATTATTCTTTTCTCCATACTCATTAAGAAGCAAACCTAATTTGATTCTGGATTTTGCTATCTTTTCATTGGAGGTTTTATGTTTTTCTTTTTCATCCTCTTTTAAGTTTTTTGTAATGATTTCAATTTCTTGATCAATTAAGTTTTTAGGAAGATCTACTTGATGATTTTTTTCCAGTTGATCTAATATACTTTTTTTTGTAATTGAATTTAGCGCTTGTATATATTGACTAGAGATTTGATTTTTAATTAATTTCTTTAAATCATCTAAATCTTTGGCTCCCATATTTTTAGCAAAATTATCATCAATCTTATTTTCTATAGATTTTTTTACATTTAATATTTTACATTCAAACTTTGTTTTTTTATTTGCTAATTCTTTTTTCGGATGATTTGCTGGTAGAACTGCATCTAAAATTTTTATGTCATTTTTTTTAACATCTTTTAATTGTTGATCAAATCCTTTTAAAAATAAATCTTTTCCAAGTTCCAGCTGGACACCTTTTCCTTCACTTCCTTGAAATTTATTTCCATCTATTGTTGCAGAATAATCAAATGTTACTTGATCACCTATTTCTGCTTTTTCACCATCTTTTTTATCTTCAAATTGTTTATGTTGGGATGATAGATCTTTTAACTTATCACTAATTACTTTATCTTCAATATTAATTTTAAACTCAGTTGCCTTATATTTATCAAAAGATTTTAATGTAATGTCTGGTAATAAATCTATTTGCAACTCATAATTCAAATCTTTGCCCTCTCCAAAAGTTTTTAAATCTATCTTTGGCTGTCCGGAAGCTTTTATCTTTTTTTCTTCCATAGCTTTTATAGAAGTTTCTCTCAAAATTTTATCAATTACTTCGCCGTAAATAGATTTTCCGAATTGGCTTTTAATTACCGAAGGGGGAACTTTCCCTGTTCTAAATCCTTTTAATGTTACTTCTTTTTGTAATTCTTTAAGTCTTTCATCCATTTTATTTTGAATGTCTTTTTTATCTACTACCACTGATAAAATCGTTCTAAAACCTTTTTTCGACTGTACTTGTACTTTCATAATTTTAATTTGGTGGGCAAGAAGAGACTCGAACTCTTAAGCCTTGCGGCACTGGTTTCTAAGAC
>Ga0055584_100008608_pt1 | contig 10015 bp, 4 predicted proteins | sample OSDHelmetaG_FD_58716 | JGI IMG/M metagenome (GOLD analysis project Ga0055584, IMG submission 58716) | Pelagic marine sediment microbial communities from the LTER site Helgoland, North Sea, for post-phytoplankton bloom and carbon turnover... | ecosystem: Environmental > Aquatic > Marine >...
GTACTCCTGAAAACCTTTTCATGACATCTTTCAGAATAAAATTTTGAAGGAATTTGGAACCGTTTCCGATGCCGTCATTACCCCGTTGACGAGCGTTTGAGTGCGATATTGACTATAAAATCCGAAAGGAGGAAAACATGACCACAAGAGTTACCACAATCGGTCACTTTATGCTGGCCCTGCTTCTACTCGTCATGGCATTGCCCATGACAGCAACTGCGCAGGACCAGCTAGACCTAGGCGATGAATTCATCGTTTTCGTGGAAGGAAAAAACGTCCTAGTGCCATTTTTTGACGGTACTAATGTCGCAGACCCGGCTGATGCATCCAATACTGTAGCTAGTTTCGCGTATGGCGGATGGGCTGCCCCGGGCTTTCGCTGGGACGGTGCAGTTGGCGTTGACATGAGCTCCATGGTTGGTGAAACGGTTGCCGAAGGTGGAGCTACGCTCTATCTGAAGCTCTTTGTTGATCCAGTCATGGCAAACCAGGCCGGTTGCCAGGAAACTACATTTGACTGCCTGGCACTCACCATCTTTGACCGTACAAATGGAAACGACGTCACGGACAATAGGGAAGGCCGCCTGAAGTGGTTTATTCCAAACGAATACCGCGATGGACAGTGGCACGATTTGGCCATTCCACTTCCACCAAGCACCGCTGCTGCACAAGATTCAGCTCAAGCTGGGAAAAATGTTGACGGAACAGCGTTGGCAACCCCACTGGATCCCCTTGCAATGCACTGGGAATATGTTGGTGGATGGTCTGGTTACGGATGGGGTGGTACTGCAGGTACTCCTCAAGGTGCTGTCGACCCCAACTGGCAGGAATTTGAATGGAACGGTGTTCGCGGCTTGACCGTGCACTTCGACTGGAATGCTCCTGCTGCTTACCCAGCTGGTGGCCCGGTCATGATGGATGATGTGTATTTCGGTTCTGCAAGCACTGATCTTAGCTCAGCTGTCCAAGCTCCTTCCGCTATGAGTGGGGTATCCTTCTCAACTGATGGTGCTTCCAACCTTATTTCCTGGACGCACAGCGATGAGTACGGTGGGTACAACGTCTATGTTGACGAAGACCCTATCACAATGGCTCGTATCGACGCAGGAGACGTTGCGGTATTAGGAACGGTTGCTTTCAACGCAGATTCCTTCGAAATCAAGCATGATTTCCAGATTCCTCACTCATCCCTCCTGCCACTGCCTGTCAACTATGCAGTAGCAACAACAAACCTGTTTGGCGTCGCCAACACGGATGTATCTGCCAGCTCAGGAAGGGTTGAAAACACGGACATGGTAGAGCAGGCCTACGTTATTGAAGTTGACGATGCCGGTTCTGATGCGATCTACAACAACGTAGGTGGTGGGGTCGTCTCTGATGACGGTTTCCCTGGAAAAACAATTCCATTTATGGTTGATCCTTCCCATTGGCGTGCTGCTGAAGGAACGCTTCCAACAGACCCTGCCGATGTCTCTGGTATGTTCAAAGTCGGTTTCAACCGTACGAACAATGAGCTATACGTATATGGTGAGGTCAAGGATGATGTCCTAGCTTTCCATCCTGGTACCGGTGATAATCCGGGCGGAACCGCGTGGGGCTATGACAGTGTAGAACTCGGATGGGGGGCCTACGAAGTGCGTGACGCAGGAGGGTCGATTCTTGCAGGGGCACCACACGGAGCATACCTGCGCGGAGCGACACCAGACTATCAGGTGCGCATATCATGGCTGGGCGACGAGTCCAACCTAGATCCAACGTCAACAAGCACGTTCATTACAACGGGCTCACCTGATACAGGTGAAGGAGAAGCCACGGGCGGTGCAACAGTTATGGACATCCTCTCGGATGATGCTGGTGCTCCAATTGGGTACAAATTCCTGACCGTGTTTACGTTCGCTGACTTTGTATTCTCTACATCGGGTGATGACATCTTTACACCTCCTTCAGCGGATGCTGTAACGGTTGTGCCGTTCAACATCGCGATCAATGATGGAGATGATCCTGCCATCGAGAATCCTCGTACCACGCAGGTTCAGTGGAGCACGAAACCTAGCGCCAACAATGCTTGGTGGAATACCCCTTCGCAGTGGTTGGCAGTTGCTTTTGCCGGCTCCGCGGTTATCGGTGTGGCTAACGAAGACGAAGCGCTGCCTGCTGAGTATGCTCTGCAGCAGAACTATCCTAACCCGTTCAACCCGTCTACGAGCATTGAATTCTCGCTGCCTGCAGCAGGAAATGTCAATCTGACGGTCTACAACGTCTTGGGACAGAAAGTCGCTACGTTGGTCAACAACCAGACGATGAACACTGGTAAGCATTCAATTCAGTTCGATGCCAGCCAGCTTGCTTCCGGAACGTATATCTACCGCCTCCAGGCAGGAGATGGGTATGTTTCGACGAAAATGATGATGCTTATCAAGTAGGCATCATATTGTGTAATAGACGGGTCGGGGTACTACCGTACCCCGACCCGATCTATGTCTTGTGAGAGTATGTGGGCCCTGGCTGCACGTCGTGGATGATAGGAGCCAAGGGAGATCCACTTGAATCATTTCCGAATCGAAATCCACATGTTACAGCGATCAGTGCGTACCCGGACCATGAAATGGGTAAGCCTCCTAGGGCTTTCTTTTTTTATTGCCATCGCATCGCATGCCTCCGTCTCGGAGTTGTCGACAGATGCCACAGATAGCAACATGATTTACGGCAAGATTGCCGGTCGTGTTGTTGATGCACTGACGGGAGACCCGCTTCCAGGCGTCAACGTAGTTATCGATGGTACGACACAGGGGACGGCGACTGACCTTAACGGTGAGTACAATATTATTCGCGTCCGCCCAGGGACGTATGCAGTACGAGCATCTTTTATTGGTTTCTCATCTCAGGTTCGGACGGATGTTAAAGTCGAAATAGACCAGACAACTCGTGTCGATTTCGAAATGGCCGAGGAGGTTTTTGAAGGGGAAGAAATTGTTGTGACGGCAGAGCGAGGAATTGTTCAGATGGACCGTACGACCACGACGGCTGTAATGGACGCGAGTCAGTTGGAAGCCCTACCAGTCACGGGTATCGGTGATGCCATTAACTTGCAAGCCGGTGTCGTAGACGGCCGATTTCGCGGTGGGCGTTCAGGTGAGGTAGCCTACCTCGTCAATGGAGTCCCGATCAACAACGCATTTAATAACCAGGCTGCTTTCGAAGTAGAGCAGAACATGGTGTCGAGTTTGCAGGTAATCAGCGGTGTTTTTAATGCCGAGTATGGTCAAGCACAATCCGGTGTCGTCAATATTGTGACGAAAGATGTGCCAGATACTTGGTCGGCAAGTGTTCTCACCTATCTCGGAACCATTGCATCAGACCGAAAGCTAGAATTCGTTCAGCGTAATGATGGCCCCGGGTCGCAATTAGCCGCTTCCGACTTTTCTTCGGAAATGGTTTCGTATTCGGATGCTGCTGATTTTAATAATTTGACGGATGTGCAGCTATCGTTCGGAGGTCCCCTGCTGAAAAACCGTATTGGCATCCAAATGACTGGCCGCTACCTCGGTAACAAGGGCAGCTTGCTTGGTCGTGATCTGTTCAGCCCGGCAGACTCCTCAACAGGGTTAACATCTGCATCTAACCCTGAGTTCTGGAATATCGAATCGACAGGTACTGGCGACTTCGTTCACATGAACAAGAACAAGCGGCTGTCTTTGAACACGACAGTAATCGCCAACCTCCCAGGCACCGCCAAGTTGGAATACAATCTGTTTCTCCAAGATGGAGAGACAAATCCCTATGTTCACGGTCTAAAGTATGTCCCCGGGGGTATAAACACGGGGTACTTTGGAAGTCAAACACACATTCTCAGTTACCGATATACGATTGGTACGACCTCGTTCGGTAACATCTCGTACAGCTATTTGCGTGATAAATGGGACCAGTATCTGTACGACTGTAAAGTAATTGATGAGCTTAAGAACCTGGACTGTAAAGGCGACGGACAGTACCAATGGAGCCAGAAAAGTAACCTGAACGGCCAAAACGCCTTCGCAGTGGCAGGAAATGACCTCTACACCAATGACCAGCTAACGGAGACACATACCATCCTAGCCGATTTCTCGAGTCAGGTGAACAACGTTCACTTGATGAAAATGGGTGTTATGGCTCGTCTTCATGGATTGGACAACCGTTCCTATGGCATCGAGCGGTCAGCCCGCACAAATAACCTCCCTCGCATTTCTCCAGATGTCTTTTCGGATAACACGCTAAAAGCTAATCCGAAGGAGTTTTCGGCCTATGTCCAGGATAAAATGGAGTACACAGGGCTGATCGTTAACGCCGGAATTCGTTTTGACTATTTCGACCCAGACTATCTGATTCCTCTCGATTGGCGCCAGGCACAGAATGTGGAACGGGTCAATCCTGATAATCCTACTGAGTTGATCTCCAATCGTAAAGAGGCACCCGCAAAAATACAGCTCAGTCCTCGTCTAGGCATCGCTTTCCCGATCTCCTCGACAGGAGTGATGCGTTTCTCAGCAGGACTGTTTTTCCAGATTCCCCAATTAAGCCTGCTCTACACCAATCCTGAATACGAAGTCAACCCGACTTCCAGCTCCAATCAATTTGGAAACGCATCGCTTGATCCCGAGCGGACGCTGGCCTTCGAAGTAGGCCTGCAGCAGGGACTTGCGGAGGATATAGGGCTTGAATTGACCATCTTCTCAAAAGATGTTAGAAACTTGACGGGTCAGGAAATTCTTCGGACGCCAACCGGGGATGATGCCATTCGATGGATCAACCGTGACTACGGTACGATCCGTGGAGTAACGTTTTCTCTATTTGACCAGCCAGGTGGGAAATTGTCCTGGACGTTCGATTACACCCTTCAGTTTGCTGAAGGCACGTCATCTGATCCGGGAGAAGCATTTGGACGCGCCCAGTCGGGTCTCCAAGAGATTCTATCACTGGTTCGTCTGAATTGGGATCGACGCCACGTGTTCAACAATACTGTGACGGTGGAGCCTGTAGAAGGAGTAACGTTGACGCTCGTGAACCGCCTGCGCTCTGGAGAACCGTATACAACGCTTAGAGGCTTCGTCCGCTCGACGTTGAACAATAATGCGGACAGGCCAATGCAATTCTGGTCTGATTTGCGCGCTTATTACCGCCCTTCATTCGTTCAGCAAGATCTTCAAGTATTCGTTCAGGTCCAGAACCTGTTCGACTCCGAGGTCAAGTACAATGTATATGCATCAACTGGGCGTGTAGACGAAGATCTCCAGAAAGAGCTGTTCCGCAATACAGGAGCCCAAATTGGTGGCCTCAATAGCCTGGACGAATTCTACGCGAGACCTGACTGGGTAATGGGCCCAAGGCAAGTAAGCCTCGGCCTCAATCTGAAGTTCTAGGGAAGGCATGAATCGATCTATGGACAGCAATATCCAAACAGCACTCGGCTGTGAATCCAGACAAATAAAGATGGAATCATCCTTCTTCAAGCAAAGCTCGGCCATTGCTAAGTTCATCACTGTTGTGATGTTTCTGGTGGCTGTAGCTGGAACGACATCATTTGCCCAAGAAATCCCGGATGAATACCGCGGACAGGAATCCCTGATTGCCCGTGGGATCCTGGATGGCAACCTGATCGAAACCAACTTTAGAAATCACGGTGAGCTGGCTCGCTGGAATGATCTTCCTTGGGGAGTCTGGCCTCGTGGTATCGGTGGTCGACATATCGATGGTATCGGTATCATGGTGTCAGCTCGAGTTCCTGCAGAAAGGGCAAAATGGCCGTTCTACAATGGGCGCCCAGATACTTTGGTAAACCCGGTCATTCTAACCTACCGCGATGCCGGTAAACGTCTTGGTCCAGATGGCTCCCTCTGGGGTTGGTTGCCCATCAATGGCTTCCATAATGAAACGCGCTTCAATAGCCGCGGTCAGCTAGAGCCGACTCCAGCGCTAAGTGATGATCCAACGTCATGGCCATCATTCTGGCCAGATCGGCTAGACAACCCAGACGATCCTGGTTGGTCCAACCAGTGGAATGGCTTCTTCGGTCGGGGTGTATTTAACGCTGACCTGGAAGGGTTTTATGTGATTGACGACTTTTCGGATCTGGAACACAGCGTAGATCCCGAAACAGGGCAGCCGCTTAGTCGGTGGGGGGTGTTTTACCCTTCAGCATCAGATTCCACGAAAGGTGGAATGGGTTTGCGTACCAAAGTGCGTCTCTTCCAGTGGGCAAATATCTTGGCTGAAGATGCGATGTTCATCATCTACCGCATCACCAACACAAGCGAAACCAACTACCGGTTCAACGCAGCGGGCGATGAGGGAATGTTCTTCGGTCAGATCATGGACTATGGTCTCGGAAACGAAGAAGGGGATGAAAATGCCGCCTTCGACGCCCAACAGGATATCACATACGGTTGGGATCAGGACGGAATTGGCCAGCGTCAAGATGGAACGCTCTACGACCTGGGTTATACCGGATTTGCGTTCCTCGAAAGCCCGTCCCGCGCATCAGACGGACTGGACAATGATGAGGATGGCATGATCGACGAGCAACGCTTCGGTGGTCCCGGTCAACTCATCACGGGTCAGACAGCCATTGCGCTAGCGATGGCCTCAGGCTACGACATGATGAACTTCGAAGCCAATTACGGACCTGTCACCGAACGTCCAGCCTATGTGGCCGGGCGCTGGTTTACGGGTGATGAGAACTTGGACTGGGTGGGTTTTGACGATGCGAATGGGAATGGCTCGTATGATGTTGGCGAGCTCGTGAACAATGACGTGGGTCGAGACGGAAAGGGTCCATTTGACCTTGAGTATCCGGGTCCCGACGATGGAGAAGCGGACGGTATGCCAACTCCAGGCGAGCCCAACTTTGATGAGCTGGACATCGATGAGTCTGACCAGATTGGTTTGACTGGCTTCGACCTAAATGCCAGGCCTTTCTACGAGAGCGGCGATAACCTCAGGGACGATACCTGGATGTTCGATCGCATTCTGAACTACGCTCAGTTCCCACTGGGTACGCCGGCCGATGACTTCGCTGCTGATATTGAACCGTTCCTTCTTTTCGTTAGTGGCCCGGTCAACCTGGTTGAAGGTTCAACGGACTTCTTCTCGACAGCCTGGATTTTTGGAGAGGACGAATCAGACTTCTTCAAGAACAGACGGACGGTCCAGAATATCTACGATGCGGACTATAACTTCGCCCAGGCGCCCTTCATGCCAACCCTCACAGCCATTCCTGGCGATGAGCGAGTTATTCTAACATGGGATACGGTGGCTGTTGCGAGTTTTGACCGCTTCAGTCAAACATTCGACTTTGAAGGATTCAAGTTGTACAAAGGCACGGATCCGTTACTATCTGACTCACGCGTGATTTCAAATATTGACGGCATCCCGACGTTCTACAAGCCTCTCGCCAGATGGGATCTGGACAACGGACTCAAAGGACCCGTGACCGTGCTTGAAGGTGAAGCCGTGTATGATCTGGGATCAGATTCGGGTCTTTCCTATTACTATGTGGATGAAGACGTCAATAACGGGGTCAAGTACTACTACGCCTTGGTCGCCTACGACCACGGTATTCCGGACCCTGATACGGGCGATCCTACGATTGACCCTCAGGAAAACATTTTCAATATTTCGATTGATTTGGCTGGGAATATCCAGGGCGTTTCAAATAATGCGGCCATCGTGATTCCTCGGTCTCGCCCTGCAGGGTACGTAGACGGAGATGTGAACGAGGATTTGAGTAGCGTCACGGAAGGACTTGGCTCTGGGTCTCTGTTGGTTCGAGTGATCAACGAGTCTGACGTAGAGCCTGACCGCCCGTACCGAGTTCGTTTTTACAGCGAGGAAGACGACAATCCAGGAACGGATCTGGAGGTCACTACGGCTTATGACATTTTCGACGTAGCAGCAAACGAAGTAAGAGTTCAGAAATCGCCTTTGGTGCCTGTGTCTCCTATGGTGGACGGGTTCGTCGTGGAGGTCAATAACATTCCAGTCAACCCAGGCGTGATCGAGTACCAGGCTGAACAGACCGGATATGTAAGTAATGCCGGCACAGCCAACGAATTGGTCGACTTGAATGCGATGCTGTTGGATGGGTTTGAGACCAACTGGATGGCAACTGTCTCTAGGGATTCTACAGGTGCGTTTTTTCACACGCAGGATGACTTCGAACTTCGATGGGTGAATCCGACGGATTCGACCTATATGCCTCCTCGTTTCGGGTTCACTTTCTTGAGGACGGCAATTCCTGTTTTTGCGATCAATCTTAAGTCCAATTCAGTTGTCCATCTTTTCATTGAAGACCGAGACGGAGATAAAGCCTTTGGCTCTGAGGACGCACTGATCGTCGCCGAGCGAGTGGGCTTCCAATACAAGTTCAGGCACCGCATCACGTTTGCTGTGCCAAATGGAGAAACGTCCGTGGCTCCAAAGGCCGGGGATGTGCTAAGGATGCGAACAATCAAAGAGTTTCAGACGGGAGACTTCTTCCAGTTCACCCTGAAGAATTCAGTGATTGATACTGATCTGGCTAAGAACGAGCTCGATGATATTGCCGTCGTGCCCAACCCGTATGTGGGTGGATCGCTCTTTGAGGGCCGGTCCCAGATCTCCGGACGTGGCGAACGTCAAATCGAATTCATCAATCTCCCTCAGCAGTGCACGATCTCGATCTTCAACATACGTGGAGAGATTGTCGATACTATTGAACATGATGGGATAGGCTCGAATGGAACAGCCAAGTGGGATCTGCAGACTTCTGGCTTGCAGGACATTGCCTTCGGGGTGTACATCTATCACGTGAAAGCTCCGGGCATCGGGGAGTTCGTCGGCAAGTTTGCCGTCGTTAAATAAGGAGTCGATCATGAACATGAAATTCCTCACCCTAGTGAACCGCTCCCTCTTTCTTCTTGTCATCCTGGCGGGCCTCATCTCACAGGCACCAGTCCATGCGCAAAGCAGAGTCGGTACAACCGCAGCGACCTTCTTGACCATGGGAGCTGGCGCAAAGGGCATCTCCCTGGGGCATGCTTATACGTCTATTGCAACAGGTCCAGATGCTCTTTTCTGGAACCCAGGTGGAGCCGCTCGAGCTTTCAATGGGCGCCAGCGTGGTGGCGTCCTGTTCTCGAACAACAGCTGGATTGCTGACATTGATTACAATGCATTCGCGGTTGTAGTGCCCATCACGGCGACCGGCGTATTGGGCCTGAGCCTTTCGACCGTTGATTACGGACGCATGGATGTCCGGACGGTATCAAGTCCTGAAGGCACAGGGGAGACATTCGGTGCTCAGGACCTAAGTATCGGGCTTACTTATTCAATGCCTTTAACGCCGTCGTTTTACTTCGGTGGAACGACCAAATTTGTCCGGCAGTCGATTCGGGATATGTCTGCATCCACCGTTGCTTTCGACTTTGGATTCGTACTTGTCACCGATTACCTGAATGGGGCCCAGATCGCGGCCTCCATCATGAACTTTGGCGGCAAGATGCAGATGGACGGCATCAACTCTGAAGTCAACATCGACCTTGATGAGGCCAACACGGGAAGTACGGAAAGCATTCCTGCACGCATCAGGATGGATCGTTGGGACCTGCCGATTTCTTTCAAATTGGGCGTAGGTATTCCAGCCATCTCTACTTCGAATATCGAGTTGATGCTTCTGGCCGATGCCCACCAGACGAATGACAACAATCTGAACTCTGACTTCGGTGCGCAGTTGAAGTATTTCACACGCAACATGGCGTTCAATACCCGGATGGGCTTCAAGGATGCATTTCTTGATAACGTTGATAGCCATCTCTCGTACGGAGCAGGTCTAGATGTCCAAGTATCTGGCGCTCGCTTCGGTTTTGATTTTGCGTACGTTCCGTTTGATCTGCTGGACGAAACGAAAACATTCGACTTCCGGATCTATTTTTGATCGGGTATACCTGAATTCTGAAGGATGAAGAATCTTCACCTCCAAAAGGCAGTGCTCGTCACTGCCTTT
>Ga0055584_100008609_pt1 | contig 10014 bp, 9 predicted proteins | sample OSDHelmetaG_FD_58716 | JGI IMG/M metagenome (GOLD analysis project Ga0055584, IMG submission 58716) | Pelagic marine sediment microbial communities from the LTER site Helgoland, North Sea, for post-phytoplankton bloom and carbon turnover... | ecosystem: Environmental > Aquatic > Marine >...
TCAGAGAATCGACGCCGATTTCATAACGCGATAATTCTAGAAGATCATCGATTAGGGTGCTGAGGTGCGTGGCAGATCGCTGAATGAGTTCGAGGTATTCGTCGAGGTCGACTGGTTTTTTACGTATTGGTCCCGGCTCATTAAAAAATCAGTAAATCCTAAAATCGCGTTCATCGGCGTGCGAAGTTCATGGCTAATGTTTGCAAGAAAGCGAGTTTTGGTTCGGTCGGCCTGAAGGGCATCATCTCTGGCTTGTGCCAGGGCCTGCATCGCTTCCTTCTCAGGCGTGATATCGAACATGATGCCGTATAAACGAGTGGGTAGGCCGTTGCTGCTTTCTACGGCGGCAATGTCGCGCAGCCAGACGTGGCGCCCTGTTGACGAAATCATCCTGTATTCGAACTCATGGGATTCTAGTTTCTCTGTGCTGGCTTTGCAGAAGCCAACGGCATGATCAACGTCATCAGGGTGGATTTTAGACTGCCAAAACCCGCTTTCTTTCCATCGTTCAGCTGGATAACCGAGTAATGTTTCTGCGTACGGTGACACATAATTGTATTGGAACGTCTGCGGATCAGCGTCCCAGGCAATAACGTTGCTGTTCTCAATGAGACGCTCAAAAAGGTCAGGAGGCGTCATGCTGCTTGTACCATTGGTTTGTTCGCACAAGTTGTTGTTTCAGGGTCCATCGCCTATCAAAAAAAGGCGACACCGTAAGGTATCGCCTTTTCTAGTTTCGGTCTGCGATTACGGCTTAACGTTTGTTGAGCTCGACATAATCCCGTTTTGGCTCACCCGTGAATAACTGACGTGGGCGACCGATTTTTTGCTGTGGGTCTTCGACCATTTCGTTCCACTGTGCGATCCAGCCTGTTGTTCTGGCTAGGGCGAAGAGGGCAGTGAACATAGTGACCGGAATGCCCATCGCTTGGAAAATAATGCCCGAATAGAAATCAACGTTAGGGTATAATTTCTTTTCAATGAAGTACTCATCTTCGAGTGCAATTTTTTCAAGCGCAACCGCGATATCGAGAAGCGGATTATCCTTGATGCCGAGTTCGTCGAGAACTTCTTTGCATGTTTCAGATAAGATTGTCGCACGCGGATCGTAGTTCTTGTAAACGCGGTGCCCGAAACCCATCAAGCGGAATGGATCGTTCTTGTCTTTTGCCTTTTTAACATATTCGTCAACGCGACTTGGATCGCCAATCTCGTTGAGCATGTTTAGCACCGCTTCATTGGCACCACCGTGTGCCGGACCCCAGAGCGATGCGATACCTGCAGCAATGCAGGCAAACGGATTTGCACCAGAAGATCCGGCAAGTCTAACCGTAGATGTCGACGCATTTTGTTCATGGTCGGCGTGAAGGATAAGAATACGATCCATAGCCTTAGCCAGGATTGGGTTAACTTCGTAATCTTCACATGGTGTTGCGTACATCATGTAAAGGAAGTTTTCGGCGTATCCCAAATCATTTCGGGGATAGATAAACGGCTGTCCCAGCGAGTACTTGTATGCCCAAGCTGCGATCGTCGGCATCTTAGCGATGAGGCGATAGGAGGAGATGCGACGATGATCTGGGTTTGTGATGTCTAGGCTGTCGTGGTAGAAGGCAGACAACGCACCTACGACGCCACACATGATTGCCATTGGGTGGGCATCACGACGGAATCCAGAGAAAAAGTTGTGGATCTGTTCGTGAACCATCGTGTGATAGGTGATGTCGTTCTCGAACTTATCTTTTTCTGCCTGGTCTGGCAGTTCGCCGTTCAACAGAAGATAGGCGACTTCTTCGAAGTTGCAGTTCTTTGCGAGGTCGTCGATGGGGTACCCGCGATGCAGAAGCATGCCCTGGTCGCCATCAATGTATGTAATCGCTGATTCACAACTCCCCGTAGAGGTGAAGCCTGGATCGTATGTGAACATGCCTGTTTCCGCATAGAACTTACGGATATCGACGACATCAGGCCCTGTTGAGCCACTCAGAACTGGAAAATCGTAGGATTTATCGCCTACGTTGAGGGTTACGGATTTGGCCATGGTATGCGGTCCTTTCCATCAACGGGCAGACGGCTCCCATAGTATGCCAGCCCCGTTTGTTTTTTTGAATTTGCTGCGGTGCTTATAATACGCACAAGCGCAGTGATCAATTGGTCGCGGCATGAAACCATTTTGGCGACCAAACCGCGAATGTTAAAAAAACGTTATAAATCAGTGGTTTCCGGAAATATCCGCTATTCTGGAAAGGCTTTCATCTCTACCAAATATGGTAATAACTTCGAATATTGGCGGTGAAACGTTACTTCCGGTGATTGCAGCCCGAAGTGGTTGCGCAAGCTGACCCAGTTTTAGGTCATTGTTATCAGCATATTCGCGTGCCCATGCTTCTAGAGCATCGGCAGTCCACGGTTGAAGGCTCTCAAGACTTTTTCGCGCCGTAGCAAGTACTGCTCGCGCGTCATCGTTCAGAATTTTCTCTGCTTTTGGCTCCATTTCGAGCGGACGCGGTCGCACGTAAAGCGCTGCGCTATCTGCCAGCTCGTTTAGTGTCTTTGACCGTTCTTTTAGGCTTTCCATACCTGCCAGCAGCCTCTCTGTGCTTAGTTCGCTCATCGGAATTCCGGATAGCGTCTCCAGAGAAGGCTTAATCAGTTCGGCCAACCGTGCGTTCTCTGCGGTCTTAAGGTAGTGCGCGTTCAGTGCTGTTAGCTTAGCTGTATCAAACCGGGCAGGCGCCTTGCCCAAACCTGAGCCGTCAAACCATTCTGTGGCCTGTTCATCGGAGATGATTTCGTCGTCTCCGTGTCCCCAACCAAGCCGAAGCAGGTAATTCCTGAGAGCCTCCGGTAGGAAACCCATATCGCGATAGGCTTCTGCACCTAGCGCACCGTGACGTTTTGAGAGTTTTGCTCCGTCCGGGCCATGAATGAGTGGCACGTGGCCGTAAATCGGCTGTTCCCAGCCCATCGCTTTGAAAAGCTGAATCTGACGGAAGGCATTGGTTAAATGGTCGTCGCCGCGAATAACGTGGGTAATTCCCATGTCATGATCGTCGACAACGACGGACAGCATGTAGGTCGGGGAGCCATCCGAGCGTAACAGAATCATGTCGTCGAGTTGGGCGTTTGCGACCGTTACTTCACCTTGCACCATGTCTTGCAGAACGGTTTCACCGTCCTGAGGTGCTCGAAGACGAATAACCGGATCAACACCAGCCGGTGCCTCAGAAGGGTCGCGTTCTCGCCAACGCCCATCATATCGTGTTGTTTGCCCTGCCGCCTTTTGTTGCGCCCGCATTTCTGTCAGTTCTTCGGGTGTCGCGTAGCATTTGTAAGCATGTCCCATGTCGAGTAATTGCTGGGCGACTTCGGCATGTCTGTCTCGCTGAGCCGACTGGGAAACCGCGGGACCATCGCAATCCAAGTCCAGCCATGAAAGGGCATCGTGAATTGCGTCAATTGCGTCCTGGGTAGACCGCTTCTTGTCGGTATCCTCAATGCGTAGCAAATATTTGCCACCGTGGTGTCTAGCGAAAAGCTTGTTGAATAGCGCTGTTCGAGCACCACCAATGTGCAGAAAACCAGTGGGCGACGGAGCAAAACGGGTGACAACGGTCATGGATTTACATTCAATACTAGAGAAATAGGGGCCGTGTAGGCGACCCTTTGCGGCGGACGCTGTAGCATACTGCTCTTTCCAGGGAAACGGGCCTGCTAAACGCGATATTATATCAAAGAGACAGGACATGCAGGTGGCTGAAATCACCGAAAGACAGCTGATAGAAGACGGCATCGGAACTAACGATGACGGGATAGGTTCGGACGGACCTTCATCGCCATGGGTTTATTGGGTTCACACGGAGCTGTTACGACAAGTTCCAAATGCAATTCTGTGGTGGCCTGTGTGCATAGCAGCAGGTATCGGTTTTTTCTTTTCACTGCCTCAAGACCCTTGGGCCTGGGTTGCAATTCTAGTCTTGGCTGTTGCAGTTCCCTCATACTTGGTTGCTCGGAAAAGAGACCGGTTCTTTGCTTCCACAGTGGCACTTGCCATATCCCTTTTCGCAGTCGGTTTTGTAAGCGCGCAAATTCGTACGCATGTGGTGGCGGCACCAATACTCAATGACGAGATCGGACCTGAAATATTTATTGGCACCGCAATCCAGGTTGAGGCTATTGAGACGTCATGGCGCGTTACTCTTGATAGGTTAGAGATTCCTTCACTCGGGCTTTCGGAGACTCCGGATCGTATTCGCGTTCGCTTGCCTGGGAGCCATGGAATACCTCGAGTTGGTGACAAGATCGAAGTGCGTGCCATTGTTCGCCCTCCAGGACGGCCCGTTGCGCCAGGGGCATTCGACTTTCAACGCTACAGCTTTTTTAAAAAGCTTGGTGGTGTTGGGTTCTCCGTCGGCAGATGGCAGGCGATAGAGGCCGACAATTCTGAGCGAATGACTCTTCTCGATAACATCAAGGCAATGCGCGCGCGTGTTGCCGACCGAATAGCCACCGCTCTCCCAAATGAGTCTGGAGCGATTGCACGCGCCTTGGTAACTGGAGAACGCAACGCAGTACCAGAGACACTTCAGGAAGCATACCGTGAGGCTGGGCTTGCTCACATGCTCGCCATTTCAGGCCTTCACATGAGCTTAATTGCAGGACTGGCGTTCATAGTTTTGAGATTTATTCTCGCAATTTTCATGCCAATCTCTGAACGTTTTGATATCAAAAAGATTGCCGCCGTTGCTGCGCTATGCGCTGCGTTTTTCTACCTTTTGCTTTCAGGGGGAAATGTTCCAGCTCAGCGCGCATTCATAATGATTAGCGTGGTCTTTATTGCGGTTTTAATCGACCGCACGGCTTTATCACTTCGCACGCTTGCCTGTGCAGCGATTGCCGTTTTACTGCTGCAGCCCGAAGCACTTGTCGGCGCAAGTTTTCAGTTGTCGTTCGCAGCGGTGATCGCACTCGTCACAGTTTACGAACGTGTACAGCTTCGATCACGGCTGTGGGATCGGTACGGCAATTTTCAACCGCTTCACGCCGTTTTTCTGTACTGCTTTGCCGTCTTGGTGACCGACCTCATCGCCACCGGCGCGACAGCACCGTTTACCGCGTTCCATTTCCACAAGGTGCCTAGCTATTCGTTGCTTGCGAATCTTCTAGCGGGTCCAGTTATGGGGCTCTGGGTGATGCCGTGCGGTTTAGCTGCGTTGATCTTGATGCCGCTAGGTTTAGAACATGTAGCGTTGATTCCAATGGGCGTGGGCATTGATGCTGTTGATGCAATCGCGCGATTTGTTGCTGGGCTACCGGGGGCTACGTTTGAAACGCCATCAGCCAATATCTGGGCGCTGGTTTTAGTTGCATTTGGCGGTTTGCTCATTTGTCTTTTGCGCGGGCCTACCAGGTGGCTTGGTATTCCAATTCTATGCATTGGACTTATTCAGCCTTGGCTTGCTTATTCGCCAGATATCCTGGTGAATGAGACTGCTGATCTTTTTGCAGTTAAAGGGAACGATGAGCGCCTCATAATGTCGCCGGGTCGGCGGGACGGATTTACCCGTCGCGTCTGGTCTGAAAACTGGAGCGTCTCATCAGACTCTTGGGATAGTACAGCAACACTGGAATGCGACTTAGAGGGGTGCGTTTATCAAACCGCGAACGGCACAGCGGCATTGTCTTATACCGATGCCGCCGTATTCGAGGACTGTGGTCGGGCTGATGTCATGATCGCTCGCGTTCCGGCATGGCGCCTTTGCAAGGTGGGATTGCGAGTTGATCGTTTCGACGTCTGGCGGCATGGCGCGCATGCCGTATGGCTCACGGATGAGGGGCCAATAATTGATCGTGTCTCAGACCATACTGGCAAACGAATTTGGAATAAGCCTACCTGGCGGTAGCTCCGTACTTAGAGGCTATTAATAGCGCCTTAAGAGCCCGACAAGTTTACCTTGGACCCGGACACGGTCCGGCCCGAAAATTCTGGTTTCATAATCCGCGTTCGCGGGCTCCAGAGCAATCGTTTCACCTTTTCTGCGGAACCGCTTCAGGGTCGCTTCTTCTTCATCCACGAGGGCGACAACGATGGATCCATTCTCGGCCCGGGCACTCTGTTGAATGATAACGGTATCGCCATCGAGGATACCCGCATCAATCATCGAATCACCATCGATCGTGAGAGCGTAGTGATCTCCGTTGCCTAACATCGAGGGTGGCACACCGATATGAGAGGAGGGATCTTGCAATGCTTCAATTGGCATACCAGCAGCGATCTTTCCGTATAAGGGCAGCTGCACAGAATCATCTGCGTCATTAGACGGAGCAATCTCAGGTTTTCTGAAATTGCCAGGTATGACGTTAGATTCCGAACCTGCCTCGACGCTTGGCTCGGCATTCTCAGGAAGTTTGACGACTTCTAAGGCGCGCGCGCGGTGCGGAAGACGCCTCAGAAAACCCCGTTCCTCAAGGGCCGTAATGAGCCGATGGATGCCAGATTTTGACTTTAGGTTGAGCGCCAGTTTCATCTCATCGAAGGAGGGGGCAACACCGTCGCTTTGCATACGAGCGTGAATGAAGGTCAACAATTGGTGCTGCTTTTTAGTGAGCATGTACGCTCTCCCCATAAGGAACAAAGTAGAAACATAAATGTTCTACTTTGGTTCTCTTTTAAGGTCAAGCACCTCTTGCCAGTGGGGTTTTGCTCTCTGGCCTTATGTCTTCATGCCATGAACGCATAGGCGCATTGGGAGCACCCAGATACTTGATACATTCTCCTAATACCTGTATCGAATTCGTCATCTATTTATTGATTTAGTGTGTGAAATCATGGGTATTTCACAAAGACTTAGACTTACATTATCTGTTTCAACTCTCGCCATGGCTGCAGTCGTTGCTTTGCCGCTGAGTGGAGCTGAGGCCAAGATGAAGGCGAAGTACTACAAAGAATGTTACGCGCAGGTTGAACTGGAGCGGGATATGATTCCAGAACCCAAAGCGGATGTTAGCGGGACTGCAAACAAACTCGGTTCGGCCGCAGGTGCCCTAGGGAAAATTGGTGGATTTGGCGGTTTTGGTGGCCTTGGGAAGGTCGCGCAAACTGCGGCTACCGTGCAGCAATATTCTGGCTATGTGGCATCGGCCGCAGCGCTTACCGAGAAAATGCAATCCAGCTACCCAGATCCAGCAGACCGTATTTTGGCGTATGGAGAGCAACTGGGTGATGATGCCGATAAGATTAAGACTGGCGCAGAGGGCATAGAAGAGGCGCAACAGTGCTACGACGACGCGTATACCCAGTTGGTCGCAGACTTTGAGTCCGGCGCCGTAAAGAAAAAAAATGCCAAGAAGATGCACAAAGAAATTCAAAAGGGCATGATTGAGATCAGCATGGTCTTGAGCGACGCGCAACAAGTCATGGATACCAATTTGCAGAACTACAATGAAGCTTTGACGACTGAGACGACAGGGATGGGGCTTAACCTTGGTGATCTCACGCAAGCGGCATCTTTGGCGCAAGGCGTAGCTGGCTCATCAGGAGGATTAGGGCTGAGCGACGTAACCGTGAAGCATCGGACAGCAGCTTCAACGCGTGCTGTTATGCTGCAAGGCGCTGCGCATCGTGCGAGAGCCGTTGGAAGTCTGGGTGGCTTACAGGCTGCTGGTGGTCTGGGGGCAGTCCCAGCAGCTACAGCGTCTCCAGCAGCCTTTGGAATCATGAATGATTTCGCCATGATGGGGCGTATGGGCTCCATCGGAAGCCTTGGTAGCAGTGCATTGGTGTCTGCTGGATCTCAGTCGACTATTGGGTCTTTGCAGTCGGCGATCAACAACAGAAACGAAAAGAAGCCTGAAGCGGCAGCCGTGCAACAGGTTCAACAAGCGCAACCAATAGAAACTCAGGTCACTCCACAGATGATGGCAAGCCTACAGGCGGCGGGTGTGAGCAGTGAGAAGTTTATGTAAAGTTATGGCCAAGTCGCGTTGACATCGGACCGGCAATTTCAAGTCGCATCGAAAGTGGGCCAAAAGGCGGGTTGGTAATAGCCATCTAATAAATTACTGAAATCGAATTAGAGGAGGCCGTCCAGGCGAATTACTTGGACGGCCTCTCCTGTTTTTGCAGCGGGAGACCCGATGGGCCGGATGATCAGCGCATTGGAATTTGCCAAAGCTCCGATCATGCTGGAGTCTTGAGCAAAAATTGGTGTTGCTGTCATGGTGCCGTCCCCGTCTGATGAAAGTACGGCGCGCATGTAATCTTCCCGGCCGCCATTTTCTTTGAGATCAGCACCGAGCTTGGCAAGAGTTGTGCTCGGTGAATCGCCTGCGAGACCTTGAAGGCGATCAAGAGCTGGCCCGAGAAATAGCAAAGCGCAGACCAACGCAGAAACTGGGTTGCCGGGAAGCCCCAACATTGGGGTGCCCTCTAAATGCCCAAACATCAAAGGTTTGCCTGGCCGCATCGCAATTTTATGAAAGCCAACGTTAAGGCCAGCTTGTCCGAATGCCTTGCGAACGAGATCGCGGTCGCCCACTGAAACACCGCCGGACGATACGATGAGGTCACAGCTCTTTGCAGCATTCGCAATTGCAACTAATGCATCTTCGTCATCTTTGACGATGCCAAGGTGAATGGGGTCACCGCCTTTTTGTTTTACGAAAGCCGAAAGAGCGGGACCGTTCGCACTGACGATTTGATTTGATGTTCTTGGTTCTCCCGGCAGAACGATCTCGTCGCCGGTCGAAAGAATAGCAACGCGTGGACGCCGGAAAACGCTAATCCATGGATGATCGCCAGCCGCCAGGAGTCCGATGTGGCGGGGCTCGATGCGCACAGGCGAGATGAGTAAGGTATCACCGTGGCTGAAATCTTGACCCATCGGTCGAATGTGTCGGCCAGCCTCAATCTCATTTATTATGACTGTCTCGCCATCACGGTCCGTGTTTTCTTGGATGACGACGGTGTCTGCTCCATTTGGCACATGGGCGCCTGTGAAAATTCGGATGGCTTGGCCGCTTTCCAACTGTCCGGCGTAAGGATGTCCGGCTGCGGATTCACCGATCACGGATAGAGTGGTAGAGTTGGCGGATACATCTTCAGCACGGACGGCATAACCATCCATCGCGGATATCGTATGAGCGGGGTGCGCGATACGAGCTGTGGGGTCCTCGGCGAGGACGCGATGCAGTGCATTGGACAGCGCTATTGTCTCTGACCCAAGGGGATTAACTCCAGCGCGAATGAGCCCTTGTGCCTCTTGAACAGAAATCATCAGGCGGACTCGTAGGTGCCGGACTTACCACCTGTTTTTTTCAATAAGCGGATGTCTGTGAGCTGGATCCCTTTGTCGATCGCCTTGCACATGTCGTAGATAGTGAGGGCCGCTACAGATACGGCTGTCAGAGCTTCCATCTCGACACCAGTCTTTCCCGTTATTTTTGCTGTGGCTGTTATATCAACAGCGCTTCTTTCAAGATTGCAGGAGAGCTCTACTTTGACGGAGGATAGTGCGAGTGGATGACAGAGAGGAATGAGGTCTGAGGTGCGCTTTGCACCCATGATGCCGGCGAGTTGAGCAACGGAAAGCACGTCACCTTTTTTGATTCCTTGCTCCATAATGGCTGAAAGCGTCTCTGGAAGCATGGTAACCGACCCTCCCGCAACAGCTTCGCGTGTCGTCTCGCTTTTGTTCGTTACGTCCACCATCACGGCATTACCGTCTGCATCAAAGTGTGTGAGATCTTTGCTCATGTTAAGCGGCCACTGTTGTTGCTGGAACGGGGTCTGAAAGGAGCGCACGTGTTGCGGCTTCCACATCATCTTGGCGCATCAAGGACTCACCGACTAAGAAACGTCGTGCACCAGCGCTAGCCAATCGTGAAAGATCACCTTTGGTTTTCAAACCACTCTCTGCGACGAGTACTTTATCTTCGGGCAGTTTCGCTGAGAGGCGTTCCGTCGTCGCAATATCGATTTGCAAAGTCTTGAGGTTGCGATTGTTGACGCCGATG
>Ga0055584_100008610_pt1 | contig 10014 bp, 9 predicted proteins | sample OSDHelmetaG_FD_58716 | JGI IMG/M metagenome (GOLD analysis project Ga0055584, IMG submission 58716) | Pelagic marine sediment microbial communities from the LTER site Helgoland, North Sea, for post-phytoplankton bloom and carbon turnover... | ecosystem: Environmental > Aquatic > Marine >...
GATGACCGGCACGACGATCGGCGTCGTCGCGATCATCAGCGACAGGGTTTCCATGAACATCCCCAGCACGAGGTAGAACGCAATGATCGCGATCATCGCCCAGGTCGGGTTGATGTTCAGGCCTTCCATAAAGTTGCTGACGAAGGCCGTCACGCCGATCGATTGCAGCACGAAGTTCAAGAAGAAGGCGATGACCACGATCAGCGTCACCATCGCCGTCGTCCGCATCGTTCCCTCGAACGCCATCAACAACACGGTGCGATTGATTCGCTTGCGGTAGAACCCGAACGCCAACGACGCGACGACGCCCAGACTCGCCGCCTCGGTCGGCGTCGCAATCCCGGCGTAGATCGAACCGACCACCACCAGGAACAAAAGGATCGGCGGCAACAGATGCTTCAGCGCCTTGATCCGTTCGTCCCACGTCGAGGACTCGCGGGTGCCGCTTAATTTCGGCTTGATCACGCAGGCAAAAAAGATCGCCAGCGAGAACATCGCTGCCAGGAAAAAGCCCGGAATGATTGCCGCCAAATACAGATCGTTGACCGACGTATCGGTCAGCACCGCATAGATGATCATGTTGATACTGGGCGGAATCAAAATGCCCAGCGTGCCGCCCGCGGCCAACGAGCCCAGGAACAAGGGCGGGCTGTATTTTCGCTTTTCGATGTTGGGGATGGAGACGGTCCCGATCGTCGCCGCCGTTGCCACCGATGACCCGGACGTCGCCGCAAAGAGCGCGCTCGAGGCAACGTTCGTGTGCATCAGGCCGCCCGGCAACCAGTTTACCCAACGGTCCAGGGCGCGGAACATGTCCGACGCAATCCCGGTCCGCAGCAGGATTTCACCCATCAGAATGAACAGCGGAACGGCAACCAGCACGAACTCGGTGCTTGCCGACCAGGTGATGTCACCCAGCGCCGGTAGCAACGGAATGAATGAAAACGTCTCGCCCAAAAAGATTGCGAGAATGCCCAAGATTGCCGCGACGTAGATGCCGAGCGCAGCAAGGATCAGCAGCAGGCCAAGCGCAAGAGCAGCCATCAGGTTGTCCCTCCGCCGGATGGTGGATCGCCTTCTTTCACGATACTCAGCGTCTCCTCAAGCTCGGCTTCGCCTTCACGTTGCTCAATCCCGATCAATGCGGTCACCGCGGCCAAATCACCGCGCCCAAAGCTGTAAAGCCCGCGCAGCATGTAAATCACACAAACGAAAGCGAACCATGTCAGCCCCAGCGCCCACACCGATTGCGGGATGACCAGTGGCACCGCCAAATCGGATGCCGAGACCGCCCCGTAATTGCCGGGTCCCGGCAGGCCAAAACTCTCGATCGTCAGCGACCAGGCGAAATACGCCAGGATGATCGACAACGCCGTCAACATGGCGAGGGCGATCAGATCCAGAATGGCGCGTCCGATCGTTGGAAACCGCGCATAGACCACATCGATCCGGATATGCGTTTTGGTGGTCAGCGCAAACGAGAACGAGAACGCGACCGTTACCGCATAGAGGTAGATCGTGATCTCAAAACTCTCGAAGAGATTGTCGTTGAATATGTTGCGGGCAAAGACGTCAAGCGAGACCAACACCGCGCAGAACAATATGGCCCCGCCGGCCGACCAAGCCATCAGACGGGATAGTCGCTCAAGAACGCCTTCCCGGCGCGCTTCGGGTGATTCCGTCAAGCCCTTACTCACTCCCTGATGTCCCGCCGTCTTATGCGGCGGTGTCCCTCCGACTGTCATCGCATCACCGCCAATCGGTGTCAATGTGAGACAACAGTCGGCCCCCGCCAGGCCGGCCCTGGCGGTCAGCTCACGATGCCCCAATCACGCTGTGGCGAAGCACCCCGACCCCGCCAACATCGACCTCGATCACGTCACCTGGGGTCATATAAACGGGTGGTTTGCGTGCGGTCCCCACGCCGCTCGGCGTCCCGGTACTAATGACATCTCCCGGCCGCAGGTCCGTCCACGACGAGATGTAGGCCAAAATCTCAGGAATCGAGTAGGTCAGTTCGTCCAGCCGCCCTTGTTGCATGACAGTCCCGTTCAGCCGGGTTTCCAGACGAATATCGTGCGGCGCGGGCATTGCTGCCGCTGGGATCATCCACGGCCCCATCCCGCCCGTGCCGGGAAAATTCTTACCGGCGATCAGATTCTGGCGTTGAAAATCCCGCACCGAGGCGTCCATGAAGCAGGTGTAGCCCGCAACATGGTTCATGGCGTCGGCCGGGTTGATATCGCGGCCCGGCTTCCCGATCACCAGCGCGATTTCGCCTTCATAGTCGAAGGCATCCGACACGTGGGGTTTGGTCAAAGGGCGGTCATGCCCCACCAAGGTATCGTTGAGCCGCACGAAAACCGTGGGATAGGGGTCCTTGTCGGTCCCCATTTCGATCCGATGGGGTTCGTAATTCAGCCCGATGCACACCACCTTGCCCGGCTGCGGAATCGTCGGCAGAAACACCGCATCGGCGATCGCCAGATCGGGCTCACGCCCGGCGGCCGCCTTTTCCAGTGCGGCCAGGTCATCCGCCGCAATGGCGGCCGCTAGATCGGGGTACGGAACCCGGTCGGTCAGATCGACGATCCCGCCCTCGCTCGCGACGCCGAACCGTGGCACCCCGGCCACCTCGAAAGAACACAGACGCATCAGTGACACACACCCAATGCGTGCGGCACCTCATGCAGCAACCCGTATCCCGATTCGCATCCGTTCAGGTTCAGCAACATCCTTCGCTCCCCTCGTTGCCATGCGGCGTGGCCCGCGACCAACGGCACTCTACCCAAGGGATGGGACGGTGGCGACACCGGCTCAAACCTTGCTGAGCGCCAGAATCTGCGCTACCAAGGTTGCGATTGGGGAGCGAGCGAGAGCGATTTCGCTCGTACAGGCGCTAAGGGGCGACCGGGGCACCCCTGCTGGCGGAGACAGTCGATTCAGGGGCGGGCTGAGGCGTGCCGCTTAGCGACAAGCAGGATGGGTGCGACATGGCGACGACGAAAGATGTCCTGACCGCGGTCGAGCGTAAGCGCGGGTATTTGCTCACCTACCACCGCATGATCGGCTCGTCCGACCCAGACCTCCTCGCCGCCTACGACAACTTTTACGAGAATCTGACCCTCTCGCCACGCGCGTTTACCCCACAGCAGCGCGAACTCGTCTGGGCCGCCCTCCAGGTCGCCGCCGATGAGGAACATGGTCACATCCATATGCGCCGCGCCATCAAGGCCGGATTGGGCGAGGGCATCCTCACCGACGCCATCGCGCTGGCAGGCGCGGCCGAAGCACATCGCGCCTTGTGGTTCGGGTCGCACCATTGGAACGAGTGGATTTCCGTCGAGGTCGCCACCGACCGGTACCTCAAGATGTGCGAGGCCGCGCGTGGCGAGGTCGAACCTGCCCTCGCCGAGATCATCCTCGCCGTCTGCCACGGGGCGCGGCGCACCTACGATGCGATGCGCATCCATCTCAAACGCGCCTTCGAGGTCGGCGCAACCGTCCCGCAATTGTCCGAAGCGTTGAGCTACATGCTCTTGCCCTGCGGCGGCCCGACGTTGATCGATGCGGTGGACATCTGGGAACAGGAAAGCGCCGCCGGCAACTGTCCCTCGCCTTATGCCGCGGACGCCGCGCCATGAACATGACGTTGCCCCGATCGCCGCGATGCGCCTCGGGACTCGTGCGCCGGTAACGCGATGACCGAGCAATACGACGTCATTGTCGTCGGCGCCGGTACTGCGGGCATCCCGTGTGCCGCCGCGGCCGCAGCGCGGGGCGGCCGGGTGTTGCTCGTCGAACAGAACGAAGATGTCGGCGGCACGCTGCATCTATCCGCCGGCCAGATGAGTGCGGCCGGCACCCAACTACAAAAAGACCGCGGCATCGAGGACCATCCCCGGCTGCATTTCGCGGACGCGATGCGGATCAGCAAGAACACCGCCGATCCCGATCTCGTCAACCTCGCCGTCAACCTAGCGCCCGACGTCATCGACTGGCTGATGGTCGAAGGCTTCGCGATGCATCCCGACTGCCCGATGATCTTTTACGGGCACGAGGCCTATACGATCGCGCGGACCTATTGGGGCGTCGACGGCGGCCTGTCGATCCTCGAAGTCCTGCGCCGCGTCCTCACCCGACAACTCCGCCGCGGCAACCTCGAACTGCGCATCAACACCAGCCTCGTCGGCCTCGTTCAGGACGCACGATATCGACCGGTGACCGGTGTCGAACTGCGCGATTCGGACGGTAAAGAAGTGACCGTGAGCGGCAAGAATGTCGTCCTCACCACCGGCGGTTATGCCGGCAATGCTCGGCTGTTCTCGCGCCTCACCGAGGGCTATCCGATGTTTTCCGCCGGGATGCCGACCTCGACCGGCACCGGCATCCTGCTGGGCTCCGCGGCGGGCGGCGCCATCCGCAACCGCGACAAGTTCCTCCCCACCTTCGCCGGCATTGCCATCGACGGCCAACCCAGCCGCGTCGATTTCTATCGCATGCCGTCGCTCACGCCGCAGGTCCGCCCGCCGTGGGAAATCTTCGTCAATCTGCATGGTCGCCGGTTCGTCGCCGAAGACCACCCCAGTGTCGACGAACGCGAGAACCGGCTGCTCGAACAACCCGAGATGTCCTTTTGGATCGTTTTCGACGACACCATCTTCCAAAACGCCCCGCCGCTGCTCGACGCCGGCGGCGGCTTGGCAGGCGCCGACTGGACCCCCGAAATGGTCGCGCAAGCCTACGCCACGCATCCTTCCTTCAAGACTGCCGACACCCTCGACGCACTGGCCGATGCCTGCGGCATGCGGGTCAACGCGCTCAAAGAAACCGTGGCCGAATACAACAAGGCCGTCGACGACGGCCGCGATTCGTTCGGTCGCAAACACTTCCCGGCCAAGATCGAAAAAGGCCCCTTCCGCGCCATAAAGGCGCACGGCACGGTCTTGAAAACACCGGCGGGCCTCACCGTGAACACTAGCCTGCAAGTCCTCAATCGACAGGGCCAAGCGGTGCCGAACCTTTACGCCGCGGGCGAAGCCATCGGCGGCGCAACACTCTCCGGTCGCGCCTTTGTCGGCGGCATGAGCGTCACGCCATCCCTGGCCTTCGGTCGCTACTTAGGCAGCAACCTGCTGACCTGGTAGGCGCGTTAGGCCTGCTGCCGCCGTACCGCCGCGCGGCTGGTCACCACCGTCTCGACATTGACGATCTGACGCAGGCACTCGGCCATGTAGGCTTCGAGGGGCGCGTCGATCCCCTCCACCTCGAAGACGATCTCGAAGACATCGCCGACGACTTCGGCATGCCAATAGACGGGCACGAGGTTGCGCTTGGTCAGCAGCGCCAAGCAGCGTGCCATGACATCCGGCGCCACAACGGCGCGGAGGTGAAACGCGGTTCGGGAAGAACTATCGGATAGAGAAGACATGATCTGCAGACTCACGTGATGGGATAACGGCAACGGACAACGCCCGACTTCCTTGGGAAGCCGGGTCCGTAATTCGCCGAATCCGAGTCTGCATGACCATAACGCGCGCAATCTGCGCCCTGGGCGGGCCGCCCGTCAAGGATTTTGGCCGCTCAGCCCTGCGTGAAGAAAAGGCTCCTCCCCCGTTCAAAGGGGGAGGCAGGGAGGGGATTGGGAGGAAACCCCTCCGAGGCCGGGGCCAAACGGCCCGGCGTTGTTCTCTAGTAGGCCAGCGTGACGCTATAGGTCCCGGTGTAGGAGCCATCCGCGTAACCCGCCGACTCGTCGCCCGCGCCCGCTTGGACGCGGGTTGCCAACGTCCCGCCGATCATGATGTTGAGATCGCCATTGGCGTCGGTGGTCGGGTTGTAGTCCATCGCGACCGCGCTGGGCGTGAAATCGAACTGGGTGTTGGCGCTGCTGGCCGGGTTGGCCAGTTGCACGGTGCCGCCCGGGGTAATGGTGAAGGTCGTGTTGGGCGGTGCGCCGTTGATCATGATCTTGCCCGGCGTCGGCGCGGCGATGATCAGCAATCGCGAGTCCGAACCGCCCGAGCCCTGGGTAATCGTGGTCGCCGCGGTAATCGGCTGCATGACGATTTGCGCTTGCGTCCCGGCCGTCGGCGAAGCAATAGCCGCGACGGTGCCAAAGGTGACGTTCTCCCAGCCACCGACGGTAAAGGTGTTTTGCACCGTCACACTGGCGGAATAGTTGACCGTCTGGCTTTGCGCGTGTGCCTGTCCGGTTGTCAGCAGCGCCGTCAAAACCAGCGCCGCGCCCAAACCAACCAGGCGTCCCCATGAAGAAACCAACGCGACCACGTACATACTGCCCTCTCCCCCGGCAGCACATTCGGGCCACTGCCGTTAACGAATTGCGCGCACGCGCAACCCTCCTGGGGCACTACAAAGAAAGCCGCGGGCCAAGGCAGCGCAAGGATTTGCGCACCACCAAAGGGCAGAATTCCCGCGATTTCTTAACGCGCGTTAAGGTTAACGGCCCGGGTACACATTTCCGCCGGGCACGTTTTGCCCGGCAGGAAATGCCTACTTAGGCACGCCGGGCGAGCGCGGCCCGAGAGTCCGTCACCACGGTCTCAACACACAAAAGGCTGCGCAGCCCATTGGCCAACCGATGGGCCATATCATCCGCCATACCATCGACTTCGATGGTCAGAAAGAGGCGTGAATCGCCGGCATGGGCATTGCCTACCCAGCGGCTCGGGATCAGGCCATGTTTGGCAAACAGGCCGACAGCTTGCGGCAGCACGCCGGGATCGGCGGCAGCTTGGATGGTAAAAACAGCGGTGGTTCGGTCAGGTGAAGACATGACAAACAGACTCCGAATTCAGCAATGGGCGCGTTAGGGCAAATTCCCGGCTCCTCGCGGGAACCGGGCCCATAACTCGCGCGCACGCGACTGCCCGGTCCGCCGTGAAGGCCGGGCCCGTAAGTCGCCGCTGATGAGTCTGTGTCGTCATGGCGCGGGACAATGCCGCCACGCCCTGCCGCTGTCAACCGCCTTAAACCGGCTCCAGGCCTGCCGAAAGGTCCTTTTTCAGCACCTTGCCGAAACCGTTGCGCGGTAGGGCGTCGACGAAAAACACACCCCGCGGCACCTTGTAGCGTGCGAGGTTCTCCCGGCAATACGTCAGCAGGTCACCCTCTTCGACCGGTGCCGCCGCGACCACAAAGGCCGCCACTTCCTCGCCCAACTCGCGCGAAGGCCAGGCCACCGCCGCCACATCGCGCACGGCGTCGTGCCCCAGCAGCACTTGTTCGATCTCGGCCGGGTAAATGTTGATCCCGCCGCGAATGATCATGTCTTTGACCCGGCCGACCAAATAAAGCCGCCCCTCGGCGTCGAACTTGCCGAGGTCGCCGGGATAGAACCACCCGTCTTGGAACGACTCTTTCGTCGCCTCGGGATCGTTATAGAAAGACGTTGCGCAGGCGCCGCCACGGTAACGCACCCGGCCCACCTCGCCCGCCGGCAGCGGCGCATGATCCTCGCCGACCACTTGCGCTTCGGCGTTATGGACCAACCGGCCAACCGACCGCACCGCATCGCCGCGATCGCTCGGCAGCAGGACCGACAACCCGCCGCCTTCGGTCGAGCCATAGTAGTTGTGCAAGTTCGGCGACACCCGCGCCAACAGATCGTCGCGCTCGTCGGGGTGCAAAATCGCGCCGGTGGTAAAGATCAACCGCGGCCCGGGCAACAGATGGCCGTCCTGCGGCGCAATCGCCAACAACCGACGCAACAACGTCGGCACCAACAGCGTGACCGTGATCTTCTCCTGCGCGATCGTGTCGACCAAATCCTGCGGCTCGTACGGCAGGCCCATCATCATCACGGTGGCGCCGTGATACAGCATCCCCATCACAAAGCTGCGCCCCGCACCGAAATAGATCGGGAGCGCGCTCAAGAACCGGTCGTCGTCGCGAAAGCCCAACGTGATCGTTTGCGTCGCAAAGCGCGCATGCATTTGCTTGTGGCTATGCATCGGCCCCTTGGGAATGCCGGTGGTGCCCGACGACAGCGACAACACCAGGCCATGCCCGTCGTCGCTCGGAAAATCCCGATCCGGATCGGCCGCACCCACCGCCGTCCACCAGTCGTCCGCCACTTGAGCTTGGTTGAGTTCGTCCCCCACCGTTTCGCCCGGTTCGGTCAGAACGAGTTTGGCGCCGAAGAACGTCGCGATCCGATTGCGTTCCTCGGCCGTCCAGCGCACGTCCATCGGCAAAATCGCCGCGCCCGACCGCGCCACGCCGTAGAGCAAGGCAAGGTGTGCGGCGGTATCACGCAAACACACGCCCACGATGTCGCCCGGGCCGATCCCTCGATCGGCAAGATGCCCACCGATCCGACGTACAAGGTCGGCCAGGTCGCTATAGCTGATGGTGCGACCGCCGCCGATAATCGCCGGATGATCGGGACGCGTCGCCGCAAAATGATCCAGCCGGTCGGCAATGTTACCCGTCGTTTTCATGGCCCGGTTATAGGGCCTGTGCGGGCCGCCCGAAAGGGCCGCGGTGTCGCGTTAGGCGGGGTTTCGGTTGGTCGGGTTGTGCGACGGCAATCCGGTCATCTTCGACCACTGGCCGTAGAAGTTGCGCATCATCCCATCGTCTTGCCCGGTTAGGTTCTCATCGCGCGCAATGATCTGATACTGCGCCGCGCCCGACCCGAACGACGCTTCGCAGGCCTCGGCGGCAAAGGCATCTTCGGGCATGTTCCGGCTCAACGGCCCCCAATACATATTGTGATGGGTCATCCGTTCGCGGCGCTGTTCCGGCGTATCGCCTTGCACCCCCAAGCCACGGCATTCCAGTACCATCCGGTCGGGCGCGACCGGGATCACGGTATCGATCCGGATCACGGTACCCCGCGCTAGGATCATCGCGTTGGGGAACAAATGGGCCGAGCGCATCTCGGTCGGCTCCATCCCGGGCAAGGCCAAGCTGTCGGGCCGCCCTTCCCATCCCTTGTAATTGGTATAGCGCGCGCGAATGCCTTCGCCGGCCGCGTGTCCGCCGGGATGAATTTTGATCTCGCGCTCTGCGTCGACCTGCGTGCGGCGCAACACCACATGCATGAAGGTGTGATAGGCGTCGAGGTTGGTCTCCATCCACGCCTTCCAGTTCGCCTTCAGTTCGCAGCGGTGGAAGTGAAACACCTCCAACGGCGCCGTCCCCATCGGCTCTTCGAAATGATCCAGCAAGTGGCCGAGGTACGACGAAAGCGGCGCCGCGTTTTCGTCGGGATTGATGAACACCAACCCCAGTTTCGTCTCGGTCGGCACGGCGCGCAGGCCACATTGATCCATCGACAGCCCGACCGGCGCATAAGCCTCGGGGCGCGGAATGTCGATACACGCGCCTTCCGCGTCGTAGCTCCACAGATGATAGAAACACGTCAGGCGCTCGGCATTGCCCGACACCTCTTGCACCAGCTTGGCGCCACGATGGGAACACACGTTGTAAAACGTCCGCACCACCCCATCGCCGCCGCGAATGGTGACCAGCGGGATGCCCAAATGCTCGTAGGTGCGAAAATCGAACGGGTTCGCGACCTCGCTTTCGTGACACGCGATGCGCCAGGTATGCCCGAAAATCCGATCGCGCTCGGCCTCGAACACCGTGGGGTCGGTATAGACGTCGCCGGCGACATAGTTCTCCGGCGCCAGTGCGGGCGCGGCCGCCCATTGTTCCGCATTCCGTGCATTCATAGGTCGACCTCCCCGTCATCGAGCGCCGCCAATGCCTCGTTGTGTGAAATCACCCGCCCAAACCCAAAACCAATGGCGTCGAGCGACGCGTTGTGCCGCGCCTCGGCAAAATCACCGCACGCATCGCGCACCACAAAGGTTCGATAGTCGCGCTGCCCGGCATCGCGTGCGGTCGACTCAACGCACATCGACGTCGTCACCCCGCCCATCATCAAGCACCTGACGTCCAATGCGTGGAGCAGTGATTCAAGGCTCGACGAAAAGAACGCCGAGTTACGCGGCTTGTCGATGACAAAATCTTCCGGCGCCA
>Ga0055584_100008611_pt1 | contig 10014 bp, 4 predicted proteins | sample OSDHelmetaG_FD_58716 | JGI IMG/M metagenome (GOLD analysis project Ga0055584, IMG submission 58716) | Pelagic marine sediment microbial communities from the LTER site Helgoland, North Sea, for post-phytoplankton bloom and carbon turnover... | ecosystem: Environmental > Aquatic > Marine >...
GTAAAACGCCCTATATGGTGATCTGCAGCAAAGGCTTCCGGTGGGATTAGTGCTGCGCCTGGAACCTTGTCGGGGTATTCCCCTAAGGTCATATGGGCGATATTGAGCAACCAGCGCACCCCCAAGTCAGCGGGATCTTTTTTATATAGTTCGGCATAGATCTCAGCAGCCCGACGCGATCCTTCAGGCTGTTGATGCACTCCATTACCGCGGATGGGCAATAGGCACGATTCCGTGTTGTGCTGCTCGATACAATTTTGCTGCTCTCCTAGGCGCAGATAGGACAAAGCTAGCATATTGGCCAAACTAGGGCGCGTGCGAATGCCAAACCGGGGAGCTTCGACAGCGGCTGTAGCAAACAACTCAATCGCATCGGCACTATGACCAGCTTGCAGCAATTCTTTAGCGAGGCGAATTTGTTGACTAATGCGTGGAGCAGGTTGCTTGGGAAGGGGTTGCGCGCGGAAGAATTCGGCTCGCCCACGGCTTAGATAGGTGTTTTTGACTGGGTCGGCTGCAGCTGCAACCCGAGCGAGGCGCGCGGCCATATCCGCATTGGGGGAAGGTGGGAGCACCTGGGTCTGACAGCCCAAATTCAGCGACAGAACTAGACCAATACAACTCGCCACCTGCGACCAACGTTTGCGTTTCATCTCCATTGCCAATCGCTACATGCGCTGCAACAGCTGGCTCGCCGTACGATTCTGGGGGTCGACGAGCAATAGGCGTTCGAGTGCCTGGCGGGCTTGTGGTAAGTTGCCGCTACGTTGGTAAGACAAGGCCAAACTCAAATAGGCCTTAGTATAGCGCGATTCTCGTTCAATCGCCTGCTCGAAGGCGCGTATTGCTCCGTTGTGTTCATCCGTTTTTTGCAAGGCCAAGCCCAAATTATAATGATGAGCAGCTATGGCACCATCTAACTCAACCGCCTTTCCATAAGCGCGAATAGCCTCTGCGTATATTTCCTGGCGCAAATAGGCTGTACCTAGGTTGTTGTAGGCTGGAGCATAATCAAACTCACCAATCGCGCGCAAGAAGCGCTCCTGCGCCAATTCGAGGTCGCCGCGCTGCATTAAAATCAACCCCTGAGCATTGAGCGCTTCGACGAATTTGGGTTTTACTTTTAACGCGCGCTGATAGTATTCATGCGCTTTTTCCAGCTCTCCATTGCGCGCGTGCACAACCCCCATATTTTTGAGCGCTTCGTGGCTATCGGCATCTAATTCAATGGCCCTGCGATACGCGGTACTTGCCCGATCCCAATCCCCCAAACGCGAGTAAAATACCCCCTGATCATTGTGCGCTCCCGGCAAATCCGGAAAGAGCTCGACCATAATGGTGCGCGCCTCTGCTTCGTCGGCATGCCAATAGAACTGCACGGCAGACAGGACGAGGACTGGTGCAGCAAAGTAGAGTAATTGACGCCCCGCTTCGCCAAAATAGCTGCCAAGGCGTGTCAAAAAACCGTCGACGACAGCGCGGGCACCAATTTTATTCCAGCCCGAATCCCCTTCAATTTCCAGGTTGGCCTGGTTGCGTTTGTCGCGCATTTTCCAGATAAAACCATCAAAATAATAGTGCAACAAAGTCGAAGTGATAACGAGCACTTCAATTGCTTTAACCCAAGTCGCCCGATCAAACCAATTGAGACTATAATTGACCGAGCCGTATATAAAGCAGATCAACACATAACCGACTAAGATGGGCAGCGAACGACTCGTGAAGAAGGTGCGCAAGAGCCGCGATGTATTGTCCTGCCTTTTTACAAGGTTGTTGTTGTAGACCCAAACAATAGCAAAGTATTGGATATCGTGAAAAGCAGCGAAAGCCGCATAGCCTATGGTCAGGTCTTGTATATATATCCAGCCAAAATAAATGAGGAATACCGTCGTCGCCATTACCGCAACTTTGGGAATACTCACTTTCTGTCCTGTCGCCACGCGCCAGACTAAATTGCCGATATAACAACCGGCAATTGCCAGAGTAGCATAGAGTAATAGCTCTTTGATAAAGAGCAGCTGACCAGCACTTAAAAAGGGCAGTCCGACGCTTTGGTTGTGATCTAGAATGCGGTAAAAATACTCCGGGCTATATACGACGACTGTGATAAAGGCCGACATCGTCAAAAGCCAATCCCAGCGCGCATTCCACTTGGCAAAGATCTTGTTCTTGCCGTCATAAATCCGCATAATGCCGTAGTGCTGCATAAAGAGATGCCAGATCTCCCACAGCAACACCATTAAGAACAGCCCATGTAGCGTGTTAAATTGAGCCAGAGCAACGACGAATAGAACGACGATCGGGGCGACGAGAAACTTCTCTTTAAATGTTTGAAAAAGCTCTGGGTCACCGTAGGCGCGCATGAAACCTGGCAGGTGATGCCCCATGGCAAAGAAGGACATGATAAAGAAAAGAATGACCTGTGAATCAAAGACCTGTCGCAGTGCCATCATCGGCACCAAACACAATAGGGGCGTGCCGACAAAAAAGACGATATCTGCTGTTGGCGAGATAATCCATTTTTGCTCTCTATATACAGCAGTTGGCGCACTCATAATAGATCTCCTAAATGGCTCATTAGTAGACTACGGCTAATGAGCGCACAATTCGTCCAGCGTCGACATCCGCGCCCGGGTCAATATGACACAAATAAATACCGGGAGGAACTAAGTCGCCGCTGGAGGAGCGTCCATCCCAAGTGAAAGATTTTATATCACTGCGCTGATCATTAGCTAATTCGGCTATGACTCTCCCCTCAAGGTCAGTGATTAGCACCTGAGGCGAAACATCGGTGGCCTTAAAGAGAACGAAGCGAATTTCCGCTTCGTCATTGATCCCATCGCCATTAGGAGTAAAAGCATTGGGCGTGATGTTCAGATCGCCTATTAGGGTCTGCGAGCCTACCAGGTCGGGTAAGAAGACGATATTGGTGCGCCTCTCTGCCGCCTCGACAGACTGCCAAATACCGGGCTGAGCCACCTGGCCGAGTTCGACCGCAAAGAGCGTGGCATTGCGCAGTACTCTAGTAGTAAAACCGACTTGAAGAGAATCACTGCGAACGGTCTGCGGCAAATCTATTATTAAAATGGAGTCGCCCTCGGCGACTACGGATTCTGGCATCACTGCGTCTGCGCCGATCTGTAGAGTGATCTCATTTTCTTCGACTGCAGTTGGGGTCGAGATGCGCAAACGATCAAACCCAGAGTCGAGTTCATCGGCCTCGGGAATTACCGTATAAGTAAAATGGGTGGCCTCGTTGACCACGGCCTCGCGCGGTATAATGCGCCCGCGTGCAACTTGAACAAGGGCATCGCCAAAGTCGATGGAAAGCGAGCTAACGACGGGAGCGACCTCAAAATCTTCCGTTGAAATAATCAGTTCGAGCTGGACATAGCGGCGAGGAGTTTCAGACTGAAAATTCTCGCCTGAGAACTGGTAAAAATTACTCCACTCGCCCCAATCACTACCCACTACAATAGATGTATCGATCGGTCCTCTAAGCACTTTGGGAGCAGAAGACCAACTCGTCTCCGTGACCTCGTCCCCCTTGCGGTCATAGTACGTATAAAATTCCTGTAGTTCGTTACCAGAGCGCGTGCGCAATTGCAGACGCGTATTGGGCGGAGTTTCCGCCTCCCATTTTATAGATTTGATCGTCTTCGGACGTTCGTCACCGACCAATTGTCCGAGGTCGATAAAGTCGGATTTCAGCGTAACCTGGGCTGGATAGCCTGGCGAAAACAGCATGAGTTCCATTGGATGCGAGAACCAACCCGTATCCGTCAGTGAGTGCCAAAAGAGATAGCGCACTTTGCGCGTGGCAAAACGATAGCGGAAATGGCGTAAAGAGCTTTCATTCGGATTAGAGGGAGCGGGTTCAAAAATTAGCGGTGTATAATCGATATCACCCGTTATAGTCCGACGACCATCTGAACTAAGTAATTCGTAGCCTGTGCCGGCTTGAAGATTTCCAAACAAAAAACTAGACAACCCCTCGCCGCGAGTTTGCCAATAGACAAAAGCCTCATCGATCTGAAACTGCGCCCCCAAATCAACCGACCACCACACGCCACTCTCCCGCCATCCCCCTTTGCTCTGCACGGTGAAAATATTGGCGTAGGTGTCCATGATGCCATCAAACATGTTCTGCGGTGATCGGGCCAGCAACCCGTTGTCAAATCCCCCTCCGCGCTCTAATACGCCGAGACTGACGTTTTCCCCAGCCGCGATAACTTCTACTTCTGCCAACGCCGCATCTGCGCTCTTTTCGTTGGCGCGAATGCGCACAAAACGCACCACTCGGAAATTTTTGAACTTTTCCTCATCGAATACAAGACCTTCATCGATCACTCGCGACGTATCCGATTTTCCCACCATGCCGATATCGATGAGCTGATCTGTATTGGGCTGAGTAGTGCGGTAGGCCGGATCAAATTTAAAAACATCTTCAGCGGCTTTGATACGTGCCCCTGTAGACGTAAAAACGCTGAATTGACTCCAGGGCCGCGCCCCTTCGCGATCGGGAAAATGAATGCGAATACGTTCGGCTAAAACAGGTCTTCCCAAGTCAATAGTGACCACCCAATCGACCAGGTCGTCCTCGGCGTCAAAGGACCAAACCGTCTCTAAGTCCCCATCCATTATCCGCGCAGCCTCGGAAGGATTAGACCCGACCTGCCAGATCCCCCCCGTTACTTCTCCCCGTTCCTGAGTGGGCTGCTTAAACAGGTGGGCATCTGCCACCGCATTAACTTCCTTACGGTAGCGTCTGAGTTCCAACCTGCCGTTATCGTCAATTTCGACAATCCCCTTGGGAATCTGCCAACTCTGCCATTTTTCAGGTGAATCGAATGCGAATTCTTCACCATAACTAAAAGCCGCCAGCCCAAGGACTAGGCAGAATGCGATCAATGGACCTTTTACAAGCAATTATAGACTCCCATGGCCAAAAAAATTATTAGCATGTTGTATTTGCAATTGTATAAGAATTTACATTAAATAACGAGTGCTTTCAACGGTATCTGACGCATTTTTGCCGGCAGCAAATGGCATATCCAACGTCCATTTCTAAAGAAAAGTCCAATAAGCGGTGATTACTCAACACGGCTATAGGTAAAGAAGTTCACCTTTAGATTGGTTTTAATTTGACCCAGGTCTCCTAGTACAAATAAAAAACGGGGATACTCTTATGAGAGCATCCCCGCCTATATTCTAATTCCTTCTCATTGACTCAGTACGCGACGGATATTGTCCTAAGTTGAGTCGCATCTCCAGCATCGGCATTGGTATCAATACGCAGCAAATAGACGCCAGGTTCGACTCTATTGCCAGCACTATTAGCACCATCCCAACGAAATCGCCGCGCCGGCCCGTCAATCTCTGCCTGCAAACTGGCTACGACCCGCCCCGCAAGATCGAGGATCTGCAAATTGGGGTCGAAACCGTCGGCCTTTAATAAAACGAAACTGAGCACCAACTCATCGTTGATACCATCGCCGTTGGGCGTAAAAACCTGGCTCGATAACTGAAGTTCGTCGATTAGTTTATCACTAGTGGCCAAATCGGGTAAGAGCACGACATTGGAACGGCGAGATGCGGGTTCGACATCCTGCCACAATCCAGGAGATTCGCTTGAGGCTAGATCCAATTCGATCACCGCCGCATTGCGGATCAAGCGCGTCGTAAAACTCACTTCTACAGAATCTCCCATGACCGTCTCTGGCAACGACAGTGTCAATGAGTCCGCTTCAATATCCATGGCAACCGGCACGACAGATTGCCCACCTACCATTAGATCTAATTCGTCGACTTGCAATAGGTCAGGCAGCACAAAACGCAATCTATCAAAACCAGAATTAACCGCCGTTACATCCGGCCATAGCGTATAAGTAAAGCGCGTATCCTCGTTGGGTTTGGCACTGCGCGGAGTGATTGTCCCGCGCGCGCCATTGACTAGTGCATCGACATATTCTAGCGAAACGGATCGCACTAAAGGGGCCACATTATAATCTTCAGTAGCCAAAATCAATTCCATCTGTACGAAACGCCTTGGGCTATCCGATTTGAAGACCTCACCAGATAGTTTGTATTCGTTGCTCCACGCACTCCAATCTTCGCCTACAATCACAGTCGTATCAATACGGCCCCGCAATACCTTGGGAGAGCTATTCCACTTCTCTTCTGTTACCAATTCACCAATCTTGTTGAAGAAGGTATAGCGTTCGCCCTGTTCGTTACCCGAGCGAGTCCGCAGCTCAATCCGCGCGCCGGGTGGCAAATCCGCATCCCAATGAACGGCTTTAATCACTTTGGGTTGGCCGTCACCAGCGAGTTCCCCCAAATTGAGGAAGTCCGAACGCAACACGACCTCAGCCGGATAACCGGGAGAAAACATATTGAATTCCATTGGGTGGGCCCGCCAGCCGAGGTCGTGTAAGGCAAGCCAGAAGATATGGCGCACTTTACGCGGTTTAAACAAGTAGCGGAAATGGCGTTTATACTGTTCGCGAGAATTGGTCCACTCGGGTTCAAAAATCCAATCGTCGTAGTCGATATCACCAGATAGGGTCCGCGTTCCGTCAGAAGAAAAGAAATTATATCCGGTGCCAGCATTATTTCCATCCAAGCGAAACTGCGATAAACGCTCACCCGGTTTCTGCCAGTACATGAATACATCATCGACCCAATAAGTAGCACCCAAATCTACCTGCCACCAAAGACCACCATCAAAAGCCGTTCCACGCGATTCGGTAAATTGCTGGTGTACTTCAATTACGCCAAAGGTATTTAAGTTTCCATCAAACCAGAACAGCGGATCCGTAGCGCGGGATCCGTTGACAAAAGTCGCTCCCCTGCCTTCAACGCCAATACCGATATTGTCGCCGACCGCAATCACTTCTAGTTCCGCCAGCGCACCATCCAACTGTTTTTCCTCTACCAGTATGCGGACGTATTGTATCATCCTCCACTGAGAATTGGCCTCTACGAGATCGGTAGTGCCCTGCTGTGCCCCAGCCGCCGTATTAGCCTTAAATCCAGCAGTTTGAAAATCCGAGTCAGCCAACCCACTGGAGCCATCGACTACCCTCGTTGTATCTTCTACGTCAGAGGTAAAACCAAAGGACACCAGTGAATCAGTATTTGGTTTGGTCGTGCGGAAAACGGGTTCAAAGCGAAATAGATCTTCGGTAACGGAAACTTGGGCCCCAGTCGATGTAAATACACTAAACTGGCGGAAGGGGCGCGCCCCATCTTCATCTGGGAAATGGAGGCGGATCTCCTTAACCAAAACGGACCGTCCCAGATCGAATTGAACGATCCATTGGTCGACCGAATCATCCCCATCCGGGCGCCAATAGGTCGTTTTGTCTCCGTCTAAAATAAGTTCCGCGTCAGCTTCGTTGCTCAGAGCCGACCAGACCCCCCCCACCACTTCGCCTCGTTCTTTGCTGTCATGAGAAAAGAGGTGGGCATCCGCTAATGCATTAATGTTTTTTTTATATTTGACCAACCCAAGGTGTCCGTCCTCGTTTAGCACCGTCAAACCGGGTTTTAGTTCCCAAACGGATTGCCACGATTCAGAATCTCCGAAAGTTAGAAAATCTCCGTGAACAGGTTGTGAAGTAGCACCGTTGAGGACGATGCCAACCAACACGGCGATAATTTTATACAAGCGCATATGTATTGCCTTTCTCCGCTCGTGTTAGTAGGCTATGCCAATGGGACGCAACTGCAAATCACTCTTGTTCTCGGAATCGATTCCCACGCCGAGTAAATACATGCCCGGGGCCAGCACGGAACCGTTGGCATCGCGGCCGTCCCAGTTCAGAATCTGCGGACCCGACCCCTGTACGCCTTTCTCCACGAAAGCAACTCGGTGACCATCTAGGGTATATACTTCTAATTGAACCAATACGCCTTGGGGCAACCCGTAGAGCGAATAGGAAACTTGTAACTCATCGTTTACCCCATCGCCATTGGGCGTAACAACGCCCGTTGAGAAGAGCAAGTCCTGCACCAAATCGGGTTTGTCCGTAGAAGAAGCCAGCACGCGCAGACCATTGGTATTGACCATTTCGCTAGCGTCTCCTCCCTCGACAGGCTGAGGCAGATCTTCGCTACCCACGTTAAAAACCTCGCCGGTAAAAGTACGGGCAAAATCAAAAACTTCAGAGCTGAACTGCACGCGTAAATTGGGGTTGCGCGCAGGATTGATGCGCTCACTTAACTGAATCTCCATCGCGGTGCCGTTAATAGCCACATGGGCAGGTTCGACTTCAACCCCATCAATTACCAGTGCCTTAAACTCGGTCTGGTCAAAACCTGTATTGATGCGTAAACCGTCAAAACCAGGCTCGTCACTGCCAAATTGCGCCTTTAGCTCATAGACAAAGTCCGTTTTCTCACCCAGGGCCACCTCGGCAACACCCCGCACGGGGCTGAGTTCATCTAAGCGAGCAACTTCGCCGAGAACGCGCGAGGCAAGAATGGGCGAGGTTTCAATCCATATCGAATCCAAACGCGCGAATTCATCAAAGCGTTCACTGTGCAAAGACACTTTTAGCTGCACTTGCGAACCGCGATTCAAATTGAGAAACTGTCCCGAATCTTTAAAGGGGAAAGACCAGAAAGTCCAATTTTCCGTATCCGATTCGATGCCTCCGCGAATCCCTGGCTTTGGACGAACGGAAAGCGTGACGGTACCACCTAAGCCATCGGCATTGGTGATAGCATTGCTTTGGTTTTTTAACACATTCTGATAGCGTTCTTGCGTTACGACTACGCGAGTCCCCATATCCGTGTATTCGTAATAGATGTCGGGGACGCTATCTATGCCCGTGCGAACTTCAATTTCGGCCCAGACATTGGCTTCCGGCGCTTCTACAGCTATGCCATCAACGAGACGCATCGGTGTGATATGCCAGAACAAACGACCAAAATTTACGACGTTATTTAGCTCTATAATATTGGTTTTGTAATTAGCGCGCGCCGGTATACCTTCGCCGTAGAGCGAGAACTCGCCGATAGTGCCACTACGCGCAGTACCAGAAGATCCGACCGATTGATTGGTAAAAGCATCGAGAATAGAATCTTTGCGCTTGTAGCGCACATAGCGCACATACTGTAGAGGAAAATCGGCAATGATGACGGGGTTGACATTTTCCAGTGCCTCTGCGATTACAAACCCAATGGGATCAGAGGTATTTAGGACCTCATTATTGGTATCCGGGGCAATCGAAACTTCGAAAGCTGGAATGGCATCCTCGTCAAGCGGTGTACCATCAGAGCGGTAAAACCCCTTATCTGGCGTACGCATGGCAAAACGAAACAACGGTACAGGCACCCCTAAATCAATCGTGTAGTATTCACTACCGATGCTATTACTGGTAACCGGGTTATAGGTGGCCCCTGTGCCATCAATCAGGTTGAGCGCATTATCCACGGTAGAACTCGTGCCGTTGCCTCCCTTCCAAGCACGGGGCCGTTCGCCATCAACAAAACCCAACTCATCGGGATTTTTCTTAGGCGACCAATCGTCGAGAAAAATAAAAACGGTCGAATCTGAGTTTACTAGTTTGGGTTGGATTGAAGTCGGAGCAGCGTCAAAATCGATCATGACTCGCGCTGAATCGTTACCTGCCCAGGGTAGACCACTACCGCCTAGTTTCCACAAAGTGACATCGGCACCCGCCGCACTATTCAAAAAAGCAAAACCGACAAGTGACCACCACCATTTTGCGAATTTATTCATAGTAAACCCCTTCTATTACAACGTGCGACTAGCTGCGAACTACAACCTACATAATATTAGTCAAACTATTTAACAATTATAACTTTCTCGCTCCCGCTACGCAAGATTCGCCCTATTTTTTAGGGGCTTTCACAGATTGCGCGTAGCGGAGTAAAGCGTCCTCATCTATCCCCCAACCCTCTATAAATTTGTTGCGTAATTCGCGACTAAATTCGACGACGCGCTCTTGCTGTTTTATTTGACGGGCGTAGAAAAGCGCTTTC
>Ga0055584_100008612_pt1 | contig 10013 bp, 7 predicted proteins | sample OSDHelmetaG_FD_58716 | JGI IMG/M metagenome (GOLD analysis project Ga0055584, IMG submission 58716) | Pelagic marine sediment microbial communities from the LTER site Helgoland, North Sea, for post-phytoplankton bloom and carbon turnover... | ecosystem: Environmental > Aquatic > Marine >...
CCCTGGGCCAACATGCTGCCCAGCCAGCGCGGCAAGCTGTTGCGCAATCTGGGCGATCTGCTGGCCGACAAATCCGAAGATCTGGGCCGCACCGAATGTGTCGATACCGGCAAGATGTTCAAGGAAACCCGCTGGCAGGCCAAGTACATCGCCGAGTTCTTCCACTTCTACGCTGGCCTGGCCGACAAGGTCACCGGTGATACTCTGCCCATCGACAAGCCCGACATGATGGCCATGACCACGCGCGAACCTCTGGGCGTCATCGCCGCTGTGGTGCCGTGGAACAGCCAGCTTTTCCTGGTCGCTGTGAAGATCGGTCCTGCCCTTGCCGCGGGCAACACCGTGGTACTCAAAGCCAGCGAACACGCATCCGCCGCCATGCTGGAGTTCGGCCGCCTGATCGAGGAAGCAGGGTTCCCGCCCGGCGTCGTCAACATTGTCAGCGGCTTTGGCGAGCCCTGTGGCCGCACACTCACGACTCATCCCCTGGTCGCGCGCATCAGCTTCACCGGCGGTCCAGAAACCGCACGTCACATCGTGCGCAACTCGGCCGAGAATTTTGCCGAGGTTTCGCTGGAACTGGGCGGAAAATCTCCGGTCGTTGTGTTCGAGGATGCCAATCTCGAAAGCGCGGTCAACGGTTCCATGGCCAGTATCTTCGGCGCCTCGGGCCAAAGCTGTGTTGCAGGCAGCCGCATCTATCTCCACGAGAAGATCCACGACAAGTTCCTGGCCGACCTGACCGCCCGCACCCAGAAGATCGTGATTGGCGATCCATTGGCTGAGGAAACCCAGATGGGCCCGCTCTGCACCCTTGGTCAGCTCAACGCCTGCGAGACCCAGGTGGCCAGGGCTATCGAACAGGGCGGCACGGTCCATCATGGCGGCAAGCAACCGGCCCATCTCAATGCCGGTTGGTTCTATGAGCCCACCATCGTCGAATGCCCGGATCAGAAGATGGAGATCGTTGATTCCGAGATGTTCGGTCCCGTTCTCTCGGTCCTGCGTTTCAAGGATGAGGACGAGGTCATCGCCAAGGCCAACGACACCAAATACGGCCTGGCCTCGGGCATCTTCACGGCCGATATCGGCAGGGCATTGCGCGTGCAGAAGCAGATTCGCGCAGGCATCGTCTGGATCAACACCTACCGCGTGGTCTCTCCTATCGCAGAGTTCGGCGGCTTCAAGGATTCCGGTTACGGCCGCGAATCCGGCGCCCAGGCGATCTACGATTACACCCGGCCCAAGACGATCTGGATCAACACGTCCCCCGAACCCATGGGTAATCCCTTCGTCATGCGTTAGGGGTCGACCTGACCGCGTGAGCGCCACCAGTCCCGCCCAACAAACGGGACAAAGATGGCGGTGAAGAGGATCAGCGAGACCATCAGTCCCGCCGGGCCGATGTGATCGTTGATCTCACCGACGATGGGCGGGCCAACCAGCGCGCCCAGACTCCACATCAGAGTGTAGACCGTGACAGCGCCCGCCAGCGCAGGACCCTTGAATTTGGCGCCGATAATCGTGAGCGCAACGACATAGAGCCCGCTGGAGATACCGCCCAGAAGGAAGAAATAGGCAAAGTCCAGGATTGGCCAGCGCACGAAGGTTTCCAGAAACGCGACCAGAACCAGAGTCGCGACCAACAGGGCAAGCCCGGTCAGGCGGCTGTCACTGCGGTCCACGAGCCAGCCGATGGGGAGCTGCAGTACGATCGAACCGATGGCAAAGATCGAAAGCTGCAGATAGGCGCGATCAACATCGTAACCCGTGTCGACGGCATAGACCGGCAGGAAGGTCCAGATGGCAACGAACACCAGGGCATAGGAAAGGTTCAGCATCATGGGAACCGGCGCCCGCCGCAGGGGTGTCACCAACATGCGGATGCCCGGCCTGTTGCCGTCGTCATCCATGGCAGGCGCCAGACGCCTCGCCCAGAAGATGGGCAAGACCGAAAGCGTCAGCAAGCCGGCCGCCAGCAGAAACGGTGCGTTGCCAGCATAACCGGCAAAAGTCAGAAGAGCCGGACCGGCTGCCGTTCCAAGTCCGAAGGAAGAATTGTAGATTGCCAGAACCCGACCCCGCGTTGCATCGGTCGCGGCCTGCGTGATCCAGACCTCTCCGGCAACCCAACTGACTCCGGCAATGAACCCCATCATCAACCGGATGATGGTCCAGCCCCAAAATCCCGGCACTACGATACAAGCCAGAAACAGCAGCGCTTCGAGCACGCCCGAGACGATCATGACCCGCGCCAGGCCGTAGCGCGCCAGGATCATCGGTGCCAGCGGCGCCATGATGAACGGCGCAATCGAATTGGCCGCAGCATTGAGACCGATCAACTGATCGCTGTAGCCCATCGCATCCAGGCGCGTGGAAAAGAGCGGCGCGTTGAAACCGGCCGTCATGGCCACCACCGTCAGGCCGCCGATGACTGCGGCAAGACTCGCCAGCGGCAGTCTCTCCCTCGCGCGCTCTGTCACAATCACGAACCCCACTGTCCCCTGGGCAACCTATCGTACAGGAGTATCCCGCTGCCAGCCTTGACGTGATAAACTAGTCACGTGAAGCCGAACATTTGTTCTCTTTATCGTAGAGGGCAAGCGCGGCTCTAATGGGTTAAATAAATCTCCGCCCAAACGGCGGAAAACTGGGAGAAATTGCGATGCGTGTTTCCGATATGAACCGGCGTGAACTGATGCAGGCCATGGCGGCCGTGGGCGTCAGTGTCGTGAGCATGCCCATGATAGCGCAGCAGGCGAAAGCCGCGGGTGAAATCATGGGCGTCACCTGGGCAGGTTATGATCTGCCCGAACTGATGGGCGGCTACATCGAAAAGTATGGCGGCCCGCCGGAGTTCAACTACATCGCGACCGACGACGAGACCTTCCTGAAAATTCACAACGGTTTCTCGCCTGATTTCATTCACCCCGGCAGCTACATGCTGAAGCGTTACTATGACGCCGGGCTGATCCAGCCGATCGATACCAGCCGACTTTCCAATTGGGAATCGTTGGCGCCCCGTATGCGCACGCTCGACGGCGCGGTAAATGACGGCGTGCCCTACTTCGTCCCCGCGGAATACGGCAATACCTCACTCATCTATCGCACCGACATGGTCGATGAGAGTTACCTCAACGAAAACAGCTGGTCGATCCTCTACGACGATGAGTACGCGGGTCGCCTTGCCTGGTACGATGATTCCGGGATCACCTGCGTCATTGCCGGGTTGGTGAAGGGCTACGACAATCCCTGGACCATGTCGGACGAGCAATTGGCATCGATCGTGCCCATGCTGACCAAGCAGCGCGACAACACGCGTTTCTACTGGACGGACGTGACACAGATGGAACAGGCCATCGCCAGCGGCGAAGTCGTGGCGGCCTATTCCTGGAACCAGTCCTTCGTCACGCTCAAGAGCGAAGGCGTTCCCGTGGGTTACATGGCGCCCAAGGAGGGCAGCATTGCCTGGGGCAGTGGCTTCATCATCCACAAGGATGCCACTGACCTTGATGCCGTCTACACCTATATCGACGCTTGGGTTTCACCGGAATCGGGCGCCTGGCTGATCGACAACTACGGTTACGGCAGCGCCAATCTGGCAGCCTATGACCTGCTCCCGCAGGAACGTCTGGACCAGCTCGGGTTCAGCAATCCAGCAGAGGCGTTGGCGAACACCATCTTCAATCCCGCCATGGAGCCGCAATTCGAAGCCGCTTACGAGGCAGTGTATCAGGATGTCCGCGCCGGTCTGTGAGTGCGGAAATTCCTTTACCTGGGGCCGGCGAGCAATCGCCGGCCCTTTTTTTGACCCTGAGAGTTTTCCATCACCAACCTGCGGCGTTCGTTTTTGTATCGCCTGCAAGATTATGCCGATAAGACGACCTTGATTCAAAAGGGACCGCGACTTGTCGGATCATGCAAAAGGCCTGCTGCTCACCACGCTGGCCATTCTCATCATTACGCCTGATGCCCTGCTCATCCGGCTTGTCTCGATGGATGCATGGACGCTGACATTCTGGCGCGGGCTCCTCTCGGCAATCGGGCTGGCCATCGGGTTGTTGGCGATCCATCGCGGTCGTTTCATTTCCGTTCTGCTGGCGGTTGGCGGTTGGGGTCTTGTGATCGGAACCCTGTTTGGCATCACCACCGTCACCTTCGTCACCGCGATCACAACGACGACCGCAGCCAACACCCTGCTCATCATCGCAACGGGAAGCATGTTCGGCGCGTTGTTTTCCTGGCTATTGCTGCGTGAACCCGTTCTGCCACGCACCTGGTTCGCCATGGCAGGCACGGGCATCGGTGTTCTGGTTCTGGTCGCCGCGGATCTGGGTGCCGGGCGTCTGTTTGGCGATCTGATGGCGCTGGCAACTGCCGCACTGGCTGGTCTTACGTTCACGCTGATCCGCAAACATGCGCTGGTCGATATGGTGCCCACCGTCATCTTTGGCGGCATTGTAACCGCAGTTATCGCTCTTCCGTTCTCGGCTCCCGACGAAATCGCAATCGAGGACACCAGCATCCTGCTCGTCATGGGCCTGTTGATGTTGCCGCTTTCGTTCGCCCTGCAATTCATCGGGCCACGTTACATCCCGGCCCCGGAGGTCAGCCTGCTGGTCCTGCTGGAAGCCGTCCTGGGCCCCTTGCTGGTCTGGTACTGGCTTGGCGAACATCCTGGTGAGTGGGCCTTTGTCGGCGGAGCCATCGTCATCGCAACACTGGCACTGCACGCCGCATGGGGCCTGCATCAGGAACGCAAACGCGCTCAGGTCACCAACGATCGCTGCGCATAGGCCGGATCGCGCCAGGCACCGGATTTGAGAATGTCACGCAGCTGATCAACCGCTGCGGCAACATCGGAAAACCGCAGATAAAGCGGTGCAAAGCCGAACCGCATGATATCGGGCGCACGGAAATCTCCGACCACACCGCGTGCCACCAGCGCCTGTGAAATCGCGTAACCGTTCTCGTGACTCCACGAAACATGGCTGCCCCGGATTGAGGCATCGCGCGGCGTGGCGAGTTCCAGGCCATGGCCGGAACAGCGCTCCTCAACCAGCGCAATGAAGAGATCAGTCAGCGCCTGGCTCTTCGCGCGCACGGCATGGAAATCAACGCCTTCCAGCGCGTCCAATGCCGCAACAATGGCGCGCATGGAGAGGATCGGTTGCGTTCCCGTCAGCATCGCCCTGATTCCCGGCGAGCGCTCGTAATCAGGCGAAAAGGCAAAGGGGTCGGCGTGGCTCCACCAGCCAGTCAGGGGCTGGCGCAGGGCATCATGATGCCGTTTGGCGACATGGATGAACGCCGGCGCTCCGGGCCCCGCATTGAGATATTTGTAGCTGCATCCCACAGCAAAGTCCGAGCCGCAGCCGTTGAGGTCGACCGGCATGACACCGGCACTGTGGCACAGGTCCCAGATCACCAACGCGCCCTTGTCCTGGGCAAGCTTCGTGAGGGCCGCCATGTCACGCCGCACAGAAGATTTGTAGTCAACATGGTTGATCAGAACGACCGCGACATTCTCATCGATCAGGTCTTCCAGGGCATCACCGTCACGCCCTTCAAGGCGCAGGTTCATGCCGGCACGCTGGCCTTCCACACCATCGGCAATATAGAGGTCCGTCGGAAAGCCGCCCTGTTCGGCCACCACGACATTCCGGTCTGGCCGCATGTTGAGTGCGGCATGCAGGCATTTGAAAAGGTTGATCGAAACGTTGTCACAGAACACCACCTCGTCCTCATCTGCCCCAATCAAAGGCGCAAACCGGTTGCCCAGGCTCTGTGGCAGAGCAAACCAGCCTGCCCCGTTCCAGCTTGCAATCAGATCGCGGGACCATTCCTGAGCAACGACATGGCTGAGATCGCCAGCAACCGATGCAGGTGCGACACCCAACGAATTGCCATCGAGATAGATCAGGCCATCGGGCACGACAAAACGCTCACGAAACTCCGCCAGCGGATCGTCACGGTCCAGGGCAGCAATGTCGGCGGCGACAAGGTTCACGCGAAATCGGCCGGGCTGTCGCTCATATTCAGATGCAGTTCCGCGCCCGTATAGGGGTTGGCCAGCGCGACCTCTTCATCAAGCTCAACGCCGATGCCCGGCTCCTTGGATGGAATGACGAAACCGCTTTCCCACTGCATCGGTTTCTTCAGGATCTCGCTATGGAAGCCGCCCCATTGCTGGATACTTTCCAGGATCAGGAAGTTCGGCGTGCAGGCCGCAAGCTGGGCGTTGGCTGCGCCCTCAACCGGCCCGCAATAAAGGTGCGGTGCAATCTGGGCATAGTAGGCTTCGGCCATGCCGGCGATCTTCTTGCCTTCCAGCAGACCGCCGACACGTCCCAGCGCCATCTGCAGGATTGACGCCGCACCGGTCTGCAGCACACGGGCAAATTCGTATTTGGTCGCCAGCCGTTCCCCGGCAGCGATGGGAATGGAGGTCTGGCGCGCAACCTTGGCCATTTCCTCAGGCATTTCCGCAGGCGTCGGCTCTTCGAACCACAGGGGGTCAAAGGGCTCCAGCTTGCGTGCCAGACGAATGGCGCCCGATGGTGTGAACTGGCCGTGCGTGCCAAACAGCAGGTCAGCCTTGGTGCCGACAGCCTCCCGGATCTTGCGTGCAAAGGTCTCGGAGAGCTCCAGGCGCTCCAGCGACGGTTGGCGCGGATCAAACGCGGAAAACGGACCCGCGGGGTCGAACTTCACACCCGTAAAACCTTGCGATACGTATTTGGCGGCGCGTTCTGCCGCCAGATCAGGATCAGCATAGACGTCCGTTGTGTCGCCCTCTTCAGGATAGATATAGGTGTAACTTCTCAGCTTCTCGTGCACCTGGCCACCCAGCAGCTCATAAACCGGCTTGTCGACCGCCTTGCCCACGATGTCCCAGCATGCTGTCTCCAGGCCTGACATCACCGCAAGCAGCGAGATTTCCGGGCGCATGCCGTAGCCACTGCCATACATGTTGCGCCACATGCTCTCGATGTGGAACGGCTCGCGCCCGATGACAAAACGCTCGGCGATGTCTTCCGTCATGGCAGCCACGACATGGGGCGAGAACGCTGCTGCATAGACCTCGCCGATGCCCTCGATCCCCGTATCGGTCGTGAGCTTCACAAAGACAAAGAAGTTGCCCCCGAAATGGGGCGGCGGGTTACCCACGACAAAGGTCTTCACATCGGTAATCTTCACAGGCGCGGCCTCCAGATGACGAGACGCTCACTCAAGCCGATGGTTGCCCGGCAAGCAAGGTTCCTGTTGCGAAAACCTGCCAAATCACACCATGCTCGGTCCATCGAACCTGTTGGATACCAGCCATGACAGACTTGCCCGGAAACGTTCGCGCCGACCTCGTTCAGGTGCGCCCACCTTATGCACGCTCAGCCACGCTGCCGCCCGCCTGTTATCACGATGAAACCGTGCTGGCCGCAGAACGCGAACAGCTCTTCCGCAAGGGATGGGTCGGTATCGGTCGTGGTGATCGCTGGAGCAAACCTGGAGATTTCACAGCCCTGGATATCGGCGGCGTTCCCGTCGCCATTCTGCGTGACAAGGACGGCACCTTGCGCGCCTTTGCCAACACCTGCCGCCATCGCGGCGCGAAACTGCTGGAAGGGTGCGGCAATGCACAACGCATTACCTGCCCGTTCCACGCTTGGACCTATGGCTTGGACGGCACCTTGCGCGGCGCACCGCGCATGGCCCACGCACAGGACTTCAGCAAGGATGACCACGCTCTCATCGCCTTCCGTGCAGAGGAACGTTCAGGCTTTGCTTTCGTCTGCCTGGACCAGAGCACCGGTGACATCGATCAATGGCTCGGCGACTTCGATGCCATCCACACGCCCTGGCCGCTTGATCAGCTTGTCACCACAAGGCGGCGCGACCTGGAAGTCGGCTGCAACTGGAAGCTCTTTCTGGAAGTCTTCAATGAGTACTACCACCTGCCGTATGTTCACGGCGGCACCTTCGGGGAGATCTATGGCGAGCCCGACCCTGTCGACGAGACCGTGGGTGCCTTTAGCAGCCAGTTTGGCCTGACCAAGGGCACTGGCGGCCTCAAGGAGAGCGAACAGGAGTTCGCGCTTGCTCCCATGCCCGGCCTTGATGGTCGCAACCGCGACGGTACGCGCTACACTTGGGCATTCCCGGCCATGACCTTTGCTGCGGGCACCGATGCCATGTGGGTCTATGAGGCACGTCCCCTGGCCATCGACCGCTGCCATGTCTCCATGTCGGTCTGCTTCCCCCGGGCAACCATCGACGCCGAAGGCTTTGCCGCCCGCGCAGATCACTATTACCAGCGTATGGATGAAGCCCTGGAAGAAGACCGCGGCATGTTGGAGCGCCAGCAGGCCGGCATGACCTCGCCCTTCGCAAAGCAAGGACGTTTTGGCGAACTCGAACCCAGCGTCGCCAACTTCGCCTTCTGGTATGCCGATCAGATGACGGCAAGCCAGTGATGTTCCCAGCCCCCGGGGAAAATCCGGGGTCTGGGAATCACATTAGCGCCGAGCCGATCAGGAAGCGCGTTTCTGCTGCGGGCGGCCCTGGCTCTGACCCTGTCCGCGATGGTTCTTGCCACCCTTGGCGCGTGGCTTGCCACGTCCGGCATTGCGGTTACCACCGCCACCGGGGCGGCCGCCGCGATTGCCCTGCTTGGGCGGTTTGGGGATGTTGCCGGTCTCGTACATTTCGGCTGTGTCTGCACAATGGAACTTGTGCTCGCCATCCATGGCGATACGCGTGCGCGTCGTGCGCTCGATATCGCGCAGATAGGCCAGTTCTTCGGCACAGCAGAACGAAAGCGCCTTGCCTTCGGCACCGGCACGCGCGGTGCGGCCAATGCGATGGACATAGCTCTCGGGCTCGTTTGGCAGGTCGTAGTTGATGATGTGGCTGATGCCGTCGATGTCGATACCGCGCGCGGCAATATCGGTGGCAACCAGAGCACGCACCTTGCCGTCACGGAAGCCTTTCAGGGCACGCTGGCGTGCGGCCTGGGACTTGTTGCCGTGGATGGCATCGGAAGGCAGACCAAACTTCACGAGCTGTTCGGCGATCTTGTTGGCGCCGTGTTTGGTGCGCGAGAAGACAATGGCCCGCGTCACTTCTTTTTCGGTCAGCAGGTCATAGAGCAGCTCCAGCTTGTCCTTCTTGTCGACAAACAGGATCTTCTGGTGGATGCGCTCAACGGTGGTCGCAGGCGGAGTTGCTTCAACCCGCTTGTGCTTGACCAGGATCGAGCCTGCAAGCTTGGAAACCTCGGAAGCCATCGTGGCCGAGAACATCACGGTCTGACGGTCAGCTGGCAGCTTGGAGATGATCTTCTTGACGTCATGGATGAAACCCATGTCGAGCATGCGATCGGCTTCATCGAGAACAAAGGTCTCGACCCCGCCCAGCTTCACATGGCCCTGGTCCATCAGATCGAGCAGGCGGCCGGGCGTTGCGACCAGAACGTCACAGCCACGGCGCATCTTGTTGACCTGAGGTGTCTGGTTGACGCCGCCAAAGATGGTGACAACCGAAAGTTTGATGTGGCGACCATAGGTCTGGAAGCTGTCGGCAATCTGGATCGCCAGTTCACGGGTGGGCGTGAGCACCAGCACCGAAGAGCTGCGCGCAGACGGCCCGCCTTCGGCTTCCGACAGCCACTGCAGGATAGGCAGCGCAAAGGCTGCGGTCTTGCCGGTGCCGGTCTGGGCAATGCCCAGCAGGTCTTCGCCATTCAACAGGTAAGGGATCGCCTTGTCCTGGATCGGCGTGGGGTGCGTGTAGCCTTCATCGGCCAGTGCACGGGTCAGCGGCTTGATAAGGCCGAGTTCTTCAAAGGAAAGTTTAGAAGTCATTGAATCAGAATCCTTGACGGAATCGGCATCAGGGCCCCATGGCCCTACCGATATCTGTCTTTTAAGTTGTGTGGTGGTGTGTGCTGAGAAGTGTCAGCGACGACGGCCACGTGCCGGCCTGCGGCCCGTGCCCATGCGCGGCATGGAACTTTC
>Ga0055584_100008614_pt1 | contig 10011 bp, 9 predicted proteins | sample OSDHelmetaG_FD_58716 | JGI IMG/M metagenome (GOLD analysis project Ga0055584, IMG submission 58716) | Pelagic marine sediment microbial communities from the LTER site Helgoland, North Sea, for post-phytoplankton bloom and carbon turnover... | ecosystem: Environmental > Aquatic > Marine >...
GCAGATTCTGGAGAAGATCGACCCGTCCATGAATATCACCGACAACATAGATGCGGGCCGTGTCGGGCACCGACGGCGGCGGGATTTCCTTACGCCCCAATCCGAAAAGTTTTTTAAACATACCCATACTATGCAGCGCATAGTAAGATTACGCCAGTGTTTCGAAGGGGTTATTGTGTCGCTACGGCCCCCGTAGTGCTGAGTTCTTGACGCAAATCACGATTATCAACGAGGTTCAGGAGCGCCGACAGAACACGCCGTGCAAAGACGGTATCAGCATCACCCATCATCTGTGATGCAGCCTCATCCATGTCGATTTCGGACCGCCAGGACCGCTGGCTAATCAAAGCGACAAAAGCGTTTGCAACGGCCACAATCTGAGCGACTACCAAAACGTCATCGGTATCGCGCGTTTCGGGGTCGCAATCAGACCACCGAGCTTGAACCTGCTGTAAAACCTTCACGACAGGACCATCAAATTCAACACCATCCAATAATTCCGCGCTTTTTAAGAGCCCTCCGCGAACCAGCCGAACTTCGTCATCGTCGAGTGTTCCGACTCGCGTCAGAATTTCCTCGGGGATGACTATTTTCCCTATATTCATAAGCCGACCAGCAATTTTTGCCGTTCCTACGAGGATGTCATCAAGACCCATTTCACTGGCAAGCGCCTGCGCCGTAGCAGCAACGCGTGCTGAATGATTGCTAGCAAAGGGGTCACGTCGATCAAGAACCGCGACCAATGTATCGGAAAGCTGTTCGAGAGTACGTTCCCGCCGTTCCCGTTCTTTAACAACCGCACTTATGTCTTCTTCAACAACCATCACGCCAGGGTCAAAATTCTGGGCGCCGGCAACCGGAATGTGTTCCGCTTGCCATACTCGTAAATCGCCATTGGACCCTGTCCGATGAACTTCACTACGCGGTGTTCCAGTTTCAAGAACCTTTTGATTGAGCCGCTCATAGCGAATAGCATTTGCCGGGCCCAATACGCTTGCGAGGCTTTTCCCAATCAAATCGTCTTCCGAAATTCCAGCGCTTTCAGAAGCAATCTTGTTGGCGAATTTATACCGGTTCTGCTCATCGACGATAAACATCGATGTCGGCTGCGTGTCTGTAATAAGTTTCAGGAACTTACTCTGGGCCTCAAACTGCACCGCCATCTTTTGCGCATCTGCTGCATTCCGCGCCGATCGCAACGAGGCGCCGTGACGCCATACCGCCAATAGAACCGCCACCACACCAAGCAGCCCAAGGCAGAATGTGATGACAAGCCGGTTCAACCGAGCATCACTCGCGCCTAAAGCCTCTTCGCGGTCAATTTTATACAGAACGGTCCAGGGTGCCTTCGCGATCTTGCGCCCAGTTACCAGAACATCATTCCCTCGATAATCTCGTCGCAGCGCGAAGCCTCCCGGTTTTTCTATTGCGAACCGACTCGCAAGCCCCTCTGTATCTGCTGCAAAATTACGGGCTAGCGCCGCATCCCCGGCCAAGGTGGAAGAAATATACCGTATTAAGTTCTTCTGTTTTTGGACTATCAGTGCTTCTGCTGTCTTCCAAACAGCACCGGGTTGTCTCAGCAACCCAGAAATCTCGTTGGACACCTGTTTTACGCCAATCGCCCAACCAATTTGATCGGCGGAAATGCCGCGTCCCTGAACGGCGAAAATTGGCGCCGCAAAAGCCATCGACAGCTTTCCGGAGGCATCAATCAAAATTTCTCGTACCGCCATTTCACCAGGACGTGCCCTTTTCAGAAAATCAAATAGGCCGCCATCGACCGGCGGCATCCCGGGCGTCGCAACAAGAGCTCGACCGGCTCGATTTGTTAGAGCTATTCCTGCAACACCGATACGATTAACATTCGCACCAACATCTGGCCCGAGCGCAGCCGCCGAAAAGCCCGAGCGGTGCGACACAACCACCAGAAGATTACGCAAATAATCTGCCTGGGCTTCAATTGCCGGCCCAGGCTTCCCTGACTCTGGCACCGAAATCATCTGCGACAGATAAAGTTGTAACGCGGCATTCTGCGATAATTGTACGATGGAATTGATCTGCGCGTCCAACCAACTATCGACGGCTTGAGATCGCGTATCTGCAATAATTGTCAGGCGGGTTTGCCAAACTTGCATCTCGCGGTTGCGTTCATTTTCCGCAAACCGAAATATTCCAAAGACGCCAGCGACGAGAACCACCGCCAAAAGAAAACCAGCCATACCAATCCGAAATCTTGTTTTCGATTCCACTGCATGGCCTGACGAAAAGTTAAACAACGGCACATTCCCCTCCACCGGAAACATTGATGACCCTGTCGAAACAAGGTTAACGGTCCATATCATTGCCGATACCGGGTTAGCGCTCTGTTAACGCAACAAAGATAGATTCATAGACGGAAGCAATGGCCGGACACGAAAGGAGAGATCACAGATGTTGGCAACAATTTCCTTTCGACAATTCCAGCTATCTTGGCAATCGTTGCTGATATGCACAGCGCTGATCAGCTTGGTTGAGATGACTAGCAATACCGCTATGGCACAAGCCCGCCCGCCTTTGTTCGGCAGCCAAGAGACGCCATCGCCGCAAATTTCCCTGTTTCCGAAATGGAAGGGGACGCTGCAGCGATATTTCAGCGAACGTAATTTGGCAAATGAACCGTGCGAGTCTTCATTCTTTAGCCGGTGCCACCTGCAGGAATGGACCACCTTTCTGAAGGAAGTTTCTGGAAAAACCCGCCTCCAACAAATTCATGCCGTCAACGCGGAAATGAACCGAACCCGCTATGTTGTCGATCCACGCAATTATGGGGTTCCTGATTATTGGGCGACGCCGCAACAGTTTCTCCGCCGCGATGGAGATTGCGAAGACTACGCGATTTCCAAATACCTGTCCCTCAAGGCGCTTGGGGTCCCAACCTCGGAAATGAGGATACTCGTAGTCCAGGATTTAAACCTGAGGCTCGCACATGCCATTCTGATCGTCTACCATAACGGTCGCGCGCTGATCCTGGACAATCAAATCAAAAGCGTTGTCGACACGTCAGTCGTCCGTCACTACAAACCAATTTACTCAATCAATGAAAATTTCTGGTGGCTTCACCGGACCTGAATAACAATTCTATTCGCAGTAAGTTTCTTTACCGCACCCATAATCAACGATTATAGTCCGATTGGTTGGACTTAGGCGGACCAATAACTTTGCCGCTGTTTAGGACCTTGTTTGTGTGGATAAATTGCTCTTTGGCGTCGGACTATTCCCGACACAGCAATCTTCTCAAATAGGGATTTTGCGAAAGTTGATTGTCCATTTCCATGCAATTTCCAAGAATTAGCCTCGGCATTGACGATCAGCGCGTGATAACAGGCGCGCTGCGTATTCTCGATCTGTTGATCGTCGCTGCAACGGGTTACGTCGCCTACGGCGTGTATCATGGTTTTTCTGCATATATGCCGGAACATTACCCAATCGCTATAGGGCTTGGCGTCCTTTTCGCGGCAAATTTTATGCATTTCGGAAAACTGTATAGATTTGTAAATTTGCAGAAAATTAAAACGCAACTCGGGGCACTGTCTGCGTGTTGGATTGCAGTCATGGTTGCCCTTGTCCTTATCGCTTATTTCGGCAAAGTCTCCAGTAACTTTTCCCGGGCATGGGCAACCTATTGGTTTATCGCTGCTTATGTTTCCCTCTCTTTTCTTCGTATATTTTCGTCAATCCTGATTGAGCAACTTCGAGCCAAAGGCCAGCTTACCTATAACGTGATCGTCATTGGCGCAGGAGAGCTCGGAGAACGTCTGATCCGGCATTTGGAAAACCGAAAATCATCGGGGGTTAGAGTTCTCGGCGTATTTGATGACCGGAAAACACGTATCCCCGAAACGATCGGACCTCACCAAACAATCGGTACTATTAATGATTTGCTTCAGTTTGTTAGAAATCATCGGGTCGATCAAATTACGATAGCACTCCCTTGGACCGCTAAAAATCGACTCGACGACGTCCTGCGACAGCTTCGTACAGTAGCGACCGATGTTACGCTTTGCCCTGAAAACGCTGCTTTTGAGATTCCGAATCTCGGATTTGAAAATATGGCGGGCATACCAATGCTCACCGTATTCAAACCACCCCTGGCGGGCTGGAACCGAATTTTAAAAGGTATCGAGGACCGATTATTCGGATTAATCATTCTTTCGATGATTTGGCCCGTATTGCTAGTTGTCGCAGTCGCCATCAAACTTAATAGCCCTGGGCCAGTTCTTTTCCGTCAGAAAAGATATGGATTCAACAATAATGAAATCACGGTCCTAAAATTTCGGAGCATGTATTGGACTCCCGACACCTCGGCTGAAGTTGTCCCGCAGGCCCAAAAGGAAGATCCACGGGTTACAAGGGTAGGGCGATTTATCCGTCGTACCAGCCTCGATGAATTACCACAAATTATCAACGTTTTGCGGGGCGAGATGTCCCTGGTCGGCCCAAGACCGCATGCCATCGCCCATAACGAGGAATATGCCCAGATTATCGATGAATATTTGATCCGGCATAAGGTCAAGCCCGGCATAACCGGCTGGGCACAAGTAAACGGCCTACGCGGCGAAACGGTGAACCCCGATCAAATGCGCGAAAGAGTACGGCACGATCTATATTACATTGAACATTGGTCTTTTAGCTTCGATTTAAAAATACTGTTTCTGACGCTGTTTACTGGGTTTTTAAACAAGAATGCCTATTGAGCTCCGCGTTAGAAATATATTCAAAATACCGTACCCTCGAGATTTAGATTGGCAATAGCGGATTAAATTCATTGGCGCAGTCCGACGGTAAATTTTCTAGAACCCTGTTTTGGGGATTTTTACTCCTCCTCGCCTGGGCTCCTCTGCCATTGGGTTCTAATAGGCCGTGGTCATGGTCGCTCCTGAGCTTAGCCGTAGGCGTATTATTGACCCTATGGGCCATTGCCGTTTTCCGTCGCCCTTCTATGGTAAAACTCGCATGGCGTGCCTTTATGATGCCGGCGATATTGTTTGGTATCGTCATAATTGGAGCGATCTTCCAGACCAGCTCAATGGTGCCGCCAAACTGGCATGACCCGCTCTGACAAGACGCTGCAAAAGCACTTGGCCATACCCTTGAAGGATCTATTACCACTGACCCGGAAACCGCTATCGAGCATACGATGCGCCTAGTGGCCTATGCCGGGATTTTCTGGCTATCCGCTCAATACGGTCGCGACCCTGCTAACGCCCGGCAAATCCTATGGTGTATCGCTTTGGCAGGCATTGCCTATGCTTCGTACGGCCTGTCTGTTTATACGTCCGGCAACGAGACCATTCTGGGCGACAAAAAATGGGCCAGTCATGGTGATTTAACCAGCACCTTTGTCGGCCGCGCCGCCTATGGCGCCTATGCCGGTATAGGTCTGTTGACCATACTTGCCCTGATGCTTCATTCAGCCTCTCAAGCAGCCCGCTCAGCGGCAAAAAAGGAGCAGCGCTTAATTGAAGCCATTCCACCATCAGTATATTGCCTGATTTGCGGTAGCATCATTGTCGCCACTGCAATGATGCTGACCCGGTCCAGGGGCGCCGTATTGGTTACCGCAATCGGTGCCGCCGTTATGTTAGCCATCCTAATCGGACGATCCAAAAATCGGCGGCGATCTTTATCAGGCATTGCACTATTGGTATTTGGCGCCGGGTTTGTCGTTCTGGAAGTAAGCGGACAAGCAACACTAGGACGTGTCCTCAAGCTGGCGAACCAAGGAACAGGCAGGGACACCGTTCATGATCTCGCCTGGCGTATGATAGATGCCGCACCATTCACCGGACATGGTTTAGGTTCGTTCGCACAGCTGTTTTATCAGTTTCGGGATTCATCGGTCCCCTGGTTTGCCCCCAGATACGACAAGGTTCATAGCGTTTACATCGAGCTTATCGTTGACCTTGGGTATCTTGGCTTTGGGTTACTTGCGTTGGCTCTGCTCTTGATTCTCGCCCGGATTATCATCGGCATCCGGACCCGAAGACGTAATTCAATCTTTAGCGTTTTAGGACTCGGTATAACGATTATGCTCGGCATTCAGAACACGCTGGACTTCACGATTCAAATTCCAGCGATTGCAGCAACCTATGCCGCGATTTTAGGAACGGCATTCGCCCAGTCTTGGCCCAGCCAGGATAGGAGCATTAAAAAACGTTAAATGACTATGACTGGCCGGGCGGTGGTAATTGTAGAAATTGCCGGTAAAACTCGCGAATCAGGGCAGGGTCGTCTTTTGCGATATCGGTCAGCCATGGAAGAGCAAAGCTTCTCCGGGCAAAGAATGTGAGTTGTCGCGGTTGATGTTTTAAATAGAGTCGAATGTCTTCCCGGATCTTAGCACGCAATTTTCTATCCAAAAGTTTCTGCGCTCTAAACCCAAGATGCACACGAGTGACCACAATGCGTGGCTCCTGTGGTGCCACAATATAGGACATCTCCATATAGGCCTTAACGGCCTCGGATCGCCGGTCTTCACGGAATTGAGCCTGTGCAAACTGCATCCATGCGTAAGGTTTTCGTGGCTCCAGCGCCAGCCCCTTGCGAAAGGCCGCAATGCTCTTAGTCAAAAAAGACTTTCGAAGACTTCCGCTGAACTTTGGGTTATCCGCAAGAACCAGATACAAGATCGCGATTTCAAGGTGTGTCCTGCCTCTTTCAAACCATCGCAGCGACGCCTGACGCCCTGAAATCGCATGACTAACATCGTGTGCCAAAACGTCCTTGTCGCGGCCTAGGTCGGAAATGGTGGAGGCGCCGCCCTGCATTACCCCATAAGCCATCACTCGGGGGGCCATGGTATAGATGATTAAGAGACCGGCAATCAATACGGCGATAGAGATGAAGTATCTACGTCCCTCGGCCACCCCAGCATCCCCCCGCCTTAATCAGAATAATATTTAGGCGTGTCACCATAATAGTAACCGGAACCACTCGAATAACTGCCACTTCCCTGCTTTTTGAGATCTACCTGGGACATGACGAGGCCCGCAATTTTCGCACCCGACTCACTGAGTTGACGCATCGCGGCAGCAACAAAATCGCGGCGGGTTTTTTCCCAACGCACAACAAATATTGTGCGGTCTGCTTCGCGAACCAGCACCAAGGCATCAGACACGGCAAGGAGTGGCGGCGTATCAAGGACAACCAAATCATAACTTGATGACAGCTGATGCAAGAGCCCATACATCTGTTGCGACCCCAAAAGATCGGTCGGATGCGGCACCCTATCCCCCGCAGTAATATAATGCAGGCCAGTAGACGGCTCCATATCAATGACGTCACTTAATTCAACCTGACCTGTCAGATAATTACTTAATCCTGAATTGTTCGAGACACCCAAAGTCTGGTGCAAACCGGCGCGGCGCAGATCACAATCCACGACAATGACGCGCTGACCAGCACGCGCTGCCATACTGCTCAAGCACAGAGAAATACTGGTCTTGCCTTCGCCCGGGACTGACGACGTTACCAACACGACCTTTGGCACTTGATCCACCCCCGTCAGGAGGAGCGACGTTCTGATACTACCAACAGCCTCGCCAAATTGTGAGTTCGGCTTCTTGGCAGCCACGTTATGCGGATATTCATGACGGTCCTGACGTGACAGTTTGGGGACACTACCAAGCGTCGGGTAGCCTAACATTTCCTCCAACTGCTTGGTGGTTCTGAACCCGTTATCCAAAAGTTCGAGAATGATAGACAATGCGATGCCAATAGCCGCAGCAAAGAAGAGGGCCATTGTATAAATAACACTCTTTTGAGGGTAGTACGGCGAACCTGGAACGACGGCGCGCGAAATCACTTTCGCATCGGCCTGCTGCAGATCATCATCGACCACCGCCGTCTCTTTGAAACGGGAAATAATGGTCTCGTAGAGGGTCTTGTTTGCCTGGACTTCGCTCTGCAGGGCACGGATTGAAACAGCCGCTTCATTTTGCTTTTCAATTCCTGATTCTAAACGCCGGAGCTCAGTTTTGAAGTTTTGTTCGCGAACACGGGAAATTTGTAACTCGTTCTTCAAATTAATGACGATTTTTTTAACTTCGCCGGCAATCTTGTCTTGCAAATCTTTTAACTCATTGCGCGCCAAAACCAAGGATGGATGAGCTTCACGCAGCTGGGTCTTGAACTCGCCAAGTTTTCGAACGACCGTCGTTTCCTGCTCCCGTAACCTTTGAATTAACGGGGAGTCCAAAACAGCGGCAGCAGTTTCAATGCCGCCCCCTGATTTCAACAATCTCCGAACCTGGGCATATCGGGCTTCTGATTCAGAACGTTGGTTCCGTGCAGCGACCAGATCCGTATTAATCTTAGCGATCTGTTCCTGCAGGAGGCCCGCCCCCTTCAGATCAGTGATGCCAGATTTTCGGCGGAAGGCCTCTAACTTTTTCTCGGAATCGATAACCCGCTGCTTGAGCTCGTTAGCGCGTTGCGCAAGCCAGCGCGTCGCCTTTTGCGTTACATTTCCCTTACTTTGGATCTGATCGAGGATGTAAACCTCAGCTGTCGCATTGGCGGCTTTCGCTGCCATTTCTGGCGATGCCGATGAATATTCGATTTCAACAAGCAGGGCGCGTTGCGAGGGCCGGACCGTCAAGCCGCCCAGAAAAGAGTCGATCAGCTCTTCCCGTAATTCGGCACGCTTTTCTTCCGGAGAGTACCCTTTCCAACGGTCATCCGTTTTCGAATTTTGGATAGCCTTGAGTTCAGGGTCTTCAACTTTCACGCCGGACCACCCACCGACGAATGCTTTCAATACATCAAAGGTGCTGGCTTTGGCGGGGGCTAGGTCATCGTTAAAATTTGGATCATTATAGAGGTCAAGGCGATCAACGACTTTACCGATCAGATCCCGGGATTGGATGACAGCCGCTTGTGTTTCATTAGTATACTTGTGTTTCATTAGTATAATAGTCAGGCGTAATACCCTGCGCGACACTTTCAATATTAACGACATTTTGACGAGCACCTTCAATCAGCATCGTGACATCTGCTGAATAAAGAGGCACCAGTCGGCTGGCATGCAAAACAGCAAGACCAAGACCGATGACCATAAAGCCGACAATCATATATTTGCGGCGCAGCAATGCCGTAAAAAGACGTCGAGGATCAAACGCTTGTTCCTCGACGTTTGGCGCTGCTGGCGGCATTTGATTACCGCCCATATGGTTTGGCCCTCCGTCTGGAAAGCGCGACACCGTTGCCATAACTAAAAGTCCTGTTACTCAAACTCATCCAAAACGTCACGAAAATCGCGATGACATTTTGGTACTCCTTAATCCTACTCAAGCACTACTTGGTACAATACCTATGCGGCAATGGTAGGCGCATTTTTGGCATCAAGCCGAGGCATTGCCCAACAGGCGACGCCCCGTCATCCCAACGAATAGCGATACGGTCATCACCGAAAAATCGGTGCCCCGCAGATGCCAGCTGCAATGAGGTGGTACTTTTTCCTGAGAATGAATCGCCAACTAAAACAACGAGTCCACCACCGACCAGCGCCGTTGACGCATGGAGACAAATGGTGTCTGGCTGGCGAGCGATATAAGCCCCGATAAGGGATCCGGCAAAACCGTTCGCAGCGTTCAACGCGTCTTCAAATTCCATGTCATTGCCGCCCGGTCCTGCCAGCCGAACGACGAGAGAGCCGTTACGATTCTCGATAATGTCGATGTCGTATGCCTGCTCGGCAGCGGCGCCCAAACCCTGCATAGGCCAGCCGCCAAGAAAGAGCGGCAAATGCGCCAGAACAGCCTCCGCGTTCCGCACAGAAATCAAATGGTCCTTGGGCCCAAACAACCATGACGAGGCAACAGCCTTCCGAGGCTCTTGCGGGTTTTTTCTGGATTCTGTCATCAAATTCAATACGGCTAAGGCGTCACATCATTGGTTTCCCGCGGCGCGCGCTTCGCAAGAATTCGTTGCAATGTTCGGCGATGCATTTTTAATCGTCGAGCGGTTTCC
>Ga0055584_100008615_pt1 | contig 10009 bp, 5 predicted proteins | sample OSDHelmetaG_FD_58716 | JGI IMG/M metagenome (GOLD analysis project Ga0055584, IMG submission 58716) | Pelagic marine sediment microbial communities from the LTER site Helgoland, North Sea, for post-phytoplankton bloom and carbon turnover... | ecosystem: Environmental > Aquatic > Marine >...
TTGCGTGAGAACGCCGGAGCGGTGACGCGACGCACCAGGCGGTGGTGGTCATGGTCCGCAAGCAGACTATGGCCGATCAGGGCGCGCTCGAAATTACTCCACTCCTCCTCGGGCGGCCTGACCGGCGCAAACTCCCAATCGTAGAAGTCCGAGGACAGTGGCTCGGTTTTCCAGCACGCCATGATGTCGTCCAGGTGGGTGATAATCCATGCTTGCCAGGGCTCGTACCATACCAGGCGCCCACGCTCAGCCAGGGCCAGACACTGTGGGACAGGGTCAAGCATGTACTCTTTGGAGTGGGGGTTGAATATCTCTTCAACAGGGGGCAGGTTCTTGGCTACCTCGGCCATGGTTTTATCCTCGACCCAGGCTGCAGACTCGCAGCCCGGAGTGGTTGTTCAAATGGAGGGACATGGTAGCAATTTTTCAAAATGTATACATCTGTATACTTTTAAATCATCCCGGAAATATTCAAACCCTGCCCCGCGGCGCGGTCCCAGGCTATTGTTTTTGTTTCGGGCGGCAGGCGGTCGTAGACCTCCAGTAGCTGGCGGACGTTGCCGGCGAGGTCCGGTGGTACCTGATCCCATGAGAAGCGCCACTGCCAGTTTCCCTCCCCGGTGCCTGGTTTGTTCATGCGATGCCTTCCATCGAGTCCCAGGAAATCCTGCCAGGGCACGATCGCGGTACTGGCCGGCGATGCCATAGCCTGGCGTATCAGCATCCAGGGCATGTCCTCTTGCGGGTTGTTGAAGTAGCGGTAGACGCTGGCCTGGGTCGCTTTATCCAGGCTCTCAAACCAGCCCAGGGTCGTGTCATTGTCGTGGGTGCCGGTGTAGACGATATCGCCGGGTGCGTGCCTGTGGCTGAGATAGGGATTCTCGGGATTGCCATCGAAGGCAAACTGCAGAATCAGCATACCAGGCAGCGCAAAGTCCTTGCGCAGCGACTCTACCTCGGGGCTGATCGAGCCCAGGTTTTCCGCCACCAGGCACAGCTCGGGAAAGTTTTGCCGCACCGCCGAGAGCAGTGCCCTTCCAGGTGCTGCGACCCACCTGCCCTCGCGAGCAGAGACCGCGTCGCTGGCAATTTCCCAGTAGGCCTCCAGCGCGCGGAAGTGATCTATACGCGCGATATCGAATTGCTGTGCCGCCGAGGCGAAGCGACGCAGCCACCATTGGAACCCGGTCGCCTCCATCAGGGCCCAGTTGTACTGCGGGTTGCCCCAGAGCTGTCCCTCGGCGCAGAAGTAGTCCGGCGGTACACCCGTGACGGTAATGGGGTGTCCGCTGTCATCCAGGTGGAACTGTGACTGATGTGCCCACACATCGGCGCTTTCAAGGTGCACATAAATGGGGATATCTCCGAACAGCAGTATCCCGCGTTCTTTCGCGTACTGGCGCAGTTCGCGCCACTGGCAGTGAAAAACGAATTGGCGAAAGCGCAATTGCGTCAGTTGTTCAGCAAGTTGCCGGGCGAGCAGGTCACAGGCAGTGCGCTCACAGTTGCGCAATGGCTTTGGCCAGGTAGTCCAGGGCTGGCGTCCCAGCTCATCCCGGAAGGCCTGGAAGCGCACATAATCTTCCAGCCAGTATTCTGCTTGGTGCAGGAAATCGTCGTAGGCAATCGCCATCGGTGAATGCGGGCTGTTTTCGAGCTGTGTGAAGAATGCCTTACTGGCGGTGTTCAGGGCCAGGCGTTTCGCGTTCGGCGCGGTTTCGTCCGCGTCGGCCCGGCTCTGCGAGAGCCAGCCCTGCTCGACCAGCCACTGTAGATCGAGCAGATCAGGGTTGCCGGCGTGGACAGAAATGCACTGGTAGGGACACAAATCCAGGTGGGTCGGGCCCAGTGGCAGCACCTGCCATATTTGCAGGCCGGCGGCCTCCAGCAGGTCGACAAAACTGCGGGCCGCGCTGCCCAGACTGCCGCAATAGCCGGCGCCCGGCAGGCTGCTGGGGTGCAGCAGAACTCCCGCTCTGCGGTGCGCCAGCAGGGTTGTTGTCACTGTGAGTCGCCGCCTTCGCTGTGGTGGCGCATGACTCCGCCGCGGCTGGGTTTGCCGCCACCCCGCGAGATAACTTCCGACAGGTAGGCCGGCGCTTCCACCTCGAGCAGCAAATAAAGGTTAGCCAGGTGCATGCGGTAAAGTTGATCGAACTGGACCACCGTCGCCGTCGGATTGTAATTGCCGAACCACCAGAACCAGTCGGATCCCTCGCAGATCGCCAACTGCTTGTCCGCCGCTGCGACTTTCTCTGGCGACAGTGCTCCCGAGGCAATTTGTTCATCATAGGTGCGCTTGGCATCCACCAGCATTTCCCAGCCCCGGTTTTTATCGGGATCACCGATCCATGTGGAAAATGTGCCATACACCCAGCTTCCCGCCACCAGACGCTCTTCATGAACCGGCTGCGGCGACTTCTGGGCCAGGAACTTGTCCATGGTCGACAGTTGCAGTTGGGAATGCCCGGCCAGGCTGGTGTACAGCAAATTCAGGAAGTGGTAGCCGTTTTCAGGATAGTACTCCCAGGCGTTCTCACCATCGAGGATGATGGTGATCAGGCAGTCGTCGCGGTCCGGACAGACATCGGCGATGTTTTCCATGTGGCCTATGAGGTTGGCCACAGCATCTTCGGCGTGCCAGTCGGAATAGGTGAAGCCGATGAGGTCGGACAAACCGTCGTCCCGGAAAACGCAATCGATGGCTGCATCGCCAAAGCGATAGACGCGATGGCTGCAGGCCTTGCTGTCGGGGTCATGGCTGTTGTCTAAAACATTACCGCCGCTTGCCACCCAACGAAAACCGCTGTCGGCAAACAAGGCGAGTGCCGCCTGGCTAACCCCGCCTTCCGATGGCCACAGGCCCGCAGGCCTGCCACCGAATACACGCTCAAATGTATCCAGCCCTTGCTGAATATGCCACTGCGCCCGCGCCTCTCCGCCGGGATAATCGGTGCTGACCGGCATGTGCACATCGGGCATGGCCTCTCGGGCGCAATCCAGATCCAGCAACAGGGGTATAATAGGGTGCGCGTAGGGGCTCATACACAACTCAACCTGGCCGCATTCGGCCAGTTTCCGGTAGCGTGGCACTATCGACTGCAGCTGTTCCAGAATGACCTGCAGTAACTCCCGGCGTTCATGCAAACTGAAGTTGTACGCTTTTTCCTGCAGGCGGGAAATGCGCGTATCGGTGCGTCGCACTGACTCCGCTATCCAGCTGAGGTGATACCAGACCAGCAGGTCGGCCAGAAACTGGTTGGAGGCATAGATCAGGCTTTGTGGGTGCTCCTCGTACCAGTCCGCCATTGTCGCCAGGCGCCGATAGGGTTCGAAGCGGTCGATCATACGCTCCCGGTTGGCGCGCAGGCAGTTTTGAATCAGGTGCAGCCGGGCCTGCTCGTTTCCCGGCAGGGCGGGCTCCGCCAACTCCGCCAGTACCGGGTCGCGAATAGCCCCCTGTCCGGCGAGGTAGAGTGTTACCTGCTGGATATAATCCTCGATCTGCTCCAGCAGTATCGGGGCGAAATTCACTACCGCCGTCGCGTTTGGCACCGCTTCAAGGTGTGCCGCCATATCGACATAATCCTTGATCGCGTGGAGGTAGGTCCACGGCAAATGTAATTCGCCGGTGCGCAGATCCCGGTATTCGGGCTGGTGCATGTGCCACAGCAGCACCACACTCATGGGTTGTTTATCGGGCATAGTGCAGCCTTTGTCCGAGCATGTCCGGCGTCACCAGTACCACGCCGCCGGCGGATACATTAAAGCGCGTGGCGTCTTCCTCGCGGTTCACGCCAATACTGGTGCCGGGTGGAATAATGCAGCCTTTATCGATGATGGCTTTCTTTATCACGCAGTGCCGGCCAATATCGACCTGGGGAAAAATAACCGAATCCTCAATCTGCGAAAATGAATGCACGTTCACGTTGCTGAACAGTAGCGAATGTCGTGCCTCGGAGCCCGATACAATACACCCGCCGGCGACCATGGAGTCCACCGCAGCGCCCCGGCGACCGTCATCGTCAAATACGAATTTCGCTGGCGGCACCTGGTCCTGGTAGGTCCAGATAGGCCAGTCCCGATCATACAGGTTGAGCTCGGGGCTGATCCCGATCAACTCCATGTTGGCCCCCCAGAATGCGTCCACCGTGCCGACATCCCGCCAGTAGGCGCGGCGTCCGCCGGGGTCGGTCTTGAATGGAAAGGCACAGACCCGCCGCCGGTTGATGACATCGGGAATGATGTCACCGCCAAAATCATGGCTGGAACCCGGAGTATCTGCATCGCGTAATAATTCCTCAATCAGCACATCGGTGCGAAACACATAGATTCCCATAGAAACCAATGCCGTGTCTGTGCTGCCCGCAGTGGGCGCGGGTTGTTCAGGTTTCTCGGCGAATTCCTTGATGCGATAGTTTTTGTCGACCGCCATGACCCCGAAAGCGCTGGCCTGTTCCAGCGGCACTTCCATGCAGCCCACGGTAATGTCGGCCTCTGTTTCATCATGGGCTGCCAGCATGGAGCCGTAGTCCATTTTATAGATGTGGTCACCCGCCAGGATTAATACGAATTTTGGATTATGGGTGCGGATGATGTCGATATTTTGATAGATCGCGTCCGCAGTGCCTATGTACCAGGAGGTTTCCATGCGCTGCTGTGCTGGCAGCAACTCCATGAACTCGCCGAGTTCGCCGCGCATAAACCCCCAGCCGCGCTGAATATGCTGTATCAGACTATGTGCTTTATACTGTGTGAGGATGCCGACCTTGCGTATACCGGAATTGACACAGTTGGACAGGGGGAAATCAATAATCCGGAACTTGCCGCCAAATGGCACCGCCGGCTTGGCCCGCCACTGAGTCAACTGCTGCAACCTGCTGCCGCGTCCCCCGGCCAGCACCAGGGCGAGCGTGTCCCGGGTCAGGCGACTCACATATCTGGCAGAATCTGCACTTTCCATAGTCAAGTCATTGATCTGTTTACTGGTTAGCTTGGGTTTAATTGATTACCATCTTGTTACATTGTGGACGGTGAGCGTATAAATTGCCCGTTTTTATGGTTGATGTAAATCAGTAGACAACAAATGAAATCAAGTTCTGCGGAAAAGACGTTGAAAGAGGCTGTGCAGCGCCTCCTGGCAGGACATCACCCAGACCCTTTTGATGTGCTCGGTTGTCACCTGCATGGATCGCACTGGCATATACGCGCCCTGTTGCCCGCTACCGCGGAAGCCGAGGTGGTGATTGCCGGTAAAGGCAGGCCGATGGAGCGCCTGCCGGACACAGATTTTTTTACCTGCAAATTGGCGCAGAAAGCGGTGCCCGAGTATGAGCTACGCTGGCGTCCCGCCCGCGGCGACTGGCGGCAGGCACCGGACCCCTACCGGTTTGGCCCGACCATTGGTGACCTGGACCTGCACCTGTTTGCAGAGGGGAAGCACGAACATATATACCGCACGCTGGGGGCTCACTGCTGTGAACATGAAGGTGTGCGGGGAGTGCGGTTCGCCACCTGGGCGCCCAATGCCCGCCGCATAAGCGTGGTTGGTGATTTCAATGACTGGCACGGTCTGAGCCACCCGATGCGGGTGCGGGGCCTGAATGGGGTTTGGGAACTGTTCATTCCGGGGCTGGGTGAGGGCGAGAATTACAAGTTTGAACTGTGCGACGCCGCGGGCAATTTACACCTCAAGACAGACCCGTACGGCAATCGCTTTGAACTGCGGCCGGCAACCGCTGCTATCGTGTGCCCACCGACACAGTTCAAGTGGACTGACCAACATTGGCTGCAACTGCGCGAGCAGTGGGACTGGCAGCACGCGCCAATTTCTATCTACGAGTTCCATCCCGGCTCCTGGCGCAGGGATGATGCTGGCAATTTCCTGAATTTTCGCGATATGGCCCACCAGCTGGCGGATTATGTGTCGCAGCTATCGTTTACCCATGTCGAGTTGCTGCCGGTGACGGAGCACCCGCTGGATGACTCCTGGGGTTACCAGACCACTGGTTATTTCGCTCCCTCCAGTCGTTTTGGTGATCCCGATGATTTTCGTTATTTCGTAAACCTGATGCATGAACGCGGCATCGGTGTGGTACTGGATTGGGTGCCGGCGCACTTCCCCCGGGACGCCCATGCGCTGGCACAGTTTGACGGCACGGCCCTGTATGAGCACGAGGATCCGCGCCGCGGGGCGCACTCGGAATGGGGCACCCTGATTTTCAACTACGGCCGCAATGAGGTCAGGAATTTCCTGCTGGCCAGTGCGAATTACTGGTTGGAGGAATTTCACCTCGATGGCCTGCGGGTGGATGCGGTGGCCTCCATGCTGTATCTGGATTACTCGCGCGAAGAGGGCGAGTGGGAGCCCAACCGCTATGGAGGCAGGGAAAACCTGGAGGCGATCGAGTTTCTGCGCAACCTGAACACCCTCACGCACGGGCGCCACCCCGGAACTCTGACTATCGCCGAGGAATCCACCGCCTGGCCACAGGTGACCCGGCCCACCTGGTTAGGCGGACTGGGTTTCTCCATGAAATGGAACATGGGCTGGATGCACGACACGCTAACCTATTTCTCCCAGGATCCGGTCCACCGGAAGTATCATCACGACCAGCTCACCTTTGGCCTGATGTACGCTTTCTCAGAGAATTTTTTGCTGCCGTTCTCCCACGATGAAGTGGTGCATGGCAAGTTGTCACTGCTGTCCAAGATGCCGGGAGACGAATGGCAAAGGTTTGCTAATCTGCGCTTGCTTTACACCTATATGTATACATACCCGGGGGCGAAGCTGCTGTTCATGGGTTGTGAACTGGGTGCGCCCGCAGAGTGGCGACACCAAGGGCAGTTATCCTGGGAGCTGCAGCAGGTCGCGCCGCACGCTGGTGTACAACAACTGGTGGGAGACCTGAACCGGCTTTACCGGAGTGAGGCCAGTCTCCATCGCGGGGATTTCGACGGGTCCGGATTCGAATGGATCGATTGTCACGATTCCACGCAATCGGTACTGAGCTATATCCGCAGGGATGGCGAAGACTTTCATGTGGTGGTGCTCAATTTCACGCCAGTTGTTCGTACGGAGTATCGGATCGGGGTTCCGCGGGGTGGACGTTATCAGGAGGTGTTCAACTCGGACTCACGGTTTTACGGTGGCAGTGATATCGGTAATTCGCTGGAAATTAGCAGTCAGCCGTTGTCCTGGATGGGACAACGCGATTCGCTCACGCTAACCCTGCCGCCATTGGCTGCATTGGTTTTGCGACTGGTTGAGGACGGTTGAGGCGATGGCCAGATTACTGTTCGTCGCCAGCGAGGCCTATCCGCTGGTAAAGACCGGCGGCCTGGCGGATGTGGCTGGCAGTCTGCCCGAAGTGCTGCGGCAACAGGGTATGGATGTGCGCCTGCTGTTGCCGGCCTATTCCGATCTGCTGTGCAACCTTGATTCACCCCTGGACGTGGTGGCTGAGCTCGAGCTGGCGGGCCAACGGGTGCGTATTCTGGAATGCCTGTTGCCAGGCACGCCGCTGCGCACCTGGTTGCTGGAGCACCCGATATTTTCTGAGCGTGCGGGCAATCCCTATCACGATGAAAAGGGTGAGCCCTGGCGGGACAACGCTGATCGCTTTATGCTGTTGTCGCGGGCGGCGGCCCACATCAGTACCTGCGATACCCGGTTGGGTTGGCGGCCTGATGTCCTGCACTGCAACGACTGGCATACGGGACCGGCCATCGCTCTTACGCACCTGCAGGAACAGCGCCCGCGCACGGTATTTACCATTCACAACCTGGCCCATATGGGCATTTTTGACCGACAGACCTTCGATCGCCTGGCGCTGCCGGAGCACTTCTGGCAGGAACAGGGGCTGGAGTACTACGGTCAGTGGAGTTTTATCAAGGGCGGGGTGTTCTACGCTGATGAAATTACGACCGTGAGCCCCACCTATGCCAGGGAAATCTGCGAGTCACCTGGAGGGATGGGGCTGGAAGGCCTGCTCAGTCAGCGCCGGGAGCATCTGGTGGGGATACTCAATGGTATCCGCAGCGAGGTCTGGGACCCGGCCTGTGATCCTTATCTTGAGCGGACCTATGATGTGGAGTCATTGCAGCATAAGGCGATGAACAAGATCGGTTTGCAGAGGGAACTGGGCCTGGCGTTTCGCCGGGACTGCCCCATGCTGGGCTTTGTCGGCCGCCTGGTGGAACAGAAGGGGCTGGAGTTGATGCTCCCTGTGCTTGAACAACTGCTGGACAGCCCGGTCCAAATTGTCATTCTGGGCACGGGTGAAGTACGCTATGAACAGGAATTGCAGTCGTTGGCGGCTCGGTGGCCCGAATCGATGAGCGTTATATTGGCCTACAATGAAGGTCTGGCGCACAGAATCGAGGCTGCTGCGGACATATTCCTGATGCCGTCGCTGTTTGAACCCTGTGGGCTCAACCAGTTGTACAGTTTGCGCTACGGCACGCTTCCGGTCGTGCGCGAGGTCGGAGGCCTGGCCGATACGGTGCAAGACGCCAGCACCGCGGCCCTGGAGTCGGGGACGGCGACCGGTTTTGTCTTTCGGCCACCGCTGTCGAGCGAGTTTTTACAAGCCACGCTGCGCGCCATTAAGTTGTGGCATGACGCCGTCGCCTGGCAAGAGGTACAACGTACTGCGATGTGTCAGGATTTTTCCTGGCGACGCAGTGCCCAGCGTTATCTCGAGTTGTACAACTCGACCATAAAATGATGAGGTAATTTGCTGCTATGCCGGGATCCAAGTTTCCACTGGAAGTTCAACCGCGTATTCCTGCAGAGCTGATCCGCCTGCACGAGATGGCCAACGACCTGATGTACAGTTGGGACCGCTCTATACGCTCCCTGTTTCATCGTCTGGATCGGGAACTGTGGGATGCGTGCGGGCACAACCCCAAGGCTTTCCTGCGACGGGTATCGCAACAGCGATTGAATGATGCGGTCTCTGATCGCTCTTATATCGAAGACTATGACCGGGTTACTTCCGCCTACGACTCTTACCGTGAGCACCGGGGACGGCCCGAGCTGACTGAGCTGTTCGATCCCCAGGAAGACCTGATCGCCTATTTTTGTCTGGAGTTTGGCTTCCATGAGAGTTTCCCGATTTATTCGGGTGGCCTGGGCATATTGGCAGGGGATCATTGCAAGGCTGCCAGTGATGTGGGATTACCCTTCGTCGCCATAGGGCTGCTCTACGAGATGGGTTACTTCACCCAGACCATCGACGGCCAGGGCCATCAGCGGGTTAGCCATACGCGTTCACACCCGCACGATCTGCCGGTTGTGCCTACCCTGACCGAGTCCGGTCAGCACCTGACCCTGGACATCGAGTTTCCGGGCCATGTGCTGAAGGTGCGTGTGTGGACGGCCCAGGCCGGACACATCACATTGTACCTGCTCGATACCAATATACCGGATAACTCCGAAGAGGATCGCGCGATAACCCATCAGCTTTATGGCGGTGACCGGGAGATGCGACTGCGGCAGGAACTGGTGCTGGGGATAGGCGGTGTGCGCGCCCTGCGCGCGCTGGGACTCAGGCCAACTGTCTGGCACATCAATGAGGGGCATGCCGCTTTTCAACTGCTGGAGCGCTGCGCGCTGCGTATGCATGAAGGTCTGGATTTTGATAGCGCGCTGGAACTGGTGGCCGCTGGTACGGTTTTTACCACGCACACTCCGGTGGCGGCTGGACACGACATTTTTGACATGCAGTTGGTGGCCAAGTACCTGTCGGGAATGGCCGCCAGCCTGGGTCTTGAATTTGAGCAACTTTATGCCCTGGGGCTCAACAGCGGTGAAGGCTTTAACATGACCTCTCTGGCGTTGAGGTGTACCCGCTTTCACAACGGTGTCAGCGAGATACATGGACGGGTCGCGGCAGAAATGGAAGCGAGCCTGTGGCCCCAGATTCCTTACCAGGAAAATCCTGTCACCCACGTAACCAACGGCGTGCATCTGGAGACGTTTCTGGCCAGGGAGTGGGTGAGCCTG
>Ga0055584_100008616_pt1 | contig 10008 bp, 8 predicted proteins | sample OSDHelmetaG_FD_58716 | JGI IMG/M metagenome (GOLD analysis project Ga0055584, IMG submission 58716) | Pelagic marine sediment microbial communities from the LTER site Helgoland, North Sea, for post-phytoplankton bloom and carbon turnover... | ecosystem: Environmental > Aquatic > Marine >...
CCCATCCTAGAGATAGCCAGTATTATCGTCATGGCCCTCTGCCTTGTCGCTCTAGTCTGCCTAGCCCTTATCTCAGTATATCGAGAACGCGCCCTAGAGCAAATTCGACCGATCTTAGAAAAAGTATCCCCCAAGCTTGCGGAGCGAATTTTAGATCTTTTACGGACCTTTATTCAGGGTCTAGAAGCCCTGCAAAGTCCTGCCGCTTATGCCCAAATAATTATCAGTTCCCTACTGCTAAATACGGGATACGTGCTTATTATTTACGCCACATTTTGCGGAATGGGCTTAGACGCAGAATATGCATTAGGCATGCCAGCAGCATTAGTCATTATGGCCATATCTTCACTGGGAGTGATCGTGCCTACACCGGGAGGAACAGGGTCGTATCACATCGCATTTTCGGTATCGCTACAACAGCTCTATCACCTACCCGCCACACAGGCTCTCGCCTGCGCGACGTTAGCCCACGCCTTGGCAACGTTGACCTATATTGCCATAGGGGCACCCGCCCTATTGATCCAATGGTTTCAGAACCGGAAACGGCGTGCCTCTGATACAGCGATGCCAGAAGATTAGTACAATCGAATTTTATAATACCCAAATAATGAGCATCGACCCTCCGAGATAACCAAAAGCCTCTAACAGCCCAGCACCAATATTAGGCGAATCTTCTGTTTGTTCCGCCCCTAATTGAACGCCAGGGGCAAACAAGTACCCCGTCAGCTTCTTGATCAGAAAGAGCACGACTAACCCAAAGAGTGTATCGACAGCAAAGACCGTGAGACTTTCATTCCAACCAGTAAAATCACCCGCCACGGCAACACTGATGATATTACCCAACCCAACGAGTACGCCGGCAAAAGCCAATCCGACAGCTGCATTGTCGCGTTCTAATTCGTCGTGTATACTGTGCGGAGTCACCGCCTCATAGAGTCTGCCAACTAACAATAATACAGCCTGGGCCAGGGCCCAAAAGATGACACCACTCCACCACGGCCCGTGCCCCTGCAAAATAGCCAACACGATAAGCCCGTTGGCGATATGAAGCCCCGCTTCTACAAAAGCAGTCCCCAAATTGTGGTCTTCAACAATTTCCTTCGTATTATCGAAATGAGGAAGCAGCACTTTCTCGCATAAAAAGCCCGCCAACAACATCACAAAAATCGTAATTACGCCATATAGGGCAATGCCCACTAAATCGGCTTTCCAACCAACAGAAGGGCCGGATAATGCCCCTCCCAAAGCAATGCAAATAGCAAAGAAATATCCGCAGGCCGCTACGGCCAGTGCATGGTTGTTGCGGTCAAAAAGCTCTGCGCGTAGGTCGACTCTTCGATATAAGTTGACGTACAGCACTTTGGCCAACCACAACAGGGCAAAACCCTCGAGCAAGTACACCAAGGATTTGGCAAATATGAGCAGGTAATTTTCCAGCATGATCCCCCCTACTTACCAGAACGCGAAGAACGGCTGCCCCAGCTTGATTTGGTCTGGGTTTGTCCCATTCGATTAGACACTTTGTTAGTAAACGCCTGACGACGCTGCTGTTGGCGTTTATAGAATTGCGGGCGCGTTTTTTCAGTCTGCACCCCACGCGAACCAAAAGTAGGTTTCCCCCCCTTACTTGGTCCATAATAGGGCTGCCCGCGTTCGCGATGGCGGCGATACCCCTCCCAATCATCTCGACCGACGTTCCACCCTCCCATCAAGCTGCGCATCATCGCATATTGACCATAGAATTGCCAAAACCCACCAGCCCCCCATGAGCCATACTGTGGATTACCCACATACTGGTAACCGGGTGGATGCGCCTGGCTGACACCAGTACTGCGACCATCTTTTCCCTTGGCGGCAACGACCATACCCACATAGTTCTCATAGCGAGCATACACACCACTATCCACCTGCATCCAATCGGTCCTGCGCTGCTCATATACGATGGAATCTCTACCTGCCACGCGTGCCCCCGCCGCTGTCATTATCTGAAACTTTAGGTAATAGTCAGGAAAAAAACCATCGTCAATACGCGTATCATCAACGATCAGCGAGTATTCGGGGTAGCGATTCAAATCGCGAACGAGATCGCCGACGGGATCCTTTCGCCCCGAGCAAGCACCGATAAAGACCAGTGCGATATATAATAGCGCCTTAGACACAGAGTTATTGCTCCTGGACTATGGGGAGGATATCGGTAAATTGATACTCCTCGACCTGATGGCCAACAAAAGCCGAAAACTCAGTCTCACCCCATTGATTTATAAAGAGCAAATGTCCATCGGCAGCCTCAAAGGACCAAACGACAAATTCGCGGCCTTCCCCCTCGCCATTTTCTCGATATAACCCGGCCCCGCTCTCCGTCCCCTTATAATCCTTGTTATTATAATAGATCGTTTCGGGCGGATCCCCCTGTTTCTGGATTACACTGACAATATCGCCATCAATTCCACCTATTTCCACCGCACTCGTCAACGTCCAGTGCAGACGCCCATCTTCTTTGCTGCACTCTAGGAAATGTAGGTCTTCACTTGCCCGCAGTTCCCACTCGCGGCTGATAAATCCATCGTAATCATACGTGCCATACCCAGAAACCTCCCATGTCTGCAGGTCGTAATCGACCATATAACCGACCTGCATTGTATCGAGAGTGGCCTCGCGATATTCCTCCGCATCGTCCCTGTCATCACTATTTAAAAAACGTCGAAAAACCATGCTATGCTCCTTTAAAACCACTCGTTCCATCCACGTCGATAATAACGTGCCAGAACGGGTTTATCAAGCTCGTTTATTTCACTGTCGATCCTCTCCATATCCAGACTGAATATCTGCATCGCCAACCAGACCGATTCATCTAGGTAACGCTGGTCTACAACGAAGCGCACCAACTCGGGCTCGATGGGGCCAAGAGAACCGATATGGAAGCCCCATTCACCAAAGGAAGGAACGTTCAGATGATAAGAAAGAGTTTCAAATCCAGCAGCTTCCATAGTACGGCCTATACACCAATAGGCCTGACGTGCGTAGTAAGGGCTAGTCGCTTGCGTAACGACGACCCCCCCGGGGCTCAGCAGACGCTGGGCGAGCTTATAGCCTTCGCGCGAGTAGAGTTTAGTTAAGCTTTCTTCCCGCGGATCGGGCAGGTCAAATATTATAACATCATAAGCCGGATGTTCCTCCTGTAAAAAAAGAAAACCATCGACATTTTTGACTTCGACCTGTTGCTTGCTGAGCGCATTTTCATTGAGACGCGTCAAGTGTGGATTGCGCAGAGCTAAGCGCGTTATCGCCGGGTCTAGATCGACGAGGTCTAGCGTATTAACCTCACTATATTTTAACACCTCGCGAGCCGTGAGCCCATCCCCACCACCAATAATTAGCACGCGGCGACGGTTTTTCGCCAAGACCATCGCCGGATGTACTAAAGCTTCGTGATACCGATATTCGTCGATAGAGGCAAACTGCAGGTGTCCATTTAAGTACAGCCGCACCTGTTCACCCCGACTTGTCATTACAATTTTCTGGTAAGGTGACTGCTCCTCGTAAACGACGACATCTTCGTACAGGGCACTTTCCCATCGATCTACTAGCGGGGCAGAAAAATAGAGCAAGGCAAAAAGGGCTACCCCTATACCCCCGCCCTGAATGCACAATAGACGCCAAGACCGAGGCGACAATTGATGGCGAAAAACGAGCAACACAACAATACCGACAACCCAATTGAGCAAACCGGTCAATACCGATGTATGCATCGCGCCGAGAAAAGGCATCAGAATATATGGGAAAAGCAGAGCGGCAAAGAGCGAACCAAAATAGTCCATTGATAAAACGCTCGAAAGTGCCGTGCGCAACGAACCATGCTGGCGCAATATTCGCGTCAAAAGCGGCACCTCTAAGCCTATCAACGAACCAATCAGCACGATAAGTAACAGCATGCCATAACGAAATTGGTCCGTATAAGCATAGAGCGCATAGAGACAGCCGACGGCGCTTCCACCGACAAGTCCCAACCACAGTTCCAACTGAATAAAACGCTGTAGTAGTTTGTCCTTAACGAGTCGAGACAGCCATGCCCCGACTCCCATTGCAAAAAGAAAAAAGCCAATGGTAAGCGAAAACTGCTCGACACTATCGCCCAAAAAATATGATGAGGTGCTACCAATAAGTAGTTCGTAGACAATAGCACAAGCAGCAGCTACTAATATCGCGAGCAGCAGCATCGCTAGGCCTAAACGAGGGGGTGCCTCCGACTCATCCATCGCGTAGACCATTTAGAGAGGTACTAAACGAGTGGTTCAAATAGCGCATCGACTCTTCAGCGGCCAAAATACCAGCATAAAGGGCCTCTTCAAAAAGGGGCAACCCCGGACGATCGCAGCTAGCAAAGAATACCCCTCCACGCGATTTACCTCTCCATGCGGCCGCCGCCCCCCACAACAAACCCGGACTCGGACGCAACATTCCATGTCCCCAACGGTAGATATCGATGCGCTCTACGCTTTGTGCTAATATTTTTTCAGTTCGCGACAGATCGCCGATTATATAGTCGACCCAATAGTGGTGCTCGCGCTCGAGTAGGTTCTTTCGGGCGGTTGCCAAGCCTTCTACAAAGGGCAAGTAATAGATAAGTGTTTTACCTGTTCTTTCCCCACCGCCCCCCTGGTGATCGGCTACGACATATCCAAGAGATGGACTATCGTAGAGCACGTTATCCCATGCGGCCCCCTCGATCTCATGCCCATTTTTTAGATGGATTGCAGCGACGAGCCATGGGCTATATTCAAGTGAGCGTAGGGTTTGCACCTGTTCACTTGGCAGCCCTTGAACTACATAGGGGGCCGTATGCAGTTTACCCGCATAGATCACGGCCTTGGCCCTTAAGCTTTTGAATTCGGCATTCCCTGTATCATACAGGCCAATCTGATGTTCTGCCCCATGCGCTTCGATGCGCAAAGCAAGTTGCCCTCTGCGTATTTGATCGCTCTCCAGCTTCTTGCTCAACCCTTGGGCTAGCCGGTTATTCCCCTGCGGCCAAGTTAGCGTATGAGCGGGATATTCGTCGTGAAGGCGATAATCGTAGTGGCGACAGGCAAAATAATGTATGCCCGCCCATGCGGAGATTTGATTGGATAAGCTGCCGTAATCATCTCGACACGCGTAGTCGACATACCAACGTAGACGGGGTGAGTCAAAGCCTTGCTCGCGCAGGTAACTCCCCATACTCACCTGGTCCAAGGCTCTGGCACGCGGATCGATGCTACTATAACTCAGGGGGAGCGTAAAGGCGCGGCGTCCGTCGACCCCGCGGTACATTGCCCAGCGCAACATCTCGTCGCGAAAGCGCAGCATCTGCTCGCGCTCATAGGCATTGGCCCCATGCAACGGTTCGAGTCCCTCCTGCCACACACCGTCGATATGTAGACGTTCGTGGGGCCATCGCAAGAGTGCATCTGCGGCAATCCGTGGCCATCCGCGCTCATCGTATCCCTCTATAATACCGATATCACCCAAAACTTCATGGACGCAATCGGCCTCTTGAGGCGGGATATTGATATAGTGTGCCCCCCAAGGAAAGGGCTTCCCCTGCCGTTGGCCACTTGTGGAAGTGCCACCGAGTTCCCCAGCCGCCTCGAGCACGACGATGCGCTCGACTCCAGAACGGCGGAGTTTCCAAGCGGCACATAAGCCTGAAATTCCTCCACCAACAATCGCGACATCAAAGAGTGTTTCCTGGCTATCGGGGAAAGATTTCGGCCCCCCTCCATCGCGCATCATATGGGCAATAGCTGGATCGGGGTTGGCGAATTGCCCAGGGATCGAGTAGCCTTCGGGCTCTGCCCGAATCGCGGTAGCACCAAAGGGGATTCCACCGCTGGCAGCCAACCATTTTAAAAAGCGCCGGCGCCTCATAGCCGAGCCCTTGCACTAGGCGTGCGCGCGTGTATTAGCCATCTCCTTTGGCCTTTGCCATTTTTTCTTTCAGACGTGCGAGGGAATCATCCCCACCTCCACTGCCACTTGTGAGCGCTTTATCAATCTCGTCGTCTACAGAGGTAGCACTGCCGGCCATATCGCCGTAGGCCTCGGCCAATGCCTCCTGCTCTTCCACCTTCTCTTTCATGCGTTCTAAAAGCGCAGTCGTGCCTTTAGAATCCACATTGGAAAGGTGCTGATTTATCTTGCGCGTGGCATTCGCCGTCTTTGTCCGCGCTTTCAAAGTGACGAGATCGTTTTCATAGGACGATATCTTCGACTTTAACTCGTTGACATTAGACTGCAATCGCGAAGCCATTTGCTGTTGCTTTTCGGCTTGAGCAGATGTTTCGCTATGCCTTTTCTGCGCTTCTTCCATCCGCGTTAAGGCCTCTTTGGCCAAGCGTTCTGCATCCCCTGCATCCATCTGGCCTGCTTCTGCTTTTTGCAGTAAGAGCATGGCCTTGCGTTCGTAGTCAGAAGTGCGGCTGCCGTGGTCACTTTTTTCGCGATCTAAACGAATCGCAATCGCCTTTACCTCAGCCAGCGCTTTTATGCTTTCTTGCAGGTCTTTCTTCAGGTCGCGAATGGCCTGTTCGCTCATTTTGATCGGGTCTTCTAATTTATCGACTATCGCGTGGGCCTCAGCTTGCCCCGTCTTGAACAGCCGTTGGAATATACCAGCCATGTTCCCTACTCCCGTGCAAATGACAATAATTCGTCCCCATTCTCGGCCAGACCGAGACTGAGGGCGTTGATAGTGCTTTCGAGTTCGTTGAGATCGAGGTTTTCTAATGCTAAAGTATTGCGATAAATCAATGCGTTGCCTTCTTCGTTGAGCACGAAGGCACCATACACTAATTCGCGGTTCATCTGCAAGAGGCGTCGAAAATTCCCCACTGGCGCCTCTGCTGAAAGTTCTAAAATCAGCTGTTCGAGGACGAGCACAGTCCCTTCGCAGTCAATAACGAGATGACTAATTCCTCTCTCTTCATCGTTAATAATGACTATTTCCTCTTCTGGTATTTCGCTCTCGATGGCGAACCCCAGTTCTAAGACATAATCCTTAACTTTTGAAAATTCATCGGACATATCTAACATCTCCTCACGATTATACCATACAGTTCAGGATCGGGCGGTCAGTACGCGCTCAAGCTCTTGATAAGCCCGAGTCAACTCGGCGCATAATTCATCAGCAACCTTTTTCTTCTGGGCATCTTTCGAGTGCATATCGGGATGATATTGTTTCATTAGTCTTTTCCAAGACTTCTTCACGCTCACAATATCCGCTCCATAGGGAAGTTCTAAATTGGCGTAATAACCGGCGAGGACTGGATCCTGATTAGACCTCTTCTCGTGGTTGCTACTATCCGACGTATCAGCGCGAGCCGAAGGCTCTGGCCGCCCTCGCTGCCCCCGGTCATTGCGCCCATTGTCCCTGCCCATATCACCATTGGCTGGCATCTCCGCACGAGCAATATTATAAAGTCTTTTTAAAAGGTCCATAAGCTCCTCAAAAGCGAAAATATAGGTCCCAATGGACTTTGTAAAGCCCTAGTATTGCAGAGATGAGACGGCCTTGTTAATCATGGCTAATGCGGCGGCAAACATACCTATGAGCGACATACCAACACCAAAACCAACGCTCAACACCATGGCGTAACGGCGCCATTCCTGCTTACCGTACTTAGCCCAAAAATAATAGCGCCCCAACAAGGCCCCAATAATCTGAGGGATCAGAAAATGTGGGATCCCGTTAACGCTTTGCACATACCCCCATATTAGGAATATAGGCATGCCAAGGAAGGCCATGGTAAAATAGGCCGTCAAACCGAAACCGGCCCCAAAGGCGATGATGGGCCATTTCTTTCCCGCGAGAGGATGGTGGTAATCCTCATCGACCATGCCATCACCATCATCATCCCGCCCGTTGACTACTTCCTCATCTATTCGACCATCGCCATCGTTATCGCGATGGTCCCCCGTATAGCGCAGATCGTTCCACAGCACTTCAAAAAGCAAAGGAGAATCAGAAGAGCGCTGTAAAAACTCACCATCAAAGGTCGGCAAGCGGTCTACTTCAAAATAAAAATCGAGCGTGTCTCCTCTGCTATCAATAGCCGCAACTTTAAAATTGGGGTTGGGCGTTTCAACACCAGCCCCAGCGGGCGGCCAGAGTAGTTGAGGACCTTCTCGGCTAGCTTGCTGCAAACGCAACTGTTCTACAAAGTTTGGTGTTTGCGGTGGATCACCACCGCTGAAATTGGTATAAAAATAACCCGTTGTAGACCACGGCCCATATTCCCGCTTAACCGGATCGGGCACGTCGACGTCCGGCGTAGTGCGAGCCCGCCAATACCACCAGCGTTTGTCCTGCAAATTACTGGGGCTCCATATGGCGTGGTCCCGCAGCACAACGTCCCCATCAACTTCCTCACCCGCTCGCCACATTTTGCTATACATGGTGCTCGACAAATATAGCGCTTGATCAAATGCGCGCAGCGGCCACATCAACTGGGCATAGGGATAACTCTCAGACGGAATCGGCGCCAGGCGCCATAAGAAGGTCCAGTACATCAGGCTAATACCAAAAACGATGGGCAGCATAAATAGTTCCGCTTTGAGCAAACTCGTAAACTTCATACCCGTCAATTCGACGACCCGAAAACCTTCGGCATGACCGCCAAAATTCCGCGCGGGAAAGGGTACAAACCAGATTTCAACCCCGCGAAATCCCGTCAAAAATCGAATCGCCTCATCTATGTAGGGGATAGAGACTTCCTTGCCAACCAAACCATCTAAGCGCGCACTGACAAAGGAAAGGATGGGGGCATAAACGAAAGCAATAATCACAAATACGAGGAGAAGCCAGACGCTAACGAGCGTGGGAAAGAGCACTTTGGCGAGAACAATGGGATAAATAGCGGCGACACAGAAAAGGGCCGCACAAGCCCATAAACTAAAATCTCCGCGCCCTAGGTGTTTGAGACAATAACCGCGCACTTCGGCGTGTTGGTTGCAATCGTGGTGTCGACATATCTGCGCTAGCCCAGAACTGTTGTTCTTGCGCTTCTCCTCCATTTCAGCCCGTTTTTCTTTGCCAATTGAAAAGAGCTGGTAGAAACTTACAAAGGTGACGGCTAATGTGATGCCGATAGAGAACGCCCGCCAAAAATCGATGCCCGTCGCAATCTGCGTCCGAATCGTATCCATGCCTATTTCCCAGCGTGGCAAATAGCCCAAATCATAGAGAATGGGCCCGGCAATAGTGTGTAATACCACCCCGGAAAACGAACCAACGACTGACCAAAAAGGCATCAATAACCCCGAGAAAATGGGGCCTAGGTTTAGTGCAATACCGAGTGGCGTGGCCTGCATAATATTACCCAAATAGGGCGTGAGGTCCCAAAACGGAATCGGTATAATCTCTACTTTGGTTCCCCATATCTGAGTTACAGCGGGCACGCCGACATAGATGAGACCAAATACAGACCCAATAGCAGCACCAATGCTAAAAACAGGCCACTTCCAAGTCTCCTGCTCCTCACCACTCTCTTCAGCAAGGGCCATCGCAGAGAGAGCCGACATCGGCGCCGTTGGAAAAGGCAGCTGTTCCTTGTCCGAAGTAAGACGAAAGAGCATATAGCCCGATGTAAACCAAGCAATACGCCCCATTATGGTGCCGATGACTAAGAGCAAAATGGGCATAGCCCAGTCGCGGTGAAAGAAGGTGCGCTCGGCTATGGCCTCCGAATCCGGCGATGGTGCCCACCACCAGGGAAGGATCTGCGATATGCCAAACTGTTCCGCTTCAGCGGAACGCACGAAGTACTGGCGCCAGAGTAAGTCGAGAAATGCCCCCTCTTCACGAGCGACCAATGCCGAAGCCACGTAGACTAGCAAGTATATTTCCTGCCGCCGCAGCGATGTGAAAGACCGCTTGGCCACTTCGAGAAAGAGAATCACCGTTACCCACTGCGCCGCCGCACCGATCCCCCCTCCGGTAAAGAGCCCCAAATACATCTCACCCGGAGTCAT
>Ga0055584_100008617_pt1 | contig 10007 bp, 14 predicted proteins | sample OSDHelmetaG_FD_58716 | JGI IMG/M metagenome (GOLD analysis project Ga0055584, IMG submission 58716) | Pelagic marine sediment microbial communities from the LTER site Helgoland, North Sea, for post-phytoplankton bloom and carbon turnover... | ecosystem: Environmental > Aquatic > Marine >...
CCGTCCCGGCGATTACCATCGATGCGAAAGGGAGTGGCCTCGGCACGGATACGCGCCATCATGCAAAGAAGTTTACCGGACCACACGACCACAGGGATTTTGACAATATTGGTCACAACCTGCCGCAGCAGGATCCCGAAGGCTGGGCCCGGGTCGTGCTTGATGCACGCGCCATAGCGAGCAGATAAAGTGGGTCAGGTCTGAATGGTGGAATTTAGCACCAGCCGAGGTGAGGAATGACAGATATCGAGCCCCCGCAATTGCCGTCGCGCGACGAAATGATCGCCCACGCCCGGGCTCTGGCACCAAAGCTGCGCGACCGCTCACCAGAAGCCGAGCAGCTGCGCCGCGTACCCGACGAGACCATTGCCGACGTGATCGCCGCGGGCCTCACCCGCATTGTTAAGCCATCACGCTATGGTGGTTTCGACTTCGGCTGGGACGATTTATGCGCAACATCTATGGAACTCGCTCGTGGATGTGGTTCACAAGCCTGGGTGGCTAATATTTACGCAGAGCATAATTTTCTGGTCGGGCTCTTCGATGATCTGGCACAGCAAGATGTCTGGGGAGCGACGCCAGACATCTTGGTTTCGTCCTCCCTCATCCCCACCGGGGATCTAGCGCTGCGCTAAGGCAACGGATACGTGCTGAACGGGCGCTGGCCGTTCCAGAGCGGTGTCGACCATACGGGCTGGTCAATTTTGGGGGCGCTGGTTCCAGGAGAGGGCGATACGCCCGAGCACCACTTCTTCCTGGTGCCAGCGACCGATCGCGAGATCGTCGATGACTGGCACACGATGGGTATGGCGGGGACCGGGAGCAAGTCGGTTCAATTGGATACTGTCTTTGTGCCCGCGCACCGGGCACTGGCCAACAGCCTGGTCGTTTCCGGCATGACGCCAGGCGCCGCGATTAATACGGCTCCTGTCTTTCGGATGCCGATGATCGGGTTTTCTCTTTTGGCGTTAGCTGCCGTTGTCGTGGGGATGGCCGAATGTATGGTCGAGGAATTTACCGATCTCCTCAAGGCCCGCGCTGCGGGTGGGTCGCGACCGGGTAGCGATGCCCTGCATAGCCATCTTGCCGAAGCCGCAGCGGAAGCGAAAGCGGCCCGGCTGCTGGTCTTGGAGGCAGCAAAATCCAACATGGTGAAACTCGCCGATGGCAAACCACTCGACGATGACGATAAAATCATGACCCGGCACGACGGTGCCTTCGCGGCAACCCTGGCAAGACGTGCGGCGACTCGACTCTTTGAAGTCGCCGGAGCCCATGAAATTTATCTAAGCGGTCACATGCAGCGCTGCTTCCGTGATGTTTATGCCGCGACCGCCCATACCGGTCTTGGTTGGGACAGGGTGGCGGTCGAATACGGACGACACCAGGTAGGTCTATCGTTTGCCCCGCTGTTTTAATCTATCCGGCATTTCTCCGCGTTAAATATTCGCTGCGGCGAAATCCAGGGCCGCTTTCTATGTCAGGCTGGCGAATGTTCGTGCATCTCAAAATCATCCGCCAACGCCTTCATCAAGGCAGTGGTATCATAGATTTCGTCGATAATCGCGAGATTGGCATCTCTATCGGTCATTGAAATTCCGCCTGTCGCAGCACGTCATCCGCTGGTCTGTGCTACTTCTAGCGAGAGGTGACGTCTCGCTGAAGGTGTAGAGATTTTCGTTAAAGGTCTATGGCTACACCGAAAGACATCGCCTGAGGTCGTCTGTTTTAAACGTCGAAGCAGGCCTTTCTTCGTGCCGGTGGCATCATCCGAAAATGGCCAAACGCGGACGCTACAGCCATGAGGGAAATACTCTCGAATTTCTTCGTTACCGGCTAGCAAAAAGGGATAACCGATTAATCCGATTATCCCTTTAAGCAGTTATACAGGCGCCTATTTATTCTTCTTGCCTTTGCCCTTTTTACCCTTCTTAACTTTCTTACCTTTCTTTCCCTTCTTAGCTTTCTTTGCCGTTTTACCAGATTTCGACCCGGCATTCATCTCTTGTACTTCAGATGCCCGGTCTTTGCCTTTGACCTCGCCACCCTTATTTGACCTACCTTGAGCAGACAGATCCGTGATGGAAAGGGCCGACACCAGTGCCACGCCGCATAAAGCCATAACAAAACGGCGAAGGGGCTTTCTCTCGATATTAGTGGATTTCAGCAACATAACGATTCCTAACGATCAACTAGACTCCCCGCAGCCAATTTCCATGTCGAGAAGCATCTTGTCGAGTGTAGAAATTTAGAAATAAACCACATTTCTATGTGCCGCTTTTAGCGAAATGCGTAAGGGAAACGTCATACGGTCAATGGCGGTCTCGCCTCAAGCACAGCAATATGAGGAGAGTCCGCTCCGGTTACTCCGCCCGAGGCCGCTCCGTCCCGCCAACGAACATGCGGAAACCCAGCCGTTCGTTGGGCCAGTAATCCCAGATCGCATAATGCTGGACCGCGCGGTTGTCCCAGCACGCGATGGAGTGATTGGTCCAGTTAAATCTCATGGTCCAGTTGGGTCGCTGGGTATGCTGGTAGAGGAATTCCAGAATATGGCGACTCTCATCCTCAGGCACATCATTTATGTGGCTGGTGAAATTCGGATTGACGAACAGCACCTTGCGGCCGCTTTCCGGATGTACCGTGACCATTGGATGTTCCGCCACGAGATGGGTCTCTTTATTGTCCTTGGTCAGCTTCGCATCGAATGCCCTGCCGGCCGTATGAGTCGCGGTCTTGCCTTCAAGATAAGCCTTCATACTCGGGCTTAACTCGTCATAGGCCTTGGCTGCTGACAGGAACATGGTGTTGCCGCCGCCATCTGGTGGGATGATCTGCTGATACAAGACGCTATACATCGGCGGGATCTCGGCACAGCTCTGATCAGAATGCCAGGTTTCGCCGGAGATACGTGCCGATTCCTTGTTGAAATACTGTCTGCGCAAGGCGGGGTATCCATCAACCGGTTTAGACGCCGTGCTCTTGCCGCCAGCGTGAACGTGAGGCTTGCCGAAATATCGAACGAAGCGGTCATGCGATTCGGGGTTTAGTTCCTGATCGCGGAAAAACACCACGCCATGCGCGTTGATCGCCGTGCGGATTTCCGCCACCTCGCTGTTGGAGAGCGGTTTGGTCAAATCCACATTGCCAATTTCCGCCCCGACATGCGGGCTCGATGTCGTTACTGTAATACTGTCGTAACCCATCTGATAAATTCCTCTGCATTCATGATTCACATTCCTGAAAATTATAGCATTCAATAAGGTAAGATCAAAATTTCGTGGTGACCCCTGACGAAGTTCAGACAACCGCCTTTGTCCTCTTTCAACAGGGGATTTTCATTCCGAAATAACAAACTATGCTACGCCTCATATTCGCTTTGTTCTTGCTGGAAACAATCCATGAATTCGAACCGCTATCAAATGTATAACGACAACCCCTTCAAGCTGGGGTTGTTTGGTGCCAACTGCTCATCGGGGCGTGCGATCAACAAGCTGCCGGAGCGCTGGCTTGCCGACTGGGATAGCTGCGAAAAAATGGCGAAAATGGCGGATGAAGGCGGATTCGACTTTATTCTGCCGATCGGACGCTGGAAGGGGTATGGCGGCGAGACCGATTTTCAGGGCACGACCTTCGAAACCCTGACCTGGGCGACGGGGCTGCTTGCCCATACAAAACGCCTGACCGTGTTTGGCACTGTCCATGCACCGCTCTTCAACCCGATGGTTGTCGCCAAGCAGATCGTGACGGCAGACCATGTCGGGCATGGCCGTTTTGGTCTGAATATTGTTGTCGGGTGGAACGAACCCGAGTTTCAGATGTCAGGCATCAAACAACGCGAGCATGGTGACCGCTATGAATATGCCGAAGAATGGATTTCGGCGATCAAGAAAATGTGGAATGAAGAAGAGCCGTTTGATTTCGACGAAGAATATCTCCAGCTAAAGAATGCCGTTGCCAAACCAAAACTCTATGCTGATTCATCGCCGCTGATCATTAACGCTGGCCAGTCGGCCACCGGTCGTGCCTTTGCGCTGCGCCACTGCCACGCCTTTTTCACCAATTTCCGCGAGGCTGATGTAAAAAAATCTGCCGAGTTTGTGGCGCAATTCAAGGCCGATGCCAAAGCACTGGGCCGCGAAGCAAACGTTTATACCCAGGGCCACGTCGTCTGCCGCCCGACCCGCAAGGAAGCCGAGGAGTATTTTCATTACCTGACGACTGAGGGCGTGGATTTTAAAGCCATCGAAGGCGTGCTTCGGCTCAAGAATATTACCCGCGACAACACGCCGGATTACGACGAATATGTCCGCAACCTGCCGCCCAAGAATGTCGGCTATCCGATTATCGGCTCCCCTGATGACGTCACCGAAAAATTTATGAGGATGCACGCCGCCGGGCTGTCGGGGATCGCCTTTTCCCTAGTGAACTATGTTGATGAACTTCCCTTGATCATCGACGAAGTCATTCCGAGACTTAGAGATGCCGGGGTGAAGACGCCGCCGTTACAGAATAACGCGTAACGCAATGGCGACCGCTTAAGCCTAAATTCTAATCGCCAAACAGGCGAGTCAAAAACAGAACAAAGATTAGGCCAACACCAACCGCAATCCATATCAGCTTTTTTTTGCCCTCAGACATTTGTTTTTTGTGATTAGGGTTTCTATTTGGTGACGGCCTCGGGTTTGATGAGGCATGCTTGGGTAGATACCCTACCAGACGAGAGGCCGTAGACCGCAGATCCGATTCCGTCCAATCGCCATTGGGGAGAGATTGGATCGCGGTAGACAAGGCGTTTATTGCCAATTCCGTGGTTAATTTGGAAAGACGAGCCGCTTCTGCCCAGGGATCAAGGTCGAGACGGGAAAGCGCCGACAGAACCGTAAGATTTGTATCGTCATTTTCTTCGTCAATAAACGCAAAAAGAAAATCGTTAAACTCTGAATTGCCGAGGGAATATTCAGAACGCAAACCCATCAGCGACTCCTTTCAGGCTACGCATCAGGCGCCTATGTGTCGGGGGATTACCCTGTAACCTTATGTTTGGGAGGTTTGCTGCCGACGTTTCGCGTGGGCGATTGCATCCTGCAGGTTGGTATAGCGAAATTCACCGCAGTGAAAATAATCGACAGCAACGCGGGTAATACCAAACTTTTTCATTTCAGCAGTTGCTGTTTTAGCAAGGTCTGTGTTCGCTTCCGTCTGGACTTCTAATGGCATATCAATGCCTCCCTATCCAGATGACATAATAACAAAATAGTAATTATCAATGTGTGTATGATTTTTATTTATCAATTTTTATATTGAAAAAATAATTATAAATCGTTTTATTATTAGGTATTTTATTTATTTTTTTCACCTATAATAAAAAAGAAGCTTCTGACGTGTCATCAAGATAGGGGTTTCTCAAGTCGCTTGAGTAGCCTCACCACAACACCCCCAATTCAAAATTAAGCCTGACGACGGGGTCGCCAACCAGGAGCGTCCGATATGGAACCCCATAAATATCACGTGGGCCAGAACGTCCGGTTTAACAAAAACACCGTCGGTATCGCCACGGCGGTTGCGCCATCCGGGAATTTTCGCGTGACCGGTCTCTTGCCTGACACGCAGGGGAGAAATCAGTACCGCGTTGAATCCGTTCATGATGGCCACCAGCGCGTTGCCGTCGAGAGCGATCTCACCATGCAATGAGCGGTATAGTTTAAATAAATTTTTTTACTGAATAAGGGAGGAAGTAAGATGGAAATGGACAAGTTTAAAAACAATATGACTATTGGTGTTTTTGGCGCTGCCGCGGGCGCAATTGCACTGGCGGTTGTCGGATTTAACTTTGGGGGATGGGTGACAAGCAGCACCGCCACCGAAATGACCGAGGCGGCCATCGTCAAAAAGATGATCCCGATCTGCATCAAGCAATTCAACGCGGATGCTAATAAAGCCCAACGGCTCGTGGAATTGAAAAAGACCCAGTCCTGGATGCGGGCTGACTTTGTCACCAAACAAGGTTGGGCGACGATGCCCGGTGAAGAAGAAGCCAACAGAAATGTTGCCGAAGCTTGCGCCGAAAAAATCGCCGCATAAGAAAAAACCGCGGCATCTCGGCCTCAATTGGCAAGGTGTCGCGGCGTTCTATGGTTAACTAAAATAGAGACTGCGACCCGACTTAGGCGACGTCAAACCCCCGCGACGTCAGGTCAGCCTCATCCAGGATATCTTTGACGAGACCCGACTCCTTGGCGTCTTCGACAAACGCGCCGATATAGTCCAGTAACGAGTCGCGCCCTTTGGCGATGGCAAAGCTGCCAATATTGTAGCCGAACCCTTCCTTGAGAATCCGCGAACCTGGCAACATCTCAGCATAATCGATGAGCTGCTCGCGCGGCAAAGCAAACACATCAACCTCGCCCTCCCGGACCATCGCAAAGGCGTCGTCCGGAATATCGGTGCCGACAATTTCGGCATGTTCGATCGAGCGCTTGAGCGCCATCCAGGAAGCATGGCCGCTGGGTACTGAAATACGGCAGCCCGGATGGTCGACCTCTGCGGTTTCTTTTAGAGGAGAGTCGGCCGGCACGAGATAGGCAAAATCGAACTGGATGACCGGCGGCGAGAAGTCGACGAGTTTTTTACGCGAGTCCTCAACCCCCAGAATCAGCAGGTCGCAACCCCCGTCATTCAATGTTTTGATCGCCGCTGCTGGGGATGGCTGTTCGATGATCCGCCCCTCGATACCAAGTCGTTCAGCAAGCGTACCGATCAGGCCATGCCCAACGACGCCGGCGCCCAGTGGGGTAACAAAACCATCCGCGGCCTTTACATATTGCGGCAAGAACAGCCCGAGCCGGATTACACCCGCCTCAACAATGTCTGCGATCCGCCAGTCACTCTCGGGGTTACTCATATTGAACCCCTCAGCTTGATTTCGGGTCCTTGCCGTTGATCACGTCATAGATATTGCAGGCGATGCCTGTCGCCTCGTATCCGTCATGACCAGTCGCCTGGGCAATGGCGAACATTTGATAGGCCAGCCCGACAAATGGCATCGGCACCTCCATCTGACGCGCCATATCCAGCCCGAAACCAACATCCTTGGGCATCCAGGATTTGCGTGGCTTGTAATCGCCACTCACGACCTTCTCCATGATATTGCGGGTCGCCACAGAATCCTGCTGCGAGCTCGCGATGATGCTCTGGATGGTGGCTTTTTCCATGCCACCTTTGCCGAGCCAGCTGCAGATCTCGATGAGGCTCATATGCTGCACCGCGGCAAACATTGCCATGGCGTTTTTGACAAGCTTGGCATTGCCGAGTTCCCCAACATGCAGGACAGATTTCGCCATCGCCTCGAAGATTGGCTGATGTTTGTCGAACAGCGCCTTATCGCCAGAGACCCAAAGCGCCAACTGACCAGCCGCCGCGACCTCTTCCACACCACCTGTCCCGACATCGACAACGCTCCAGCCCGACTTAGCAAGCTCATTGCTGGCCTTGACGATGGTTTCCTTGTCGATGCTGCTGAATTCGATCCAGAGTTTTGCACCGCTCGTCGCCTCAACAAGCCCACTGGCACCAAGTCCAACCGCAGTGGTAGCGTCGTTGTTCGGCAACATCGAGAGCACGATATCACAGGCTTCCGCAACGGCTTTTGGCGAGTCAACAAACGTCGCGCCCTGCTCTTCCAGCCCCTTGGCCTGCTCCCGATTGAGATCATTGACGACCAGGCTATAGCCCGCCTTGATCAGATTGGCGGCCATACCCTGGCCCATACCCCCGGTACCGATAAATCCCAACGTCTGCATGTCTTTTCACTCCCTGAATTGGTGTTTCCGTATCTGGTCGTAGTTGTAAACGAGATTGCGGGCTGCCGAAAGTCACAGGCCTGGAATCACCTGGAGCTCGCAAACCATCTCAAGCGTCACGATCTGTCTTTTTGAAACAAGGAACATGAATTTTAGCGCGCGGGCTCCAATTTCCTTGACCTTCCGGTAACCGAAAGGTTTACGATAGCTCTCCTATTCAATCCATCAGCCAACGCAAAAATGTCCAGATTCCCGATCACACGGCGAAAGTTTCTTTCCAGCCTGGCGTCCTTGCCAATCGCAGGGGTTTCCATCAACAGCGCGCGCGCCGCATCTTAAATGCGGGTTTCGCGAAGTTGGCTATCGCGAACGCTACGGCCATATCGACAATGTCTGGCACGATGTCGTGCTCCTCGAACGGCGGAGCACACTGACCGGCGGTCGGGGCTTGCCGACCCGGAGCTGTAGCGACTAATCAGCGTCTGAAATCAATCCCTAAGATCAGTCGTCGTCATCATCCGGCAGGATTTCCGAGATAATTTCGTCGACCCATTCCTCATCTTCCATTTTGTTCATTAGGGCGACGAGAAACAGCGTGTGCCGTGGCACCTCGTCATCATCGTCATAATCCGGCAGGCAGAGTGTCGCCGCCCCGTCAGCCTTGATGACCAGCGCGACTTCGTCAGCCCCGAGATGCGTGCCGCCTTTGCCATGTGAGTCGTCAGACATTATTTCTTTCCTTTCTGATAGGCGCCGAGCAGCGAGAGCTGCAACGTGGCGAGGGAAGGTTTTGCGCCATGCTTGCTGGCGTCAATCCAGGCTTTGACCGGTGTGTCTGTTGCGTCTGATAATACGTTGAGTTTCTGCAACGCCGTCAGCTCCTCCCACCGCTTGGGCGTCACGCCCGGCACGGGGGTGATCCTGGCGTGGGCCAGCTGTCCGACCTCCAGCATTGCCGGATAGAGATTATCGATCACCGCCTGATAGGTCGGGTCATTGGCGAGAGCGACAGCCTCTTCCTGCACGGCGCCGCCATGCTTGGCCTGAAACGCGCTTTCCAGTACCAGAGTCGAGAGCTGAAAATCAACTTCGGCGCCGTTCGCCTGCTCGATATAGACGGTATCGCCATCGATCTCGACAATCTCACCGACAATATTGGCCGCCACATTCCGGACGACATCGCCAACGTCAAACATCACGCCTCCATCGCGCTCAAATTCTGAGGCACCATAGCGATAGAAACCGTGCGCTACCAGTCACGCCAGCAGGACCGAAACACCGGTAATCAGCAAAATCACCAGAGCCACTTTTTTGAACCAGCTTTTGGGGGCTCTGGCGAACATCCAGGCGCCAAACCATACGCCAAACAGATAGGCCGGGGTGATCAGCAGCGCCCGCGTGATCACCAGCCAGCTATACCCGCCGCCAACCGCAATCGCGACGATCATCGCGACGATAAGCACGATAATGCACATAACGATATTGGCGCGCTGCACCTCCACCGGATGTGGTGACGACAGAAAATAAAGCCCTATCGGAGGCCCGCCGACACCGGTAAGACCATTTATGCCGCCCGCCGTCATGCCAACCAGCGTGCTCGGCAAAACGCCGCGCTTGCCCCGCCAGGTCCAGCCGCTGAGCAGGATCAGCGCGAACAGCATAATAAACCCGCCCATTGAGCGCCGGATCAGATCAGCATCGACAGTATAGAGAAACCACGCCCCGACAGGTGTGAAGGCGGCGATCCCGAGACAAAGCGGTCCGAGCTCACGCCACGTCGCCTGATGCGCGGTTTCGCGGGCCAGTTGGGCGGCACCAAAGAGACTGATCAGCCCGACCATGCCAATTGCTTCGACCGGACCATATAAAAACGTCAGAACCGGGATAATGATCAGCGCACCACCGAAACCGGTATAGCCGTGGATCATGCCGTTAAACAGCGCCACCCCAGCGCCAATCGCAAGCGCGAGATTAAAAATATTGGCGATGGTGAGTTCGTCCATCCGGGGCGGCTAACGAACGGTACTGTCTGCGGGAGTCCGTCGGTCGATAAAGCGCACTGCCTTGGTTTGCGCCCCGGCGGTGTAAATCTCTTCGATCTCAACGAACTCGACACGTGGCGTAACGTTCACCGCGCGGTTTGCCTGGGCCGCAATCTCTGCCCCGATCCCAGAATCAGCCCCAGCTTGGAGCGCGACCCGGATC
>Ga0055584_100008618_pt1 | contig 10007 bp, 9 predicted proteins | sample OSDHelmetaG_FD_58716 | JGI IMG/M metagenome (GOLD analysis project Ga0055584, IMG submission 58716) | Pelagic marine sediment microbial communities from the LTER site Helgoland, North Sea, for post-phytoplankton bloom and carbon turnover... | ecosystem: Environmental > Aquatic > Marine >...
AGAAGATCATGATGATGCCGTGCGCGGTGAACATCTTGTTGTAGGAATCGTCACCCATCAAATCCCCGACAGGCGTCAACAACTCGAGTCGGATTCCCAGCGCAGCAAGCCCTCCGAGAACAAACATCCCGGTCAGCGTAAAGAGATAGAGCAAGCCGATTCTTTTATGATCGCGAGTCAGCAGCCACGAGCGCACGCCGTACTCGGCATTGAGATAGTTCTCTTCTTCGACTTCCGGCGGCATCAGATCCGGCATCGGCACCCCATCGAGCAGCCGTGGTGTCACATCCATGGTGTTTCCTCGTTTTCCTCGATAGCTTCCGCGACCGGAGAGACCCCGGACGCAGCGTCACCGGACTCGAGAGAGTTGATATAGGCGATCAGTTCGAGAACACGATCCTCAGTTAATTGACCCTGGAAGCTCGGCATCACGGGATCCCATCCATCACGAACCACCGCCAGAGGCTGGAGGATCGACTGGCGCAGATAGGTGGCATCAGCGACCCGCATCGTCCCGTCGGGCATGCGGATCTGCGAACCTGCCAGTCCTCGCAAGGAAGGGCCGCGACTGCCATCCCCTTCGCCGTGGCAGGAGGCGCAACCAAGTTCGACAAAGGCTTCCTCACCAGCTTCCGCCATCGACAAGCGGGAGCCACCGCGCTCCGTGCTCCCCAGCCATGCCTGGTAGTCGGCTGGCTCCATGACCACCACTTTGCCGATCATTCGTGCATGCTGGGTTCCACAGAATTCCGAGCAGAATAGATGGTATTCGCCTGTCTTGGTGGCCTCGAACCAGAACTCCGAATATCGTCCGGGGACAGCATCCTGCTTCACCCGGAAGGCAGGCACGAAAAAGCTGTGAATCACATCTTCCGACGTCATCGTGATCTTCACGGGGCGACCGACAGGAATATGAAGCTCGTTGATTTCGCGACGGCCTTCCAGATGTTGGACTTTCCACATCCAACGCTTGCCAACCGCGAAGATCTGCATGGAGTCTGCTGGCGGTGTCCGCATCTCCAAAAAGACGACGGCTCCCCAGACGAACATGACCATGGAGATCAGGAAGGGAATTCCGCTCCACAGGATCTCCAGACTGAGAACGCCGTCGCTTTCGGGGTGTTCGCGCCCTGTCTCGCGGCGGCGGTAGCGGATGACGAAGAACAGAATCATTCCGGCAACCGCAAAGCTGAACCCGGCACTGATCGCGGCGATGAACCAGTAGAGTTGATCTACCGATCCCGCGATCGTGGAGGCAGCCTCCGGCAGCAGGCGAAAACGCGAGATCATCAGAGAGGCCCCTTTCGACCTCGACGACGCTCGCGCCACAGAGCACCGCCGATGAGACAACCCATCAGCCCGATTGTCGCGGCGGCCATCCCTCGCATCGAGAGCAGTGTCAGTCGGTTATATTGGCCGGCGTCCGGGTCGTAAGAGAAGCAGAACAACAAGATCTGGTCGGCGAAACTACCGAGACGCTCTTGTGCCGACTCCACCAGAGCGAGACGGAGATCTCGTGGGGAAGGCTCGATGCCAAAAAGATATCGCGAAATCTTGCCGGAGGGTGTTGTCACAACGACCCCCGACGGGTGCGCGAATTCGCCGCTTTTTTCGTCCCGCGCCACGCGCAGGCCGATGGCTTCATTCAACGTCTTGATGGCCGCCTCTTCGCCCGTCAGGAACCGGATATCATCTCGTCCTCGGTCATGACCGTAGCGCTTCAGGGCATCCTTGCGCTGGGTACGGGCCTCGGCTGGCCCATCTTCCTCGTTAAAACTGTAGACGATCACCTGGTATTCCGAGCTCGCGTCGAAGGCGAGAACTCTGACGGCCCGCATCAATCCGGCGATCGTCATCGGACAGAGCATCGGACATCCGTAGTACGCAGGAAGCAGGACCACCGGACGCCCATCGAGAAGGCTGCCCAGCGCAACCTCCTCGCCCTCCTCGTCCCGCACCATCAGATCCAGAGGAAGATCCTCGCCGATGCGCTGATCGAAGCCGACCTCCCGGATCGCGGCGGGCAAAACGCCCGCGGGCGGAGCGGCCGCCTCGTCGGCGAGGGTCGGCCGGCTTCCGGGCTCCATGGCCTCGGACGGGGAGCACCAAATCACGAGCGATATGATCAAGAAAACGCGTAAGACATTCATTTTCTGCTCCCTTGTTTCTGGCCCGTTCCCGCCTCGGCAACCACCCCGTCCAACGTCATCTGCATGGCCCGCTCGAGCGGCACACGAACGATCCCTGCCTTCGGGTCCACCCATGCATATGAAGTCAGATGCTCATGCTCGGCCGCCCGCAGCCTCTCGATATCTCGATCCGGATTCACCTGAAGTCGGGGACCTGAAGGCAGGCTCCGGCCGGGCCATGCGATCGCATCCGAGCCTTCTCGGCCATCCAGCACGCGACCTTGCAACCAACCTTCCATCGCCGTGGGTGCAGCCCAGGCAAGAAACAGAACCACTACAAAAACGACGCTCCCGATCACCAGAGGGCGACCCGCCATCTCGTCTTTCTCATGACTCATGGAGAAGCCTCCTCGAGGGAAACATCATGCAGCGGCACAAGCGGGTGGCTGGCCAAACCCACGAAGAACCACCAGACCCAGATACCACCGAGTGCCACAGGCATGACGATATCCAGCGGGTGAATCGACAGACCCGATTTTGACCAGGCGGGCACGACCAGCCAGATCAGCTCCACCCACCGACAAAAGAGCAGCCACAGGGCCATGGTGGCGAGAATCTTCCGGTTGCTCTTCGCGCCGCGGCCCAGAAGAACGACAAAGGGGATCACGAAATGGAACACCATCAGAAAAACAGCGAGCCACCACCACCCTCCCGTCGAGCGCACCAGATACCAGGGGATTTCCTCGGGGTTGTTGGCTGACCAGATAATCAGAAGCTGGGACAGCCCCAGATAGGCCCAAATCATCACGAAAGCGAAAAGAAAACTGCCCAGATCCCGAAGCTGGCGGGATGCCAGCAAACGCCCGAAATCCCCGCCACGGTCAAGCCACAGGACTACCGGAATCGTGAACGCGAACGCGGCGAGCCCCTGCGCGGCAATCAGAAGCAGGCCGAAGACCATCGAGAACCAATGCGGCTCGAGAGACATCACCCAATCGACCGCGGCAAACGACATGGTCAAAGCGTAGAGGATCAACGCGCCTCGGCTCAGATACTCGAGTCGATCCGGATGAAGCGCCGAACCCTCCAGATCCTCGCGAATCGACCAATGGGTCAAAAACCAGCCGAGGCCGATCCAGGCGGCAAAATACAGAACCCCGCGTGCGTAGAAGAAAGGGAGGTTCAAGTAGGGCTGCTTGGCTTGCAGGATCGGATCGTGCGCGACATGCGCGGGATCCGCCCATTCGTAGAGGAAGGGCGCACCCACGGCTACGGGGATAAAAAAGATGGCCAGCAACGGTAACGTCCGCACTGCGGCCTCCAACGGCCGGCGTATCATCGCGCTCCAGCTTCCACCCGCGACGTGGTGCAGGGAGAGAATCCCCATTGAGCCAAGAGCGATTCCCAACCAGAAGAGAAATCCGATCAAATAGGAACGAATAGCCTGAACCGGGTCAAGAAAGGCGCCGGCGATCGCAACAGCACATCCCACCAGACCCACGATCAAGGCTTGCTTCGAAAAACGAATTTGCGGATCGTCAGATCCAATCCGGAAATCCGGCACTGCGTTTCCGCTTGTCATCGCAAACCTCCTTCGAGCTGTGCCAGCTCGTTTGGGGATAGTTGATCGACACTCGCGTGTTGGCTCAGTTGCAGTGCGCGCAGATAGGCTACAATCGCCCATCGGTCCGGAAGCGTTACCTGCGCTCGGTAGGCGGGCATTACCCCGTAACCATTGGCGATCACGTCGTAGAGATAACCGTCGGCAGCTTCGAGGAGTCGAGGCTCGAACAGCGAAGGCGGACGGCGGTAGCCGCGCTGCACGATCATACCGTTACCGTCGCCAATCGCCCCGTGGCACGGCGAGCAATAGATGGCGTAACGCTCCTGACCACGCAGCAATAGATCCTCATCGAGCGTCCGCGGGTTGGCGACAACCCAGGCGCCGTCGATCTTGCCCTCGGTATATCCGGGCCGATCCAGAATCATATCGCGAGAGACGACGCCAGGCTCCAGCGGACGCACGGAAGTGCCGTTTGCAAAAAATTTACTCGGGCTATTGGGCTCGAGTCGAGGCTGGTCGTGCATATCCTGGCGGCAACCCGCGATGAGCAGAACCGCGAACGCGCCAAGGATCCATCTCCCCTTAATCATCCACCACCTCCACGCTCGAGGCACCGAGCTCGTTCATCAATTCCGGAGTATCCGGCACAGAGAACTTTGGATCGCGGGCCTCGATCGACAGGAAAAAGGCATCCTGGCTCGCCAGTGCGAAGCGAGAGGAATTAAAGACTGGATGGTGCGGACGCGGCAGGCCGTTGAGCGCGAGCATTCCGAACACGGCGGTCAGTGCCCCGAAGAGGATCGTGCACTCAAAAATAACCGGCAAGAAGGCGATGATACTGTTGAGAGGTCGCCCACCGACGTTCAGCGGGTAGTCGATCACCGAAGTCCAATACTGCAGACCGAAACCGCCAAGCCCTCCGATAATAGCCCCAATCAGAACCAGCGCTGGCAGCCGCGAATGATGATGGCCGAGGGCCTCGGATATCTCCTCGATCGGGTAAGGCGAGAAGGCATCCAGTACCTCATAGCCCTCCTCGCGAGAGCGCTCGATTGCGTGCAGGAGTGAGGAGGACGTGGGAAATTCCGCCACCAAGCCCCAGGGCGAGATCCGTTTACTCATCTTCGGACTCCTTGGCCGTGCCGGCCTCCGGTACGATGGTCTTCATCTCAAAGATCGAAATCATGGGCAGGAAACGGATGAAGAGCAGGAGCAAGGTTCCGAAGAGCCCGAAAGATCCGGCGTAGGTGGCCAGATCCCAAAACGTCGGCGAATAGAGCCCCCAGGACGAGGGTAGGAAATCATTGGACAGACTCGTAACCACGATGACGTAGCGCTCGAGCCACATGCCGATATTGATCACGATGGCCACGAACAGAAGCGCTCGGGTATCGCGTCGAACTTTGCGGAACCAAAGAGCCTGCGGCACCAAAACGTTGCATAAGATAAGTGCCCAGTACGAGGAGCTATAGGGGCCCTCAAAGCGAAGCTTCATCATTGTCTCTTCGAAGATATTCGCGCTGTAGAAGGCGAAAAATGCCTCCATCATGTAGCCGTAGGCCACGACCAGCCCGGTCGCGAGCATGACTTTCGCCATATTATCGAGGTGCTTGATGGTGATGAAGGACTGCAGCCCGTAGGCGCGTCGCAAGGGGATCGCGATTGTGGCCACCATCGCAAATCCGGAGAAGACAGCGCCGGCAACGAAATACGGTGGGAAAATTGTCGCGTGCCATCCCGGAACCACCGAGATCGCGAAGTCAAAACTCACAATCGTATGCACCGAAACCACCAGCGGCGTCGAGAGACCGGCGAGCAGAAGGTAGGCCATCTCGTAGCGATGCCAATGTTCGGCAGAGCCGCGCCATCCGAGCGCCAGAGTGCCGTAGATTTTTCGACCCGCGACGCTCTGGGAACGGTCCCTCAGGGTTGCGAAGTCCGGAATCAAGCCGACAAACCAGAACATCAGCGAGACCGTGGCGTAAGTCGTCACGGCGAAGACGTCCCAGATCAGGGGTGAGCGAAAGTTCGGCCACATCCCCATTGTGTTCGGATAGGGAAACAGCCAATACCCGAGCCAGGGACGACCCAGATGCAGAATTGGATAGAGCCCCGCTGACGCCACTGCGAAAAGTGTCATCGCTTCGGCAAATCTGTTGATCGAGGTCCGCCATTCCTGGCGGAACAGGAGAAGGATCGCGGAGATCAACGTGCCCGCATGACCGATTCCGATCCACCAGACGAAGTTGATGATCGCGAAGCCCCAGGCCACTGGGACGTTAATGCCCCAAATCCCCGTGCCCTCGACCAGTAGCATCACGATGGAGACGGCGAACACACCCAACAGGCTGAGCGAGATACCGAAGCCGATCCACCAGCCGCGCGGTGCTCCATTTTGCAGAACGACGCGACTGATTTTATCGGTAACGGACCGAACGGTCTCCGACTCGCCGACAATCGGTTCGCGTGCCGTGAGTACCGGCCTGCCGGGGCTCTGCTCCATCAGCTATGCCCTCCCCGCGGCTTCGAAGGCTTTGTGAGCGCGGGACTGGGGTTTCGGACCTCGGCCAGATAGGTCGTCCGTGGCCGCGTGTTCAGCTCGGCGAGCACGCCATAGTTTCGGTCGTTCGCCCGTTGTTTGGATACGGCGCTCTCAGGATCGTTGATATCCCCAAATGTGATCGCCTCCGCGGGGCAGACCTGCTGACATGCGGTCTTGATATCGCCGTCGGCAATCTCCCGACCCTCGTTCTTCGCCTTGGAACGAGACTCGTTCACTCGCTGGATACAGTAGGTGCATTTCTCCATCACACCCCGACTGCGGACGGTCACGTCCGGATTGCGCTGCAGCGCGAGCGTCTCTTCGTCCCAATCGGGGTTGAGGTAAAAGTTGAAACGCCGAACTTTGTACGGACAGTTGTTCGAGCAATAGCGAGTCCCGACGCAACGGTTGTAAACCATCAGGTTCAGGCCTTCACTATCGTGGACAGTCGCGTTGACCGGGCAAACCACCTCGCAGGGGGCATTCTCGCAATGCTGACAGAGCATCGGCTGGTAGTGCGTCTCGGGCTCTTCCGGCTCACCGGTCCAATACCGGTCGATCCGCATCCATTGCATCTCGCGACCCATTGCAATCTGCTCGGGACCGACGATGGGGATATTATTCTCTGCCTGACACCCCACGACACAAGCGTTGCAGCCGACGCAGGAACTGGTGTCGATGGTCATCCCCCAGGCGTGGCCCTCGTAGGGGAACTTCGGATAAAGCGTGTCATCGGGGCCGGGGGTATGCCCCATATGCTGGGCAAACGCCGGATCTTTTTCGTATTCCTCGACCGAGGCCCAACGCACGATATCGCGCCCCTCGAGACTTCCGTGGTCCTGCGTCGAGGCCACCAGGGAGCGCTCCCCGGTTGCACGCACGCGCACGTCATCGGAGAACCCGGTCGAGACCGATTTTCGCAGCGAGTAGGCATTGAAACCGCGGGACGTACCGACCTTCCCTGCCCGCCGTCGACCGTAGCCGAATTGCAGGCCCAAAACGTTCGCTGGCTGGCCCGGCAGAATCCAGACCGGACCTCGTGCCTGCTGACCGTCCACCGTGAGTTCCACATCATCGCCATTGGAGAGACCCAGCGATTCCGCGGTGGCGGGAGAGATCAAGATAGGGTTATTCCAGGTGACTTTTGTCAGCGGCGCCGGGCACTCCTGCAGCCAGCCGTTATTGGCCATGCTTCCGTCACCGACCACGGGATGCGGGCGAAACGTCGCGGTCAATTCCGCAGGCTTCCGGGAAGACGTGACCCTCCGCCATCGAGCGGGTTGCTCGATGGCTGCCACATCAACCACCGGAAACGCACTTTCCGCGACGACTCCATTTTGCAGGGACCGATTCCAGGCACTCTCAAAGGCGATCGGGAGGCTTTGGGCTGACCAATAGGATCGGACCGCTTGAAAGGCGGTGCCGGCGCGGCCCTCGAGGAGCAACCCCAAAACTTCAAGAGACGACTTCCCATTGTATAGAGGGGCGATCAGGGGCTGTCCAATCGAAATGGTTCCGTCACCCGATCGAATATCCGACCAGGTTTCGAGGTAATGCACCCCCGGAATATGCCAAGTCGCGAGTGCGGCTGTTTCATCATCGTAGAGTCCGAGGTGAAATGAGACCGGCACCTGCGCCATCGCCGCAGCGAAGTTGGTGCCGGCCGGGGCGTCATAGGCCGGGTTGGACTCGAGAATAAAGAGGGTATGGACTCGTCCCGCCTGCATGTCTGTGGCCAGCGATTCGAGAGAGTCGACCTCCAAGCCATAGCGACTCTTGTCCTCGAGAAGCTCCATGGTCGTGCCCAGATTTCCAAGACGCTGATTGATGGCGAATGCGAGAGCATGCAAATGCGGGGGCAAAGTGGAGCCGGCAAGAATCAGTGACTTACCCGGTGATTTTTCAAGGTCGTGCACCAGCGCCGCCAGCCATTGCGACTGACGCTCCGGAAGTCCGCGGACCGGCGATCCAACGCCGAGAGAGCCAGCAAGAGCCTCGAGCAGGACCTCTACCTCGGACGGCGCGAGGGCGATCCGCTCATCGGCAGCGGCGCCCGAATTCGAAAAAATGCTTTCGGCCACGTAAAGCCGAAGCGGCTCGAACACCCCCTCACCCGGACGGCGGCGGCTGGCAAGTTCGCGGATATGTCGGACATGTTCCGGGCCTTCGGACAGGAAGTCCGCGTCGAAGGCGACGATGGTATCAGCTTGGTTGACGCGGATACGGCTGATGATGTCCCGGTCGAAAGCGAGCTTCGCGCCCTCTTTCGCATGCCCGGCATCGACTGGATCCCAGGCGTGAACGCCAACGGCGGGCCGCCGGGAGCAAATATCTGCGAGCATCGCCGCCATCGTGGGCGAGGTATTGGGACCCATCAGGATGCGGACGTCCTTTTGGTCCCGCCCGCTATCGATTTCCAGTGCGCCGAGGATCGCTTCTTCGCAGGCACTCCAGGGCCGAATTTCTCTTCCTTGGCGCACCACCTGCGATCGGTCGGGATCGTAAAGCGTCAGGATCGACGCCTGCGTCCGCGCGTCGGTCGCACCCAAACTGGCCGGGTGGTCGGGGTTTCCCTCCAACTTCGTCGGACGTCCTTCATGGCTCTCGGCCAGAACACCGAAGCCGTACCCACCGAAAGGTGTTGCGGTGGCGAAATATCGCGGCACGCCGGGAACTGATTCCGGCGCTTTGACCGCAGGAACGATTTTCTCGGCGGGTTGCCGTGTGCATCCAACAGCCCCTCCCAACGCGAGCGAGGCCCCCATCAACTGCAGGAAGGATCGGCGATCGACAGCACTCGCACCATCGGGAATGACCGACGCCTCGCGCGGGAACTCGCTATGGAGGAACTTTTCGAATTCCGGGTCGCCCGCCAATTCCTCCAGGCTGCGCCAGTAGGTAGGCCCCGACTGACTGTTCAAACGTTCGCGAATTGAGGCAAGATCTAATTTACTCATGGGTTCCTTCCCTCAGCGGTGGCAAATGCCGCAATCCTCGCCCGGGTTGACGTCGTACTCTTCGAGCAGGCTCAGCCCGAGATAGAGCTGGTCCGCGGGAGGCTCGTAGTCAAAATCAAAAATCGCATCGAGCGGCCGCAGGTACTTCTCGGGTTCGCGATGGCAGGAAAGACACCACTCCATATGAAGCGAGGGCTCTTGCCAGAGCACGTTCTGCTCGTCGACGTCGCCGTGGCAGCTTTGGCAGCCCACCCCTTTTTTGACGTGCGCGCTGTGGTTGAAATAAACGTAGTCCGGCAGGTCGTAGACCTTGGTCCACTCGATTGGTTTCTCCTCCCGCCAGCTGGCTCGGACGGGCTCGAGGAACTCGCTCTCTTTCCAGACCTGCGAGTGGCAGTTCATGCAGGTTTGGGTAGGCGGCATACCCGCGTAGGCCGCGTCCTCGACCGTCGTATGACAGTAACGGCAATCGATCCCCAACTCCCCGGAGTGGTGCCGGTGACTGAACTGAATGGGCTGCTCGCGCGCCACGCCCTGGCCGGTGGCCCACGGAGAGCGATTGAGGGTACTCGCGAGGAAAAAGAACAGGCCTACCAAGCCGATTCCCCCGAAAATGACGACGCGCGACAAGACATTCTGACTGCGATGAAAGATCTGCACTACCTTCAAGTTAAGCTCGCCAGCGCCCAGCACAAGATAAGGAAGATTGTATTTTTTGAAATTAAATTATAAGATAAAATGATACACAATCTGTCTGATCGTCAGCCCAAATGCGCCGACGCTCACCCCGCGAGAGCAGTCGAGCCCTGAAAAGC
>Ga0055584_100008619_pt1 | contig 10007 bp, 8 predicted proteins | sample OSDHelmetaG_FD_58716 | JGI IMG/M metagenome (GOLD analysis project Ga0055584, IMG submission 58716) | Pelagic marine sediment microbial communities from the LTER site Helgoland, North Sea, for post-phytoplankton bloom and carbon turnover... | ecosystem: Environmental > Aquatic > Marine >...
CCACATACTACTTCATCTATGTGCAACAAAACATTGTACTTGTCACAAATGCGGCGAACTTCTTTCATGTAACCAGCAGGTGGAACAATCACGCCACCACCAGCAGTGATCGGCTCAATCACTACCGCACCTACAGTATCAGCACCTTCACGCAAGATAGCATCTTCCATCAAACGTGCAGCCTGGATACCAAAATCAGCATCACCACCATTAGGAGAGTGGTAGGCGGAGCAATGCGGAAACTCAACGAAACCAGGCGTAAATGGACCATACTGATCTTTACGCTGTAGCTGACCTGTAGAGCTTAGGGCAGTGATAGTTGTACCATGGTAATCACGATCACGGTAAAGAATCTTGTGTTTCTTGCCACCAAACTTCTTGTAAGCAATTTGACGTACAATTTTGTACGCCTTTTCGTTAGCTTCAGAACCGGAGTTAGAGTAGTAAACGCGGCTCATACCTGGCATTTTGTCAATTAACTGTTGTGCAAACATCGCACCAGGCAAGCTGCCAGCGCTGTTAGCAAAGTAGTTCATCTTAACTAGTTGATCACGTACAGCATTAGCAATGGACTCACGACCATAGCCAACGTTCACCGTCCACACAGCACCAGACACAGCATCCAAATACTCTTTACCTTTGGCGTCCAAGACACGCATACCTTTACCCTCAACGATCATTAACGGATCATTGTCTTCTAATGGCTTATGTTGGGTAAGATGGTGCCAAACGTGGTTGCGGTCATCGGCCAAAGCCTGATCCATGCTGTAGTTGTTCACATCATAGGACATAGTCAGATACTCATTTCTAGGTTAATTAACGAGCGCTTTATTTTTGAGGAGGCGCCCTGCTATACCTGACACTTTAGTACCTTTGTGGGTATTTCCCTTAGAACCAGATTGGATTTTCCTGTTGTGCCAGACGCAATACTTCTGGCGTCCTTTAGTATTTCTCAATACAATTAATACTTAAGTTCAAAGAACAATATGTAGAAGTAACCTTATGAGCCATCCTTTGTTTCATTTAGATGCCGGCCTCTCTGCCAGTTTGCAACAACAACTGCGACAACAGATTGCGCAAGCTATCTTGGCCAAGCACATTCCTTTGGACAGTCCTCTACCTTCTAGTCGCAAGCTAGCCAAAGAACTCAACATCGCCCGCAACACCGTGGTTTTGGCTTACGACCACTTGCTTGATGATGGTTATCTGGTAGCCAAGGAACGCAGTGGCTACTATGTAAACCCCGACATTCTGGAAAACAGTGTTGTCATTGAAGACATTCCAGCTGACCGTCACACCGCAGGGAGCGAACCCAACTGGCAACAACGCTTTAAGATGCGCCCTACTGCGCAAACTAACATTGCCAAACCGGCCGATTGGCAGCAGTACGATTACCCATTTATTTACGGCCAGTTCGATCCTAACTTATTTCCGACTAACCATTGGCGTGAATGCTGCAAAGATAATGTCAGCGTGCCTGCCATTCGCAGCTGGGCAGCCGATCACTTTGTTGCCGATGACCCCATGCTAATTGAGCAGCTACACACGCGCATTTTGCCGCGCCGTGGTGTGTGGGCAGACCCGGAAGAAATCTTGATCACTGTGGGTTGCCAGCACGGTTTGTATATGATGGCAAAGTTATTACTGGATGAAAAAAGCATCATGGGCATCGAGGACCCAGGCTTTGTCGATATTCGCAACATTGCTAGCCTTAACCCTTCACAAGTGAAGCCTTTACCGATTGATGATGAAGGTTTAATTATCAGTAACGACATTATTGACTGTGATGCGGTATACACCACGCCTAGTCACCAGTACCCAACGACGGTCACCATGCCGCTGGATAGGCGCCGCCGCCTTTTAGAAATGGCCAATGAACATGATTTTGTCATCATTGAAGACGATTACGAGTGTGAAACCAACTTCAAACAAGCGCCGTCTCCCGCCCTAAAAAGCTTGGACCAACACGGCCGCGTTATCTACATCGGTAGTTTTTCTAAGACTCTAGCACCTGGGCTACGCCTAGGTTATCTAGTTGCTAGCAAGGAGCTTATTGCAGAGGCCCGCTCTCTACGTCGCCTGATGGTACGTCACCCACCCGCTAACAACCAACGTTCTATTGGTTTGTTCGTGGCACGTGGTTATTATGATTCATTAGCTAGCACACTAGTAAATGCCTACAAGGAGCGCCATCAGATCATGGCCGATGCCCTACAGAAGTGCATGCCCGATGGGTTTGAGAAACCGACTTTTGGTGGTTCATGCTATTGGGTCAAGGGACCTGACAATCTGGATGCAAGAGAACTTAAAGCTCTAGCGCAAGAACATGGCATTCTTATTGAAGCTGGAGATATCCACTTCCTCAGTGACACCCCTCCTCTTAACTACTTCCGCCTAGGTTACTCGTCTATCGCACCTAACCTTATAGAGCCTGGTATTGAGAAGTTAGCAGCACTAATGAAAAGCCTAACGGACTAGGCCAACTTCAACACTAGTAAGCCAACACAAATAGTTGTGGCGGCTATATATTGTCGCGAGCCCAAAGGTTCGCGCAACCAGACCACAGCCAACAAAACTGCAGCTAGTACGGATGTCTCTCGCAAAGCCGCCACCATGGCCACAGGCAGCACCGTCATGGCCCACAAGCTAATGGTATAAGCAGCTACCGAAAAAGCCCCACCCAAAGCGGCTAAGCGCCAATGCTTACGATAAGCAGCCCCTAACTCACCACCGTGCCGATATAAGGCATAAACGTTGATAACTAGTCCATCCAGAATAAACAACCAGCCTACATAAGCTAAAAAACTGCCACCACTTGCCACCACATAACCGTCAATCAAGGTATAAGCAGCAACCCAAAGACCAGTAATCAAGGCAGCAACAAGCACTGGGCCATGTATGTGTACTTGTCGCCAAGGCGCAAGACTAATGATACCAAGGGTAACTATAGCCACACCCAAGGTTTGCCCAAGAGACAAAGAAGCTAAGGATTCCGTACCTAACAAAAAGCTGACTAGCAACACCCAAACTGGCGCACTGCCCCTAGCAATAGGGTAGGCTTGAGAGAAGTCGCCTAAACGAAAGGCACGCAAGAGGTATATCTTATAGCCCAAATGTGCCAGCAAGCTTAACCCCAGCCAAGGCCACAACGATTTATCCAAAGACGGCAGCCAAGGCAGAATTACCAAACCAGCAAGCATGATAAAACCGAACATCATACTGATGGCAATGAGTGGAGCTGTATTGATTTTCACCATGGCGTTCCAGCCGGCATGCATAACAGCTGCAAACAAAACTAGAACGAAGGCGATATTTTCCATAGTAGCTTATGGGCTAAGAAGCTATGACGACTGATTTTGCAGCCAATTAGCATAGACAACACCCAAGGCTGCAGACGCTAGGCGCGCTACGGCAGGGTCTGCGCGAGAGGTTAAGATAATTGGCACCTTTGCCCCCAAGATCAAGCCAGCAGCCGTAGCACTGTTAAAATACACCAGCTGCTTAAAGATAGCATTACCCGTTTCAATGTTTGGTACAAGCAGCATATCTGCCTTACCAGCACCGGCTGCGGTAATGCCCTTAACCTTGGCAGCCTCTTCTGACACCGCACCATCGAAAGCTACAGGCCCAAAGACTTGGGCCGCCAGAGGAGTCTCCTCAAGGCTTGCTAAGAGTTCCTTAGCAAGCATACTAGAGGGCATGGCTGGTGTAGGCACCTCCGCAGCTGAAAGCAAAGCTACATTAGGCTTTTCGTAGCCTAGTGCGTGCATTAGCTTTACGCCGTTGTTAAATATATGTTGTTGTGTAGTTAGGTCAGGTGCGACGTTGATAACCGCATCGGTGATGCAAAGCGCCTTATCACTATGGGGCACAGTCATATGGAAGACATGACTTAAACGCACACCGGTACGTAAGCCTTTTTCTTTGTTAAGCACAGCACGTAACAAGGTATCTGAATGTACATGCCCTTTCATCAGCATTTGTGCACGCTGCTCGTGCACTAGCGCTACTGCTGCTTCTGCGGATTCCTGCTCACCATCAGCGGCTACTAGCTGGTCCGCATTAAGCTGCCAGTCCATCGCTTTGGCTAGTTCTGTTATTTTCTCAACATCGCCAACCAATATAGGGTAGATAATACCGGCCTGCTGGGCCTGCATAGCACTATCCATCGCTAGGTCAGTACCGGCATTGACCACAGCTGTAGTCATGGTAGGCAATGCTTGCGCTTGGGCTAATAAGGGGGCTGGGCAAACTGGGTTTTCGATACTGAGCATGATAATAGGTCTCTATTTGTTACAATCCTAGTGCCCTTAATTTAATCACATAGGGTGGGTAATGCTAGGACCAATTTCATTAATGCCAGGCACCAACGTAGAGATTACTAGGCTTACTAAGCCGTAACCACTTTTGGTTTCTTTGATGGCCACAACTGTGATAGCAACATACCGGCTAATATTAAAGCACAACCTAACAAGCCTTGCGCTGGAAGAGTTTCGGATAAGAACAACCAACCACCTAAAACCGCAAACACACCCTCAGAACTAAGAATGATAGCGGCATGGGAGCTATGTGCATGCTGCTGGGCTACTACCTGAAGCGTATAAGCCACACCGGTAGACATTAATCCAGCGTATGCCAATGGCAAGGCCGTATCTGCTATCATCTGCCAACTAATGGTTTCTGTCATTACAGCCAGCACTAGGGCGATCAATCCCGCCACAATAAACTGAATAGCCGATAACTTTATAGTGTCATAACGGCTAGCCAAATAACCTATTAACAATACATGACCGGCAAAGGCTACGGCACACAACACTTGCAGGGTATCACCATAACTTAAGGTGAAGTCTTCACGAATAGAAAGCAAGTACAAGCCCCACACAGCAATGGCGGCACCAATCCAAGTACCAATACTGGTACGCATACCAAATAGTAATCCAATGGCAGGCACAAAAAAGATATACAAGCCGGTAATAAATCCTGCTTTACCCGCAGTGGTGTACTGCAGGCCGACTTGCTGCAATGTAGCACCTGCGCATAAAAAGCTGCCTGCTAGTATCCCTACTAAAAACAAATGAGTCTGATTAGATGATTTTGAGTTACTGCGTTCGGGACGTTTAACATGCAACCAATAGACAACTGGCAACAACGCCACACCACCCATCAAAAAGCGTACGCCATTAAACAAATGAGGCCCCATAGTTTCCATGCCCACACGCTGGGCAACGAAGGCAAAACCCCAGATAGCTGCTGCTAACAGCATCAATAGATTGGCTAAAACTACTTTATTATTCATTGTAAAATCCTAAATGTAAAAATCCTTTTATCCCAATGTATGGGGGCGGCAATTACGCTACAGCAGGCAAACCACTATGAAAACGAAATTCTTCATCTGCCGATGTAATTAACTGCGTTTCCAATACTCTAAATTCTTCGACACGCGCCCAAAATCCGTCTTCGCCTGGGCCACCAGGCAACTTAGCCTCCGTAAGGGCAAGTTTTAGGTAATCTTTGTAGTGACGCGCCTCGGACTTCAACAAAGAGTGGTAAAACTTACCCAGCTCATCGTCCAAATGCGGTATTAATGCCTCAAAACGCTCACAAGAACGAGCTTCAACAAAGGCACCGATAATCAGCGTATCCATTAGCTTAAGTGGCTCATGGGTACGAACAATGCTGTACATACCAGTAGCATAGCGCGCCGCACTCATGTGGTCGTATTCAATGTCGCGGTCTTCCATTAATCGACAGACCTGATCAAAGTGAATAAGCTCTTCACGCGCCAAACGTGACATCTTGGTTAACAGAACCCCTTTACGTGGATAGCGAAACATCAAACGCATAGCTGTAGAGGCGGCCTTCTTCTCGCAATGGGCGTGATCAATGAGCAACACATCCAGGTTTAATAGTGCCTTGTCTACCCACTCCTTAGGAGTCGATGAAACCAAAAAGCCTTTCAATTCCATCAAAGCTTTGTCTAAGGATATTTGGGCGGGAGTTTTAGCAGTGGTCATAGATAACATCAAGGTAACAATTGCAAAACCGGCATTCTACGTGAAAAGCCCTTATGTTCATACTTAAAGACGCCACTGTAAAACAAAGACACCAAGAAAAAGTAGCAACAAACACACACTTTTCAACATTCCTGAACTAAACTTTAGAAGCAAATAGAGAGCCTCCTAGCTTATGAAAGTACTGATTGTTGACGATACCGAAACCAACTTAGAACTCACCAGCCTGTATGTAAACCGTGCAGGTCATGAGGTAATTACCGCACAAGACGGTGAACAAGGTATTGAAGCTTTTATCGCCCACCAACCCGACCTTGTCTTATTGGACGTTAATATGCCTAACGTTGATGGCTATGACTGTGCGAAAGAAATCCGTAGCAAATGCCAAGAAGGCAATCTTTGGGTGCCAATCATCTTTTTGAGCGCTATCATTACCGATGAAGCTATCGTTAGAGGTATAGAAGCAGGCGGCGATGACTATTTGCCCAAGCCAGTTTCACAAGCAGTGCTACAAGCCAAACTAAAGGCCATGCAGCGCATCGCGTTGATGCGACAAGAACTTCAAGATGCCAGTGAAAGGTTACGCAAACTTTCATCCATTGATGGTTTAACGCAAATATATAACCGCCGCCATTTTGATGAGTCATTACGCAAAGAAATGGCTCAAGCCGAACGCACAGGTGCACCGCTATCGCTGTTGATTTGTGATGTTGACCACTTCAAGGCCTACAATGATCACTATGGCCATGTGCAAGGCGATGAAGCCCTAAAAGCGGTTGCGGTAGCTTTAGACACTATATCCTCTAGGCCACATGACATAGCCGCCAGATTAGGCGGAGAAGAGTTTGTACTGTTATTGCCTGCCACAGCCAGACAAGGTGCAGCCAAATTAGCAGGCGAACTAGTCCAGGTTATACGTGATCTGGACATACCCCATGCAAAATCACCATCAGCCAAATACCTGACAGTAAGCGTGGGGGCAGCAACTTATCGGCCAAACCATGGCCATGCTAGCCCAGAAACGGTTATCGGTAGCGCCGACTTAGCGCTGTATGAGGCAAAACAAACGGGGCGCAATCAGGTCAAGACCCACACCGAACACCACTTATCAAGAAAACAATAACTATTTAGCGAAACTAACAAAGCGTATTTAAACAGCTATTAAGGCTCTTTGTAAATCGGCAATTATGTCTTCCACAGCTTCCAAACCTACAGACACTCGTAGCAGATTGTCACCGATACCGGCTGCGGCACGGGCTTCAGGGGTCATCTTGCCGTGAGTAGTAGTTGCGGGATGGGTAATAGTAGATTTAGCATCACCAAAGTTACCAGTAATGGACATTAGCTGAGTGTTATCGACTACTCGCCATGCCGCATTTTGATCACCGTTAACATTGAAACTCACCACACCACCAAACATTGTTTGCTGGCGACTTGCTAGTTCGTGCTGTGGGTGACTCGACAAGCCTGAGTAATACACACGCTCAATTTGTGGTTGATCCTGCAACCACGCAGCCACTTGCATAGCAGATTCACAATGCGCTCGCATGCGCAGTTGTAAGGTTTCTAAACCATTGATAAACACCCAAGCATTAAATGGGCTCATGGTCGTACCAGCGGTGCGCAAGAAACCAAATACGGGTTCCATTAGTTCGTCGCTACCTAAAGCGATACCGCCGACACAACGACCTTGACCATCAATGTACTTGGTCGCCGAGTGCATGACGATATCTGCACCTAGTGCCAAAGGGTTTTGGATCACTGGCGTACAAAAACAGTTATCAATGACCAACAAAGCATTAGTGCCATGAGCTAGCTTTGACAAAAACCCTATATCAGCAATCTCAGCTAAAGGATTGGATGGGGATTCTGCAAACAAGATGCGAGTGTTCGGCTGGATTGCTGCTTGCCAGGCCTGATGATCTGTCGGGCAGACATAGGTGGTAGTAATACCAAATTTAGCTAAAACATTGTCAAATAAACCAATAATAGAGCCAAAAATGCTATTAGAAGAAACAATGTGATCTCCCTGCTTAAGATGCCCTAAAAAGATACTGGTCAAAGCTGCCATGCCAGAACTCGCCGCAACCCCACGCTCAGCACCTTCTAAAGACGCCATGCGCTGTTCAAAAGTGGTAACCGTTGGGTTAGTAAAGCGCGAGTAAATATTGCCTTGGGTTTTACCACCAAAGCGCCCCGCTGCTTCTTCTGCGCTGCCATAGATATAACTAGAAGTGGCATAAATTGGGTCATTATGCTCTTGTTCCGTGCCAGACAATTGCCCAGCACGAACCGCTCGAGTTTTAATGTCACAACTAGCAAGCAAGGCTTGCAGCTGCTCTTGGCGTTGACGTACGTCAGACATAATTTTCTCTACATCTTACTTTGCATATTGGTAGCGGTAGCCGTATCGACTAGATCACCACCTGATTTTTTCTTCTTTTCGTCGTCGTTACGAGCCTGCTCTAAACGATCCAGATAAGCTGCGTCCACATCACCGGTAACATAGTTACCGTCAAACACGGAGCAGTCAAACTCGGTAATTTTGGTATCACCACCTTGAGTGGAAGCAATAAGATTCTCTAACTTTAGATAAATCATCTTATCGGCACCAATGGCTTCGCCTACTTCGTCGTCAGTACGGCCATGGGCAACCAACTCAGTAGCGCTAGGCATATCAATACCATACACGTTTGGATAACGAACAGCAGGTGCAGCAGAAGCAAAGTATACCTTCTTGGCACCCATTTCACGGGCCATTTCGATGATTTGCTGTGACGTGGTACCGCGCACTACGGAGTCATCCACCAGCAATACATTTTTGTCACGGAATTCCAATTCGATTGGATTCAGCTTTTGACGCACAGACTTCTTACGCTGAGTCTGACCCGGCATGATAAAGGTACGACCAATATAACGGTTCTTGATATAACCTTCGCGCTGCTTCACACCAAGCTTGTTGGCCAGTTCAGTAGCCGCTGTACGACTAGTATCAGGAATAGGTATAACCACGTCAATATCGTGATCTGGCCACTCTTCGATAATTTGATCAGCTAGGTACTCACCCGCCTTAAGGCGTGCTTTATAGACAGAGATGCCGTCCATAACAGAATCTGGGCGAGCTAGATATACATACTCAAACAAGCAAGGTACGTGCTTAGGGTCTTGTGCACACTGTTGTGTAAACACCTCACCTTCGGCAGTGATATAGATCGCTTCACCAGGTTCGATATCACGTACTAGCTTATAGCCGGCTGCGTCCAAAGCTACGCTCTCAGAAGCCACCATGTATTCTTTACCAAGCCCTGAATCACGCACACCGTAACACAAAGGACGGATACCATGAGGGTCGCGAATACCAACGATACCGTGACCAGTAATCATAGCCAACACGGCATAACCACCACGACAACGACGATGCAATTGACCAACAGCGTAGAAAATATCTTCTGCACGCGGTACCAACTGGCCAAGACGCTGTAATTCGTGGGCAAACACGTTTAACAACACTTCTGAGTCAGAATTAGTATTGATATGACGTAGGTCGGCATTAAATACACTTTCGGCTATCTCACTGGCATTGGTCAAATTGCCATTATGGGCAAGTGCAATACCGTAAGGCGAGTTAACATAAAAAGGTTGGGCTTCAGCAGCGCTAGAACTACCTGCTGTAGGGTAACGTACGTGGCCTATACCCATGCTACCAATCAAACGCTGCATATGACGGGTACGAAATACATCACGCACCATGCCATTGTCTTTGCGTAGGTAAAAACGTCCTTCGTGACAGGTCACCATACCAGCTGCATCTTGGCCACGGTGCTGCAAAAACGTTAATGCATCGTAAATTTCCTGGTTAACATAGGACTTGGCAACGATACCAACAATACCACACATGAACTAACCCTCATTAGGCACAATATCTAGTGCCGGTTCGATTAAATTAAGAAAACTACTTACTTCACCAGTAAACTTGTAGGTCCAATCATCCACCAC
>Ga0055584_100008620_pt1 | contig 10006 bp, 8 predicted proteins | sample OSDHelmetaG_FD_58716 | JGI IMG/M metagenome (GOLD analysis project Ga0055584, IMG submission 58716) | Pelagic marine sediment microbial communities from the LTER site Helgoland, North Sea, for post-phytoplankton bloom and carbon turnover... | ecosystem: Environmental > Aquatic > Marine >...
AGCAAGGTGACCTTAACAAAGAGCGAGTATTCACCCAGTGATAGTTGGTCTGTAACTCTCATTTGGGCGCTAGTGTTTTGCTGCATCATATTTGGATATTTAGCATTTCTTAAGCTAATGCAGTTTACTGGTGGGATTAGTAATTACATCTCACTAAGTGGCTATTATCGGAGCGGAGGATTTAAAGGCCTCGGATCTTTGGTTTACTTATCCACAACGATCCTAGCATTACCTATTTTGTTTTATACAACGACTTATTTCAGACATCCTCATCGTGTCTCCGCGTTCAATCTTTTTGTTCTGGGTTGTCTTGTTTTTATATGTCTTTTCCCGGCAGCAGTGATTGGGTACCGAACTGCAATATTATTTCCTTTAATGCAGTTATTATTGATTTATAACTATACTCAAAAAAAACTATCAGGGTCTTTTTTAGTTTTTAGCTCAATAATAGTTTTATTTTTTATGATGGGTTTGGGATATTGGCGCCAACAAATTTCTATTCCTGATGCAAATATGCTGACTATATTCGGACTTGAGCTAATAGAGACTGCGAGTCGTTTTAATGCATCTGAAGTGGTTGCTATTACAATTAAAAAACTAGAAGAAACTGGTAATTTTGCCTTTGGGATTCCTTCTCTACTAAGCTTTTTTACAATTATTATACCTCGTGCAATCTACCCAGATAAAATTGAGAGCATGAGCGTACGTTTCAGCCAGGAAATTATGGCCGACTGGTTTCCTTCTGGGATAGATCCCTCTGGTGTTGCTCCGAGCATTATCGGCGAGATGTATTGGCATTTTTCAATATTTGGGGTAACGATTGGCTTGGCGATTTTTGGATTTATCTGTGGGAGGATCTATAAATTTGCCATGTTACATATCCGTAATAGGTCAATATTAGTCCTCTACTCAGTTTTTTACAGTTATGTATTTTTTGCTGCAGAAGCTCCTACAGTTGCCACTAATGGATTCATACCACTTATATTGGTAATTACCATATTTATTGCTTGCCTCAATACAGGAAAGTTATTTTCTAAGTGAAAGCTTTGGTGACATAGTCTATAAAAATGTTTAAAAGTTCCATGTTTGTTACTGTCTTAACTATCTTCGGCAGTATTCTAGGTTTACTTGTCCAAATATTAGTCGCTCAATCATTTGGTATTGGTGCTGTTGTTGATTCCTATTTTTTTAGCTTAAGTTGGCCACTGCTAATCGCTGGCGTTATTTCAAGCGCTCTTAGTTTTACATTGATTCCGAAAGTCGCTGCTCTAATGCTCAAACAGGAAGCTGATGTAGGGGAGTATATTTGGACTAGATATTTGGGTTTAATTATTATTATATTTGCTTTTGCACCAGTAGCACTTTTTTTGACCTGGACTCAGCTTAGTTTTTTAGACCCTTATTCTCCGCTAAAAGCTGCTGGTAATCTTAAAATGTTATTTCTACTCGCTTGGTTTTCAGCAGCTTTTTTGGTGTTGAAAAACTTTTTTGTAGCAGTTTTACATGGTCTAAAGTATCATGTGACCGCTGCAACGCTTTCACTTTCTCCATATATATGCATGACATTAGCAATGGTATTTCTGAGTGGAAGCGGCTTTGGTATTGCATTGCCCTTGATTGCGATGATTTTTGGATTGGTTTTGTCGATAGTCAGTGCAATTATTATTTTAATTCGCCTTTTTGGGTTTTTCTACTCTTGGGCTGCTTCTATAAAGAGGGCAGTCGAGTTTTTAATAGAAATTCCTAGAGCCGGCTTAGCGTTAAGCTGCTTTTCAATATATTCCATTATTGATGCATATATAGCCCCCCGATTTGGATCAGGTTCTCTATCCACAATAAGTTTAATTCAGAGGTTTATAATTGGAGTAGGAAACCTAATGGTTTCAGGTGTATCCTCGGTAGTGATCCACGTCTTTATTCGGCAGATCAACGAGTCTAATTATACTGGGTTTATCCGCAGCGTGTGTATTTACAGTGTGGGCATTTTTGTTGGTGCGTGGATTGTTTTTCTACCTTTATATTTCGTATCATTTGAAGCTCTTGCAGACCTGTTTGTTGTGGAACTAAAAAATGATCTAGATGTTCTCAGGTTACAAAGTTATGTGGTTACTATGATTCCAGGCGCATGCGCCATGCTTACTTCGGTTGTGTTGATGAGGATCCTTTTTTGCTTTGACCGTGGACGTGTAGTAGGAATTTTTATCGGCGTGCTTTGGGCTGTACTATATTCCTCACTAGCAATGAGCAATCTCGCACTTGGACTAAGCGCCCTTACCACCTCTTACACGGACTCATGGTTTATAGTGGTCTTAGCTTTATTTGTTAGTGTTATGTGTGTGGCTCGAATCGATATGGCTGGCACCTCAGTGTCAGAAACTGATAAATTTGAACCAATAAGGCATCAATCAAATGACTAATTCTAGCCTACCATTTGTATTAGTGGCTGAAAATAGCGTAATAGGTACTATTTCTCTAGTTCTTCAATCTTTGGCTAAATACGCGCCGTTTGCATCTATTTACCTTGTTGTTCCCGACAGTCAAGTTAATGAATTTCAAGCGCACGCATCAGCAGACGTAGTTGTTGTGAATGAGTCCATCGTAATGCCTGGTTGGTCCGTCGAGCGTGTTGGTAGGAGGTTAGGAGTTTATAGCTGGCGAGCTGGTTGGTATTACCAGCAATTTTTGAAATTAAGTTTCGGAAACTTTCTTGAGTGTGAGAACTATGTGATTTGGGATGCAGATACGGTTATGCTTCAGGAGTTCGATTTTGTATTAGATGGACGAGTTCAGATGAATTCGTCTGTAAGGTTTAACAAGCCATATTTCGATACTTACCAAAAGCTATTTAACGAATTTCCTCCAGTTAAAAAATCCTTAATTTCTCAGTTTATGTTTATAGATACTGCTATTTTAAGCGAAATGCTAGCGAAAATCAGGAACAATTCCTCGTCTAGTCACTGGGCAGATGGAGTGCTTGACCAGTTACCGCTAAGCTCGCCAAGTGAGTTTAGCGAGTATGAAGTTTATGGAAACTATATGGCATTACACTATCCAGATAAATTCGAGATGACTAGAATTAATTGGTTTTTATATGGTTCAGAGATTTTACCTGAATTAAGGGGTGTTGATCTCGAAACCTTGGAGTCTGTTTTTGAGGGTTTCAGTTGTGTTGCGTTTGAACGACATCATCGCAAAAGTGTTCTTAAAAAAATATATGCCTATTTTGTTTATTATTTGAGAATTGGAGGATAATCCTATCAACTTAAGTATTCAATTACTTTCTTTGAGAAAGCAAATTTTCATACTTTTTCATGGTTGCTCAGATGATACTTGGCACCCATTTTTTTAAATACCTTGTTTGGGATAGGGTATGCTGTGTGGTGTACACTAAGGCTATGTCGAGTAGTTTAAGAAATTTGCTATCAAGCCTTCAGGCGATCTAGACAAAACATTTAGTAATATTACATATCTTATTTCAATTAAGAACTAAAACTTTAAAATATTAAATATGTTTTTTTGTTATACAATAATCTCATTAAATTAATCAAGGCGCAAAATACATATAGAGTTTATGATCAAATATGAGCATAAATTAATCCCTAGGTTTCTTCAAAAAATACCAGGTATAAATATTAATCAGTTCTTAGCTATAAATAAAATTTTATTTATTGTAAATCCAAAGGTTGGATCATCATCTGTAATATTCTCTATGCTAAAATCTTATTTAGCAAAGGAAAATGTTAGCCGTTCAGATTTTTATAAGCATGTTTCTTTTTCGGGCAGTAAAAAATTACAAAGAAAAAGTTTAGAATCAAATTTTAATTTTGCAATAACAAGAGATCCGTTCTCAAGATTGTACAGTTGCTATAAACAAAAAATTCTATTAGATGATGCGCCAAGGCACACAAAAAATTATTTTTTTCAATATTACCCTTTAATCAAGAGAGAACAAAACTTTGGTGATTTTGTCAAAGCAGTTTATACAATTCCTGATTATTTATCTGAAAAGCACTTTATGTCTCAATCACGAATACTAAATTATTATAAAAATACCTTTAATATTAATAAGTTGTACAAAATTTCTAATCTTTCTTTTCTTGAAGAAGATTTGAAACATGAATTTTCTGCTAATTTTCAACTAGAAAAAAGAAATCTTTCAAGTAAAAAAAATATAGATTTATCGGAAGTATATGATGAAGAATTGATAAGTTTGGTTTATAAAAGATATCAAGATGATATTAATAACTTTAATTACAAAGAGATATATGATCAGCTAATGGATACTAAGTAATTAATGACTTTTAAAAGCCTAATAAATAATATTATATTATATTATTCCAATCTTAAAAAACTATTATAAAAAAGATGTTTATGAAATATAAATACATGGCTGCATCATTTCTCCGTAGTCGTGGTAAGCATCGTTTTATTTCCCTACTTAAGAGTGGTGCAAAGGTGCTAGATGTTGGATGTGGTAATGCTTCAGTGGTTGCTTTTAAGAAAGTTAATCCTGATATTCACTATACTGGAATAGATATTGCTGACTATAACCAAACAATTGAGTCGAAAAATGCAATGGATCATTACCACATTTTTGACGAAAATAATTTTAGTGATAATATCGATGCCTTAGATATAGATTATGATGCTGTTATTTGCTCGCACAATCTTGAGCATTGCAATGATAGAGCTGCAACGCTTCTATCAATTCTAAGAAGATTAAAGATCGGCGGTAAAATCTATCTATCATTTCCATGCGAAGATTCTATAAATTTTCCAAATCGACATGGCACTCTGAATTTTTATGATGATAATACTCATAAATACATTCCGCCTAATTTTGAAGAAATACTCTCAACATTAAATACTAATGGTTTTGACATAACATTTAAAGCAAAAAAATATCGCCCACTTATACTGTTTTTAGTAGGAATGCTTTTAGAACCCATTTCAAAAATTAAAAAAACTGTCATGATTGGTTCATGGGAATTTTATGGTTTTGAAACCATCATTCATGCTATCAAAAAAGATAATTTCTAATGAAAAGTTATGATAGTTTTTGTGAAAAAGAACACAAAGTTTCTATTATTTTGCCTACTTGTAATTCTGAGCGTTTTCTACATGAAAGCGTATCATCAGTTTTACATCAAACATACACAAACTGGGAATTGCTTATAGTAGATGGTCGCTCAAAAGATCAAACAAAAGAAATTATTGATGAATTTGTCTCTATTGATACAAGGATAAAATTTTTTGATAATCCTAATGATCAAGGTCCTGCTCAAGCAAGGGCTGTAGGGGTTGAATTATCACAGGGTGATTTTATTGCATTTATAGACTCTGATGATATTTGGACTCCGACAAAAATAGAAGAGCAAATTTTATTTATGATATCAAAAAAAATTAATTTTTCTTTTACAAGCTATCGTCTATTAAAAGAAGATGGAAATATTAGTAAGGCTATACTCCATGGTTGGGAAATTAATTCTTATAGACAATATCTAAGGCGACGAGGAATCGCTAATAGCAGTGTCATGTTAAAGAGAGACTGTATTTCAAATGATGTTTTAAACGCTATAAGCAATAATTTCGCTGAAGATACATTATGGTGGCTATTAATAATGAAGTCAGGCCATAAAGCATTTTGCTTAAAAAAACCGCTAATGCATTATCGCAAAGTTTCTGGATCACGATCTAGTATGGTTTATAAGAATCAGATTTCAGTATGGAAATTATATAGATATAATCTCAAGCTCAGTTTTATTGAGGCAACTTGGTATTATTTATTTTATTTGATAGATGTTTTGGTAAGGCAAGCAAAATTTATTTTTTTAAATTTTATAGGTAAATTGTGAGTTTTCAAGCAGATGTTTTAATACTTGCTGGAGGTTTTGGGACTAGAATGTCTAAAGACTTTCCTGGTATACCAAAGCCCATGATTCCTGTAATTGGTATCCCTATTCTTGAGCATCAAATAAATGAATGTAAACGATATGGTTTCACAAAAATTTGTCTTTCCCTTCACTTTGAAGCAGAAAAAATCAAAAATTACTTTGGAGATGGAGTAAGTTTTGGTGTTGAAATTAATTACATAATAGAAAATATTCCGTTAGGTACTGGGGGAGCATTATTGCAAGCTATTGAAGTATTATCTTCTAATTTTTTAGTCCTATATGCAGATGTTTATTCTGATATAAATCTAAATAAGTTATTTAATTTTCATATAAAGAACGTTCCAGCTGCAACTGTCGTCGCTCATCCAAACAACCATCCATATGATAGTGATTTATTGGTTCTAGATAATAATAATCAAGTTTTAGAAATACGCTCTCACCCTCATAATTTGAATACTTTTTGTGGAAATATGGTTAATGCTGCACTTTATGTATTTAATAGGAGTTTAATAAAAAAAAATAAGCTAAAAGTTAAAAAGTTTGATATAGCTCAGGACTTAATTCCAAATATTATTTCTTTGGGAATGCAAGTTAAGGCGTATGTCACCATAGAGTATATAAAAGATATGGGCAGTCCAGAGCGCCTGAAAAGAGTTGAACAAGATATTGAATCAAATGTGCCAAATTCAAGAAGCCTAAGGCAACAAAGAAATTGTATATTTTTTGATCGTGATGGAACCTTAAATAAAGAAGTTGATCATTTAAATAGTGCAGATGATCTTGAATTATTACCTGGTGTCTCTAATGCCATAGCCAAAGTGAATTCATCAAAATATATTGCTATTTGCGTTACTAACCAGCCTGTAATAGCTCGTGGTGATTTAACTGAGCATGGCCTTAAAAAAATTATGTCGAAATTAGACTTCGAGCTTGGCATAGAGGGTGCATACTTAGATGATTTTTATTATTGCCCACATCATCCTGACTCTGGTTTTGAAGGAGAGATAATTGATTTAAAGATAAATTGCAAATGCAGAAAACCAAAATCCGGAATGTTCATTAGTGCTGCCAAAAATCATAATATTAATTTGTCAAAATCATGGGTAATCGGAGATAGAACAGCTGATATTCTATCTGCTAAAAAAATAGGTGCTCGAAGTATTTTAGTTTCTACTGGTGCAGCAGGAGCAGATGAAAAATATATGGCTCGGCCACATGTTCATGTTGATGGTATTTTAGAAGCAGTGGACTTTATATTAAATGAAGACAAAAAATTAACAAATTTTTTTAATGAAATCTTGCCAGCCCTTAAGTCGAAATCAATTATTTGTATTTGCGGACTATCAAGGACAGGTAAAACAACTTTTGCAAATAATCTAAAGTGGTATCTTGAGCGATATAAAATATTTGCTCATGTTCTAGAACTAGATAGCTTTTTAAAAAATGACAGACTTGAGTCACATTTTTTTTTAGACAGATATGATTATAAGAAGGCGGAAGAAATATTGGATCTTTTTTTAAACAATAATCTTAAATATTTCTATGATAAAGGTTTTGATCATAATAGAAATCAGGTAAAACATTTTGGCAAAGAAGTGATTGAGAAGAAATCTGTACTAATTATAGATGGCATTTTTACTGACTTCTTTCATAGTAATTTAGAAATCAATGCTTTAAATATCTTTATAAAATGTAATGATAAAATTCGGAAACAAAGATTTATAAAAAAATATATACATTATAGAAATACTGAAGATGAGATTTCTATTCTTTGGGATAAACGTATGAAAAATGAAGATAGAAAAATCAATGAACAAGTCAGTAATGCAGATTTTGTTTACAATTTTGCTACAAAGTTCGGTAATCATTTATGATTATTTCGAGAACGCCTTTTAGAATGAGTTATGTTGGAGGAGGAACTGATATTTCTGCTTTTTACTTAGATGAGCCAGGAGCCGTTGTATCAACAAGTATCAATAAATATATGTATATTACGCTGCATAAAAAATTTGATAGTAGTACAAGAATAGCATATTCAAGAGTTGAAGAAGTAGATCATATAAAAGATATTATTCATCCATTGGTGAGAGAGTCATTGCAGATGTTGTCGATCGATGGAGGAATTGAAATAACCTCAACGGCTGACATTCCAGCAAAGGGCACTGGATTGGGTTCATCTAGTTCATATACTGTTGGATTGTTAAATGTTCTTTATGAATATAAAGGTCTTAAAGTTGACAAATTTCAACTTGCTAACGATGCATGCAATATTGAAATAAATATTTGCAAAGAACCTATTGGCAAACAGGATCAATTTGCAGCAAGCTATGGGGGATTGAAAATGTATGAATTTTATCCAAATGATTCTGTAAAAGTCCATGATATTAAAACATCAAAGAATTTTAAAAAACTTATGGATGATAGCACTATATCCTTTTACCTAGGCTCTACAAGGTCTGCTTCAAATATTCTTGCAAAACAAACTAAGTTATCTAGCCAACCAAAAAAGAAAATAGTTTTACGAAGAATGGCTGAAATAGCCAGAGAGTTCAAGAATTCTATAGAAGAATCAAAAATGGATAATTTGATTGAGCTGATGAATGAAAATTGGTCACTAAAAAAATCTATAGCATCTGAAATATCAAATAATTTTGTTAATGAAGCTTTTGAAGTAGGTATAAACGCCGGAGCAAAAGCTGGAAAACTATTAGGTGCTGGAGGGGGAGGCTTTATTACTTTTTTTGCGCCACTTGAAAATCATAATGAAATCAGAAAATCTTTAGCTAGATTAAAAGAAGTCTCATTAGAGATGGAAGAGGGTGGAGCTAGTATAATATTTAATGATAATTTGTCTTAACTGACAGAATATTCACTTTTACCGATAATCATATCTACAACAGTTGTAAGCCATATCATATGTATACCTTCAACTATATTGTAAGCATTACTATTTACCCAAAAATTTAAATCTCCAATATTTTTTAAAGTATTATCTTTATTTTTGCCAGTAAATGTTACTACCTTATAATTATTTGCTTTAGCATATTTTGCAGCTTCAATAATATTGAGTGATTCTCCGCTAACGCTAATTAATACAAGAATATCATTCATATTCATATGCGATTCTAAAACTTTAGCCAACCACTTCTCATAGCCATAATCATTTGCGTATGCTGTAATTAAAGCCGGATCATGAAAGGTTGTTGATTTAATCTTACCTTGTTTAGTAAAGTCTAGAGCTGCATGTGATGCAATTGCGGCACTAGCGCCATTTCCACTGAATATTACTTTATTTCCACGATTACTTGTTAACTCAAATAAATCCTTAAGCATAATTAAATTACTAAATAGCCAATCAGGTTTAATATTAGATTCATATTCTTTGTAATATTTTTTAAGGAAACTATTCATGAAAATGTTATGGAGCTAGTGTCTAATAATGCATATTTTAATTTAATTAGTTTAGTTTTAATATCTTATTATGATAAACATATGCGTTATTGGTGGAAACGGATTTATAAGAACCAATCGTTTAAGAGGGTTTAATAATAATTATTGTATTAATCAGATATATTATGCTGATTTTAATTCAAGAAATCCTAAGGATTATCTATAGATTTATGTAGTAAATCTAAAAACCTTAATTTGTATTTCAGCCCTAGATTTATCTATTCTTATTAATTTGATAGCAGTTCATAACGATGATATAAAACATATTTCAAAATATCACGATGTAAATGTAAGTGGTTAATAAAATGTTTGAAATGATGTAAAAAAAGAAAAGGTTTACTCCATTTATTTACAAGTTCTGATGCGATCTTGGGTTTAACAATAAGATAGGGTGGTACTTTGAATCAGCTGCTCACGGTTATTTAATACCCTGTTTTATGAATAACGATTCACAATTGATGATGATCCTTCTTTCAATTTGTACGCCGCTTTACCAATAAATCATTCTACGCTTCTGTAAGTTGCCAATCCCACAAATAGACATTAAATACATTTAAAATCACTAGAATAGTGCTAATAAATATGACATCTAATTATTATATTACTTCGCATAATATATATTATGTTAAATTATATATCTTAATTTCTAGGCGTAATACCTT
>Ga0055584_100008621_pt1 | contig 10006 bp, 10 predicted proteins | sample OSDHelmetaG_FD_58716 | JGI IMG/M metagenome (GOLD analysis project Ga0055584, IMG submission 58716) | Pelagic marine sediment microbial communities from the LTER site Helgoland, North Sea, for post-phytoplankton bloom and carbon turnover... | ecosystem: Environmental > Aquatic > Marine >...
GAGACCTGTCGGGTAGCGTAGGGCCATGTTTGGAATCGGGATGCCCGAGCTCGCCGTCATCATCGTGGTGGCGCTTGTTGTGCTCGGCCCCAAGCGACTCCCGGAAGTCGCGAGATCTCTGGGGAAAGGTCTGGCCGAGTTTCGCCGCCTCACAGGCGACGTCAACAAGGAACTGGATGCCGCTCGCCATATGATCGAAAGTGAAGCCCGGGAGCATGAAAACGAGCGGCGACGTGCCGACCGCGAAGCCCGCGCCAGCACCGACGAGGCACCACCTGGCGCAGAGGACGAATTGCCTGCCCCGAAAACCGCACCCACGGTGGCCTCCGCAGACCAGTCCCGCCAGGTCGAAGGGCAGGTCTCGGCAGACACCGGCTCCGTGCCCGGGAATACGCCAACGACTCCCACCGACAAGGAAACCCAAGGCTAGCCCGCCTCGGACAGGACCACTCCATGTCGGAAATGGAAATGCCGCTCACTGAACACCTCGAGGAGCTTCGCTGGCGGGTCGCGAAGGCGATCCTCGCCGTGCTCGTCGGCTTCGGTGTCGCCTACCTGTACTCGGACCGCATCTTCGGCATCCTGACTGCGCCGATCGAATCCGTGGGCGCCGACAGCGGCCTCTCGATGATCGGAACGGGCGTCGCCGAGGCCTTCTTCACCAAGTTGAAGGTTTCCTTTATCTCGGGGGTCTTTCTGGCCTCCCCAATCCTGTTCTACCAAGCTTGGCAATTCGTATCGCCAGGCCTCCACGGACACGAGAAGATCTATGTCGTTCCGTTTGTCATCTTCGCGACCTTCTTCTTTTTTGCCGGGGCGATCTTTTGCTACTTCACGGTCTTCTACGTGGGCTATGCCTTTTTCATCCAGCAGTACGACACCATCGGCATCGAACCCGCGCTGCGGATCAGCGAGTACCTATCCTTCAGCTCGCGTCTACTGCTCGCATTTGGAATCACATTTGAACTACCCGTGATCGCCTTTTTTCTGGCGCGCGTGGGTGTGATTGATCACCAGACACTGATTCGCCCCTGGCGGTATGCGATCATCGGCATCATCATTCTTGCCGCGATCCTGACGCCGGGACCCGACGTGGCCTCACAGATGCTTCTGGCTGCACCGCTAATGGTTCTCTATTGCGTCAGCATCGGAGTGGCATGGGCGTTCCATCGCAAGGGCGAGGATGTGACCGACTTCGAAGGCCCTGGCAACAACGAGAGCTAATCCCACTCCCGACAAAACCAGGTCTCATGACAGATAGCTGGCAGCTTGCGCGGAACCAGACGATAACCGGCGCGGCGACGAAGCGACGAGAGCAACTTCTCGAGAGACGCACGCGACGAGGCAGGCCCCATCACGGCAACTAGGGCATCGGACTCACCTTCGGATGCGACCATACGGGTAAAACCCAACCCCTCGTAAGACTCCACAACGTGCTTCAGAAACGCGATCTCCGAACGCCGAATCACGACACCGGTTCCCCAGAGCCCGGCTTGCTCGAGGCAAGCCCACGGGAAAGGCTCCAACGACTCGTTCAAGGCGCCAGTGCCTCTTGAAGTTGCTGTCCGATATTCTCTCCGAGGGAACGGCCTCCGCGACGCGCCCGCCGGGAAAGTTCGCCGAGAAAGGATGTCTCGGGAAGAACGGTCAGATCGGGATAGACGCCCTCCACCGTGACGGGAAAGACAATCGGACCTGTCTTGCCCAAAACCACACCAAATCTGGGGTCGCCCATCCGCAACTCATCAGCGGCACGCCCCCGTACCACCAGATCCCCGGTCAGATCCAGAGTTCCGGACAAGGCAAGCGCCCCCCTGCCCGAGAATTCATAGAGGGCACCCGATAGATCGAGACGCTCGAGACGATGCCGGCCCTCGCGCCAGGGCCCCTCGGCCACCAGGGTCAGTGAATCACTTCCCGACACCTCCATCTGTCGGCCCGCGCGGGTCAATCGACGCTTCAGGCGCCCTCCCACCAAGGGGATCCGACCCAGCGCGCCCCCCGCCAGACGGAGCGGGTCCATCGCCACAAAGCGCGCCTGATCGATCCGCACGGATAGCGGCCCGGTGAGACTCTCGAGCAATTCATTGACGTCGGCACCGGCTCCCGTGAGCTGCGTGGACCCCGAGATTGCGCCCTGCAGAGAAAGGTCGCGACCGAGCAATGCAGCCAAATCGGGAATTTCCAGATCCGACCAATTCAAATCCAGAGTTGTACGCCAACCCGGGTCGACCCTCTCGAGCGAAACGGCCCCCGAACCGTTCCCGCCGAAGCTGCGCAGTGCCACCTTTCCCCTCAACCGGGACACCTCGGCCATTTCACCTTGCAACCAGAAATCATCCATCCTCGCTCCGTCACGAAGCAGACCCTGAGCGTGCAAATCCAACATGGGCACGACTCCGGTTCGGGCCAGATAGCCTATCGCCAGATTCTCCAAAACGAAGCTCTGTCCGCGAACCTCCTGCGCTCGGGCAACCACGAGATAATCTCCATCGTCGCGCAAACCCAACGAGAGAGATAATTGGCCGACGGTCCACCGATCCTCCTCGGGTAATAGCGTGAGCTCCTCTCCGCTCAACTCGACTCGAAGACGACCTCCCTGCTCAACTTCCTCGACTTTTCCCTGCAGGCTGAACTTCCCACGGGGGCGAATCCCGGTGAGCAATGGCAAAACGTTCTCCAACCCTCGACCGTTCAGATCCGAACCATCGAGCACCAACCCGTCAGCGTTCGCCTCTCTTCGCGCCCGAATCTTCAATCCAGCGGTCTCGGTCTCGAACAAATCCAGCCGAAGGGCCTCCCCGTTTCCCGAGCCCTCCATATGGACCTGCGAGGCCAACCCCCGCGGCTTGAGCACCAGACCCTCACGCGTGCGCAGTTCGGCGTCGGCGAGATCCAGATCCGCAACCAGACTCGATCTCCCACCAACAGACCCGGCGCCGACCACTGCGACCAGCCGACCCGACAAGCGCCCGCCGAGCTGGGTGCCAAAAGGCATATCGCTGCCGATTAATTGCGCCAACTCACCGACCCGCGCCCCCTGCAGGCCATCGAGTGAACCTTCGATGCGGAGATTCGCCTCGTCGCGGGCCGGAGTTTGCAGCTGCATCTTCACGGAACCCGGAGGTGCGTCGGGAGGGCCCATGCCCTCCGTTGCGCCGGAGACCTCGACTGACCAGCCCTCATCCACCCCCTTGCGAAAAGCGCTCAGCTCCCCCTGACGAAGCTCGAATTCGGCCACCCCCGGACGAGTGCGATCGCGATACACCAGGCGCAACCCTGTCGCCGTGACGCGTTGTACGTCGAACGCCTCCGGCGTTTCCAGATACTGCTCGCTCGCGCCCAGATTCCAGCCCTCGGGGCCCAGTACGACCCGCAGGGTCGGCTTTTCGAGAACCACCTCCTCGATCCGAACCTCGCCGCGAACGAGGGAAGCGATCCCCGCCTGCAGCCAGATCGCATCGACATGCGCGAGTTCCCCCGAGCCATATTTGGACTGATCGGCCAACTCGACTCCCCGAAGCACATAACCCGGCGGCCAGAACGCAACATCGAAGGAATCCGAGGTCAGGCCACGCCCAAGGCCCACGGAAAACCCTCGAGCCAGCGTCCCGGGGTCCGCCAAAAGCCTGTGGGCGCGCAACAGAACACCCCCGGCAACCACAAGCGGCATCAAGACCAGCAAGAACAACAACCCGATCCATCGGGAGCGGCTCAACGAAGCTCCTCAAAGTTGGCGACCTTCCAATCGTTGGCACCATCGTCCTGCAAGGTCACCAGCGCCATCCGAACCACCTGCGCATCCGAAAACGAGATCGTGAGTTCGAACAGGTAACTTCGCTGCGAAGGCATGCCCTGGGGACTTTGCTCGACCAGACGGTAATGCACCGATGGCTTGCCGGCAGAAGCTGGCGCGTCGATTCCCGCCAGAAGTTCCTCTTCGCGCGTCAATTTGGCCAGCGCCAGACCGGATGCGTATGGCCGGGCAGCCTTCAGGTCGAGTTCGACATAGTACCGATCGACAAATCGTCTGGCAGCAGCTTCAGCCGGATCCTGCGCCTCGCAGCCCGCACCCACCAAGACCGCGAGAGCCACCCACATCACAGCAGCATACCTCCCGGCGCAGGCCCTCCATCTCGAGGGACTCGTTGGCTCCAAAGCGGGTGGAACTGGCATCATGATTGATGCTATCATAGGCGGCCGGAGGCGTATAGGTGGAGGTGGCTGTGGCTGTATCCGAGGATCAAAAACTGCGCGACTTTCTCGTGCATCTCGACACCGAGAGGCGGAGCTCCAGCCACACCGTGCGGGCGTATCGGATGGAAATCGAGCGCTTGATCTCGGCAATCGGAGCCGAAGGCGGGACCGATTGGGCTGCGGTCAGCACCGATGATCTTCGCCGGTTCCTGGCCGATCGATCCGAACATGTCGGCCGGCGTACCATGGGACGGACGGTAAGCGTCCTGAAGAGTTTTTTCAGCTACCTGCGACGCATGGCTGTGATCGAGCAGAACCCTGCCGATCCGCTCAAGCTGCCGAAGTACCCGAAAGCCCTGCCCCGTGCCCTGCCCGAGGAGACACTCGGTGCGGCCTTCCAACCGCGCCTTTCCGGAGACGGACTGCGCGACCTGCGGAACCTCGCGTTACTTGAAGTGCTCTACGGGAGCGGCTTGCGCGCCAGCGAAAGTGTCGGCCTCGATTGGCGGGACCTCGAGCCGCGTCGCTCCACTCTGCATATCCGCAGCGGCAAGGGCGGAAAAGATCGTATCGTACCGGCCACCCGGGCTGCCGTGGAGACGCTTCAGGCACTTCGGACCGCCCAGCAAACCTCCGGTGCCACCGATGGCCGGACCCCGATTTTCCGCAATCAAAGAGGGTCCCGACTGCACGTCCGCAGCGTCGGACGCATCGTGGGCGATTTTCTGGATCAGGCAGGCCTGCCCCACGTCACACCGCACGCCCTGCGCCATAGCTGTGCGACCCATTTGCTCGATTCGGGCGCGGATCTCCGATCCATTCAGGACCTTCTCGGCCATGCCAGCCTCGCGACCACTCAGAAATATACCCACGTCAGCCTTGGAAAATTGCGCCTCGTCTACGAGGATTGTCATCCCAGAGCACGATAAAGCCTAGACAAGTACCCCGAGCATGCTTAACGAACTCGCGTGAGCCAACAAGATTCCAGAATCGTGCCCCATGCGACGACGATTCTTGCCGTTCGCCGCGGGCGATTGACCTGCATCGCGGGCGACGGTCAGGTCAGTCTCGGGGATACCATCATGAAGCGCGGCGCCCGAAAAGTCCGCCGCCTATATCAGGACCGCATTCTGGCCGGCTTTGCAGGCGCGTCCGCCGACGCCTTCACGCTCTTTGAACGATTCGAACAGAAACTGGAGGAGCACCGCGGCCAACTTCGCCGCTCGGCGGTAGAACTCGCCAAGGACTGGCGCTCGGATCGGGCGCTTCGTCGCCTGGAGGCGATGCTGATCGTCGCCGATCAAGAGGACATGCTGTTGGTCTCGGGGACCGGCGACGTGATTGAACCCGACCCACTGCCTGAGGGTGCCAGCACCATCGCGACTGGCAGCGGCGGCACCTACGCCTTGGCCGCATCGCGCGCCCTGCTGCAGCACAGCGACCTCAAGGCCGACCAGATTGCCCGCGGCGCGATGCAGATTGCCTCCGATATCTGTGTCTATACCAACGACCAATTGGTCGTTGAGCAACTGGGAGAACAGAGCGAATGAACGCCGATCTACCGACCACGGCAACAAAGGCCGCCGACCGCGACGACGACCGCTCCGCGGCCCCCACCATGACACCTCGCGAAACGGTCTCGGAACTCGATCGCTATATCGTGGGGCAAAACGCGGCCAAACGCTCGGTAGCGATCGCTCTGAGGAACCGCTGGCGACGCCAGCAGGTCCCGGAAGAGATGCGCGACGAGATCACGCCGAAGAATATCATCTTGATCGGGCCCACCGGTGTGGGCAAGACCGAGATCTCTCGGCGACTGGCCAAGCTCGCGCAAGCGCCGTTCCTGAAGGTCGAGGCCTCGAAGTTTACCGAGGTCGGCTATGTCGGCCGCGATGTGGAGTCCCTGATTCGAGATCTGGTCGAATTGGCGATCGTGATGGTCCGGGAAGAAGAGCAGGGAAAGGTCGCCCTGCGCGCCCGCGAAGCAGCCGAGGAACGCGTCCTCGATGCGCTGCTGCCCTCGGGGACTGCCGGTTTCTCCAGCGGCGGCGAATCAGGCGGAAACTCCACCCGCGACAAGCTGCGTCGCCAACTGCGCGAAGGCGTCCTCGACGACCGGGAAATCGAGATCGAGGTCGCCGAACAATCATCTCCGACCATCGAAGTCATGACCCCCCAAGGCATGGAAGAAGTTGGCTTCAACTTGAAGGAGATGTTTTCCGGGTTCGGCAAGAAGGCTACCCGCCCCCGCAAGCTGTTGATCCCTCAGGCACTGGACCTGCTCGAGCAGGAGGAATCCCTCGGACTGGTCGACGCGGATACCGTCAAGACCGAAGCCGTCGCCCGCGTCGAGAGCTCGGGGATTGTCTTTCTCGACGAGATCGACAAGATCGCCGGCAAGGCCCAATCCGGAACCGCCGACGTGTCCCGAGAAGGTGTTCAAAGAGACCTTCTGCCGATCGTCGAGGGGTCGACCGTGACGACCAAGCATGGGCCGGTCCGCACCGACCACATCCTTTTCATCGCATCCGGCGCCTTCCATATTGCCAAGCCGTCGGATCTGATCCCCGAGTTCCAGGGTCGCTTTCCGATCCGCGTCGAACTCGAGGCTTTGACGGAAGAAGATTTTGTCCGGATCCTGACTGAACCGCAGAACGCGCTCACACGCCAATACGAGGCCCTGCTGGCCACCGAAGGGGTTCAATTGTCGTTTACGGCCGAAGCGATCGCCGCTCTGGCCAAAGTCGCTGCCGAGGTCAACCAGCGAACCGAGAATATCGGAGCCCGGCGTCTGCACACAATTCTTGAACGGCTTCTCGATCGCCTCATGTTCGAGGCCCCCGATCGCCGCGGGGACGCTTTCGAGGTCACCGGGGAGCTTGTGCGGCAGGAATTGGACCCGATTCTCGGGAACGAGGACCTTTCTCGCTTCATCCTCTGAGGTCCGGCGTGGCTCATCTACATAAGCACGTTCGACGGGCGTATAATCGAAGTCGAGTCGGATTCGTTGCGTTTCCGAGGCGCTTTCCGTAATTCCGAGTCGTGGACCAAGCCACCAGAATCAAGAACGCCGAGATGCTCCTCGAGGCATTGCCTTATATCAAGCGCTTTGCCGGCACGACGGTCGTCATCAAATATGGCGGCAATGCCATGATTGCCGACGACCTTCAGGAGGCCTTTGCAGAAGACCTCGTGCTGCTGAAATACGTGGGCATCCACCCGGTGGTCGTCCATGGAGGCGGCCCCCAGATCAACCGCATGCTCGAGGAGCTCTCCATCGAGTCCCGCTTCGTCGGCGGCATGCGGGTCACCGACGATGCCACAATGCGAGTCGTCGAGATGGTGCTGGCAGGAGAAATCAACGCGCGGATCGTCACCAACATCCAGAAGGCCGGAGGTCGCGCGGCTGGTTTCTCGGGCAAGGACGGCGGACTGCTGCGCGCCCAAAAGCTGGCCCATGAAGCTGGCGACCTGGGCCACGTGGGCGAGATCCTCTCGGTTGACCCCGGACTGATCCGGGCAATGGAAAGTGATGATTTCATCCCGGTGATCGCCCCCGTAGGCAGCGGCGATGACGGGCAGAGCTTCAATATCAATGCCGATACAGCCGCAGGTCGAATTGCCGAGGCGCTCGATGCCGAGAAGTTCCTTCTCCTCACCGATGTGGAGGGCATCCTCGACCGGGACAAGAAGCTGATCAATTCGCTCGATGCCCGCGAAGCGGCCGCCCTGATTGCCGACGGAACCATCGAGGGCGGCATGCTTCCCAAAATCGACTGCTGCCTGCAGGCGTTGCGGGGCGGCGTTTCTCAGGTCCACGTGATCGACGGACGCATCAAACACGCGCTGCTTCTGGAATTGTTCACGGACTCCGGTGTCGGGACGGCGGTCCATCTCCCGCCCACGGCAGGTGCCGGGAAGTGAGAAAAAGTTCGACAGGCAAGACCTTGTCTACACCCGAGGTCATCGCGGAGAATCATACTCACCTTCTCCAGGTTTATGGACGCGAGGAGATCGTCTTCGTCTCCGGCAACGGGTCCGAACTCACGACCGCTGACGGCAACCGCGTGCTGGACTTTTTCTCGAGTATCCTCTGCACCAATCTCGGCCATTGCCACCCGGCGGTGACCGCCGCCATCCAGCAGCAGGCCGCCACATTGGTCCATATCTCCAACCTCCACCACAGCTTGCCGCAGACCGCGCTGGCACGCCTGCTGGTGGAAAACTCATTCGGAGAGCGGGTATTTCTCTGCAACAGCGGGGCGGAGGCCAACGAGGCCGCCATCAAGCTTGCGCGGCGCTACGGGCAAGCCCATGGCGGGCGCTACGAGATCCTGACGGCACTGGGCTCCTTCCACGGCCGCACCATGGCCACGATAGCCGCGACCGGCCAGGAAAAAGTCCGGGTAGGCTACGAACCGAATCTCGAGGGATTCCGGTACGCGCCCTTCGGCGACCTGGAAGCGATGCGAAAACTCGTTTCGCCGGCAACAACCGCGATCATGGTCGAACCCATCCAGGGAGAAGGCGGTATTATCGTCCCGCCGCCGGACTACCTGCAGGGACTCCGTGATCTATGCGATGCGGCCGACCTGCTGCTCATCTTTGACGAGGTACAGACAGGATGCGGGCGGACCGGGACCTTGTTTGCCTATGAAGATTCCGGCGTGGAACCCGATCTGATGACACTCGCCAAAGGGATCGCCAACGGGATGCCTGCCGGAGCACTTTGCGCCGGCCCTCGCGCTGCCAACGCCTTCGATCTCGGGGCACATGGCTCGACATTCGGCGGCAATTGCGTCACCAACGCCGCGGCCGTCGCCACGCTGCAAACGCTGATCGACGGCCACACGCTGCCGCGCTGTCGGGATGCCGGTGTAAGACTGGAAGAAGGCCTGCGGGAACTGGCCCGGGAATTCCCGGATCTCGCCGTAGAGGTGCGCGGCCGCGGCCTGATGCTCGGACTGCAGATCCGGGACCCCGATACGGCACGAAAAATCGCGACCGCATGCCTGAAGGACGGGCTATTGATCAATGTGACCGGAAACGGAGTTCTCCGCATTGCACCGCCGTTGATCGTCACCGATCATCAGATCGAGGAGGGCCTGGCCATCCTGAAAGGAGCACTCAGGCAATGAAGAGGGATTTGGTATCGCTTGCCGACCTGAGCCGTGAGGAAATTCAAAATCTTCTGGATCACGCGGCTCATCTGAAAGCGAGGCTGGCAGAAGGTATTTACGATGCGCCATTGGCGAGCCGCACGCTCGCCATGATTTTCGAGAAACCCAGCCTGCGGACGCGGGTGACGTTCGAGACCGGCATCCAGCAACTGGGAGGCACTGCGGTCTACCTGGCACCTGCCGACATCCAGCTCGGCGCGCGAGAGACCGTTGGCGACATCGCCCGAAACCTCTCGCGCTGGGTCGATTTGATCATGGCGCGAACCTATTCCCATGCCGTTCTCGAAGAACTCGCCGAGGCCTCCAGCGTTCCGGTGATCAATGGACTAAGCGACCTGCTGCACCCTTGTCAGGTGCTGGCCGACGCGCAAACCTTGCTGGAGCGGTTCCCACGCCTCGACGGCCTGAAGGTCGCATTCATCGGAGATGGCAATAATGTGGTCAACTCATGGCTGAACCTTGCCGGTAAATATAACCTCGACTTTCGGCTTGCCTGCCCGGTCGGGTACGAGCCCACTTCAGAGATCCTCGAGCAGGCACGATCCGAGGGCAACGGAAGAATCGAGATTACCAACGACCCATTGGCGGCCTGCGACGGCGTGGATGCGGTCTATACCGACGTCTGGACC
>Ga0055584_100008622_pt1 | contig 10005 bp, 9 predicted proteins | sample OSDHelmetaG_FD_58716 | JGI IMG/M metagenome (GOLD analysis project Ga0055584, IMG submission 58716) | Pelagic marine sediment microbial communities from the LTER site Helgoland, North Sea, for post-phytoplankton bloom and carbon turnover... | ecosystem: Environmental > Aquatic > Marine >...
TACTGTGTCTCGAACCTTCCGGAGTACGGTGGCAACGCCCTGCACGGTATTGAGCAAAATAATGATAGCCAGTCCGGCGGATTTGCGATGGCAAAGTACCGCTTGGCGCCTGTGGCAAATCTCTATCGCCTGCCCGACAACGTCGACTTTCGCTATGCAGCAGCGGCCAACTGCTCACTGGGCGTTGGCTTTTCGAACCACGAAATCATGAACGTCAAAGCCGGCGATACGGTTCTGATCGGCGGTGTTGGCTTTATAGGCATGGGGCATGCGATCAGCGCGCTGTATCGAAACGCTACTGTGATCGCGCTCATTCGGAACGACTACCGCGAAAAACTGTTGCGTGAGATTGGCGTACAGCACTTCGTGAATCCAGATGACGACGACTGGCTCGAACAGGTAAAAGCCCTTACGTACGAAGGCCAGGGCGTCGATCACTCAGTCGACGGATCCGGCGTTCCGTACTATCAGGAAAAACTGATGGCGGCGACACGCCTATATGGCAACGTCAACTTCAGCGGCCACACGCCCGGCGCCAAGCTATCGCTCAGCCCCCTGCATCACGTACTCGACCCGGCGCATACAGTGCAGGGCCAGCACGACGTGCGAGCCAAAGATCGCGAAGGACTCGTACGCGCTTTACTCAACACGGATGTACAACGCATGATCGATACTATGGTGACACACGAGTTTCCAATGTCCAAAGCCGGGGACGCGTTCGAAACCCAGGTTTCGAAGCAGTGCGGCAAGATCTACCTGCACACGCAACTCTAGAGTACATTTCCGATGTCGAGTTCAAAAATCGAGTGGACCGAAGAAAAAGCAATCGCTGCCCTTGAAGAAAATCGGCAGGTGATGATCCCGGGCCTGCGCGAGCAGGCTGCCGGACAGAAGGTTTTCGTTGAGAGCGAATTTGCCAGCCTCAAGGGAGTCATTCTCGGAAATCCGGAATCCGTCTATCTACCCGATCCGTTTCACCCTTCCTGGTACGCAAGCTTTCGTTCACTGCCGCGAGATAAGCTTTTGTGGATGGCTGAGAATCGTGGCAAGCACGTTCGCGATGCAGATCCTGCATTATGGGAGTCCATGGTAAAGGGGCTCGAGGCACTGGCCGACACGTATCGCCAGGCCGGCGCACACGTTATCCAGAACAAAGAACCGCCGCCGCCCGAAGTCGTTAATTACACGGCGGGTTGGCTTGGTGAATACGGTAGGCACTGGGCGTTTCATGCTCAAGCGTTCGGTGAAGTTTTCGGAAATCTCATTGTCAATTTCCACGAGACACAGCCGAGTATCCGCTACAACTGCGTCGAGTATGTCGAGGCATTCATGGGACTCGTCGAGAGCGACCCGGATGCGGTCTGGCTTGCGATGCCCGATCCGGTTCCGATGCCGACATTCTATGGCGCGGCACTTTCCCCCGGTGATATCCGGATATTCCCCAATAACCTCGTGCTCGTCGCGCACGGCGTTTTCGATAAAGCGGACATTAGCGACCTCTCCAAGGCACGTTCATCCGGTAACGAGCTTGGCGCAGAAATACTAAAGCGCATTTTGACGCCGTTTGGCTGGCGCGTCGAAACTATTTACTTCGACGCGAACTTCGGCTACCACATCGACACGTTGATGCCGCTGATTCGCGAAGGCCTGCTCGCCGTCAATGAGAACGTCCTGCTCACAGATCTCCCGGACGAAATTGCCGACTGGGAGCGCATCAACATCGAACCAGACGAATACCTGATTGGTGCGGGCAACTCCGTCGCCCTCTCTCCTGACGCTCATGCGGTAACAGAGGGTGCGACGAAATTTATGCGGGAAGTCGAACGACGAGGCGTATCTGCCGTGCCCGTTCCATTCGATGACGTGTATGAATTCTGTGGTAGCGGTATGCATTGCGCGACGTTTTCTTACTGGCGCGAAGACGGCTAAATTCGCGTACCACAGACGGATTAGTTCCGGCCCCACCGGCCTCTGCTAGATTGAACTCGAATAAAGGGGCAACAGATTGAACTTCGAATACCCTGACAACGTTAGTACTCTTATCGATCGGCTCGAAAAATTCATGGCGGATCATGTCTATCCCATCGAAACCGAATATCGCGAACATTTTGCATCCACCGACGATCGCTGGACAACCCCGCCAATCGTTTTGGAGCTGCGGGAAAAGGCCAAGGCGGCGGGTCTTTGGAATCTTTTCTTTCCGGCGAATCATGGCAAAGACGGCGCACTGAGCAATCTCGAATACGCGCCCCTGGCTGAAGCCATGGGACGGGTCATCTGGGCACCCGAAGTCTTCAACTGCAATGCCCCGGATTCCGGCAATATGGAGACGTTGATCCTATATGGAACTGACGAGCAGAAAGACCAATGGCTGCAGCCACTGCTCGATGGCGAAATTCACTCGGGCTTTGCCATGACAGAACCCGACGTTGCGAGTTCAGACGCAACGAACATTGCCTGCTCCATTGACCGGGAGGGTGACGAATACGTCATCAACGGCCGCAAGTGGTTCACAACCGGCGCCATGCGTGACAACTGCGATATCTTGATCGTCATGGGGAAGACAGATCCCGACAATGCCGATCGGCACCGGCAACAGTCTATGGTGCTTGTTCCGCGCCGCACAGAAGGCGTCTCCGTCGTCCGACCGCGGTCAACACTTGGTTACGATGATGCGCCGTTCGGTGAGCCCGAAACCATTTTCGACAACGTGCGCGTACCGGTCGAGAACATACTTCTCGGTGAGGGCCGCGGTTTCGAAATTGCACAAGGACGTCTTGGCCCGGGCCGGGTGCACCACTGTATGCGGCTCATTGGATGCGCCCAACGGGCATTGGAACTGATGTGCCAACGCTCCGAGGCGCGCATGACGTTCGGACGCAAACTCAGTAAACATCAATCGATACGTGAAGAAATTGCCAAGTCATTTTGCGAGGTTGAGCAGGCGCGGCTGCTAACTCTGCGCGCCGCCGCTCGCATGGATCAGGTTGGCAACAAAGCTGCTCGCGATCTCATCGCAGCGATAAAGATCGCTGTTCCGGCTATGGCATGCCGCGTAATTGACAGGGCAATGCAGGTACATGGCGCAGCAGGTCTCACACAGGACCTGTTTCTTGCGGAAGCTTACAATTATGCGCGCCAGTGCAGGGTCGTGGACGGCCCCGACGCTGTGCATATGATGTCGCTTGGCAAACAGGTGATTCAAAAACACACAACTAACGCATCATGAGCGCGTCCGAATTGTCGATCGACGATCTCGGTCCGTATCTCGAGAAAGAAGTCGATGGCTTTCGCGGTCTGCGCACGATAGATAAGTTCGCCGGCGGGCAATCCAACCCGACGTATTTGCTAACCGCTTCTTCAGGGCAGTACGTATTGCGGCGCAAGCCGTTCGGGGAATTACTCAAATCGGCGCATGCCGTCGAACGCGAGTATCGCGTGATGCAGGCACTCGAGGATACGGCTGTGCCTGTGCCTCGTATGCTGCATCTTTGCGAAGACCCGGACGTAATAGGCGCCGTGTTCTTCGTCATGAGCTTCGTCAAAGCACGACACTTCTGGGATCCGGCATTACCCGAGCTCGACGATGCAGATCGAACCGCCATTTTCGATGAAATGAACCGCGTGCTTGCGGCCCTGCACTCCGTAGACGTTGAAATGATCGGGCTCGCAGATTTCGGCTACCCGGGCAACTACTTCGAACGCCAGATATCACGATGGAGCAAGCAGTATCGTGCCTCCGAGACGAAGGTCATTGCAGCGATGGACGAATTGCTCGATTGGGAGCTTTCGACACTGGGTCACCCTTTCGCAGACCTCGCCTACCAGTGCATGCAGCTGAGGATGCCCCAGGACTGCGTAATCCGTGGCCTCGGCGGTGTCGATCGGGCTCCGCTCGGAATTCCGTCCGAAGCAGCGTTTGTCGCGGACTACTGTGGACGTAGCGGGTTGGACGAAATACCCAACTGGACTTTCTACCTGGTGTTTAGCTTTTTCCGCTTCGCCGCAATTCTACAAGGCGTATTGAAGCGCGCGATTGACGGCAATGCATCGAGCGACCAAGCTTTCGCTTACGGCGCGCTGACTGCGCCACTCGCCGAAATGGCTATTGAGGAGCTCCAATGACGCTAATTGCGAACGACGAATACTCGGGGAAATTGGTCTTGCTGACCGGCGCCGGTTCGGGATTTGGCCGGCTCGCGGCCGCGCGCTTCGCGGAGCATGGTGCGAGGTTGGCGCTTTGCGACATCAATGAGTCCGCACTTGAGTCGCTTGCGGATGAGCTGGAAATGCCCTCTGAAGACCTACTGTTTCAAAAGTGCGATGTCAGTAAATCATCGGATGTTCAACGCTTTGTCGACGCGACGATTGACCAGTTTCAATGTATCGACGTTGCAATAAACAATGCCGGAATTGCGCACGACCAGATGTTACTGGCTGAATGCGACGAAGCACTTTGGGATAGGACCATCGCCGTCAACCTAAGTGGTGTGTTTCACTTTATCACTCGCGAGATCCAGCAAATGCTCAAACAGGGTGGCGGAATCATTCTCAATGTTGCCTCGGTTGCAGGTGTTCTTGGTGCGCCAAATCTCGGACCTTACTGCGCCAGCAAGCACGGTGTTGTCGGGCTAACCAAAACGGCAGCCGCCGAGTACGGTGGCAGCGGTATTCGCACAATTTCATTGTGCCCCGGGTTTTCACCGACACCGCTGGTCGAAGCATTGCTCGAAGGCGCTGATGAGACCATGAGTAGTAAGATGACCGACCGTATACCCCTGGGCCGCATGGCGGAGCCGGACGAAATTGTAGAATCGATGTTGTGGCTTTGCTCAGAGCGCAACGGCTTCATGAACGGTGCATCTGTCGTACTCGATGGCGGACTGACTTCCTGCTGACCGGAGAAATTAGTGAGTGACATTTTCGATCTCAACAGTAAAGTTTGCGTCGTAACAGGTGCCGCCAGCGGATTGGGTGAGCGATTCGCAGAAGCGCTCGCCGAGCACGGCGCCAAAGTTGTCTGTTGTGCCCGCCGAAAGGACCGGATTGATGAGGTTGCGGCTCGAATCAACGACAACGGTGGTACAGCGCTTGCCTTGTCGCTGGATGTTACCGACACAAGCGCTTACGAAGCCTTTTTCGACGACGTTGAGCGCGAGCTCGGTATCGTCGACGTGCTCGTCAATAACGCCGGAATTGGCGGATCCGGATCAACGCTTAATGCCAGTCGGGAAGGCTGGGACTATACGTTGGCGGTAAACCTGACCGCCCCCTTTGATCTCGGCCGAATTGTCGCTCAAAAACTGGTAGCGGCCGGCAAGCCCGGCAGCATCATTAACATCTCGTCGATACTCGGTATCGGTGCAAATACTGATGCCGACTACAGTGTGACCAAAGCAGCGTTGCTTCAGCTAACGCGCTCGATGGCGCTGGATTTTGCGCCGCACAAGATTCGCGCCAACACGATAGCACCCGGTTTTTTTGCTAGCGAAATGACCGATACGTACATAGAGGGTGAGTTTCGCGAAAACCTGATCAAGCAGATTCCGTTGCGACGCTTCGGAAAGCCGGAAGAACTTGACGGACTCATCTTATTGCTTGCCAGCGACGCCTCGTCGTTCATGACAGGGTCGTGCATTGTTGTCGATGGTGGCCAGACGTGTCAGGTAGCTGGCGTAGTCCGTTCTGGCGAGGCGTAGATCGCAATGTTCACCAGGCCGTGTAGCCACCATCCGTCATCAGCAATGTACCGTTGCAGTTTGATGAGCGATCCGAGAGTAGCCAGACAACAGACTCTGCCACTTCTTCCGCCGTTCCAAGCATCTCGCGCGGCACGTTCTGCTGCTTTGCGATCTCCCTCGGATCGTCCGTGCCGTACATGTCGTTTGCGGCGTTACGAATCATCTCGGTCCAGATTGGTCCTGGGCAGACAGCGTTTACTCGAATTCCCTGATTTGCATATTCAACGCCGAGGCAACGCGTCATGCCCGCCACGCCGTGTTTGCTCATTGCGTACAGCAGCAATTCGCGGGTCCCGACAACACTACCTGCGGAACCCATGTTCACGATCGAACCGCCGTTACTCTGTTTCAGCATTTGCTTAATTGCATGTTGAGAGAACAGAAAAACACCTTTCATATTGACGGCAACCGTCTTATCGAATTGGTCTTCGGTCAGCTCGGTGAAAGGCCCGGTTATCCCGATCCCTGCGTTGTTGACCAGACCATCAAGACGACCGAATTCAGAAACCGCCTGCTCGACAGCGCTACGTACATCATCCGCGCTCGTCACATCGCAATTTCGCCGAACAACACGACCACCTGTATCCTCACTTCCAGTGTCTGCGTCAATGATGTCGGCGACCAATACGTTGGCACCTTCAATAACGGCCAGATCTGTGATCGCCTTACCAATACCTCTCGCGCCACCTGTTACGATAAGGGACTTCCCATTGAGCATTTTGGTCATTACTTACCCTTTGATTCTGGAGCACTACATTGAACTTCGGCCTGCACCACGTTGCCCTTTCGACACCTGATTTGGACCGCTGTCTCGACTTCTACTGCGATGTCATAGGCGCCGAGCGCGTCACTGACGAACTCAGTTGGGACATCGGTGTAAAACACAGCGATACGAGCTTGCAGGTCGATGACTCGTCCGCGCGCTTCGCACATATTAAGATTGGAAAAGCGTTTATCGAAATCTTTGAATTCAAGACACCCGAACCCCTAAAGCCTGAACGCCGCTCGGTCGATTTCGGCATTGCCCACCTATGTTTCCAGGTCGACGACCTTGACGCCGAATACCGTCGAATGAAAGATCTCGGCATGGTATTCCACAGCGAGCCTGTCGATTTCGGTGACGGTTCAAAGTATGTATACGGCCGTGATATCGACAACAACATCATCGAACTCCTGGAAATACCCGCCGGCGCATCAACGCCGAATAACTATCCGGACGAGTGACACGCCCGCAATCGGGGGACGATTACTCCGGAGTCAGCCTGTCCATCAACTGCTGACTCAAGCCGGCGGTCCAGCCACCGTCAACGTTAAATATTTGTCCTGTAATGAACTGACTCTCGTCGGCCGCGAGAAAGTGATACAGGCCGACAAGATCGTCGACTTCACCCAAACGACCCAACGCCGTCAGGTTTTCGGCAAGCGCGAGCCCTGTGTCGCTGGCGCCCATCGCTGTACGAATAAAGGTCGGACAAACTGCGTTGACACGAATGGCTCGATTACCGAGCTCAATCGCAGCTACGCGCGATATCTGATCGACTGCGGCTTTCGTACCCGAGTACTGGCTGTTGCCGGAGACACCCATTGTCGACGCAAGGGACGACGTGTTGATGATCGAGCCGCCATCGTTCATCAACTTTTGGCCGTGCTTGATTCCATAGAAAACGCCATATGTGTTCACGGCAAACATCAACTCCAGGTTCTCTGGCGTGCCGTCAGCAATCTTATAGAAATTTTCCTTGCCGACGATACCGGCGTTGTTGACTAAAACATCAAGCTTGCCGATTCTCTCTACTGCCTGCTCAAGAGAGTTTTTAACTGCCTGTTCGCTGGAGACATCCAGCTTCAGATACGCTGCACCTATCTCTGCCGCAGCATCATCGCCGTCGGCCAGGTCTGCAATAACAACATTTGCACCGGCCAATGCAAAACGCTTCGCAATACCCAGCCCGATGCCGGACGCGCCGCCGGTAATGAATGCGTTCTTGCCTTCGAGAGAGAACATAAGATCTTCTCCGTGACTTGTTTAAAGCTGTTCGCCCGTCACCTCAACAGTTGGCTCGGGCAAATGCATAGCGTTGAGCCGGTGAGTCAACCAGGAATAGATCATGAAGCATATCGTGGCTGTTATCAGGCCAAATATGAACACATTGGAGTAATCTGTTTCTGTAACAATGTTGCCGGCAAGTGCGGGACCGTATGCGCCACCCATCGCCATAGCGGCCGGCACGAACACGACCAGCTTCTTTGTCTGATCCAGCTCGCCGACGTGCGTCATCATGTACGGCACCAGGAACGCCCAAGCGAACTCAAACATGAATGCGCCTGTCATAAACAGGAAGTAGGTGGGGTGCGTCAGTAACAGATATTGACCGATACAGATGATGATGAACGACATCAGGTGTGGCTTCCAACGCCCCATGCTCGATGCAATTGCGGCCGCAACAATCGAGCCGACCATAGCACCCGACTTGCCCAGGAACAGTAGAATGCCGATTGCCTCATTGCCGTAGTCCAGCGTGCGCGCTGAGCGCTCAACAAAGATCCAGGTCGATATCTGGCCGCCAAAATAGATGCATACGGCAAGAATACCAATCCATGTGAGTACAACCCGTCCCTTGTCTAAACCGCCATCGCCGCCCACCTTGTCAATTGGCACCGGCTCCGGTCGCGCGAGTTCCTTGGGGATCCACTTAGCCGTCACCGAAAGAACAATCAGCACCGCCAGCGAACCGACGGCGACACCTGAATACCCCCAGTTGGCAACAATTAGTATTGGGAAGACCAGCAACATCAGCGCCGGTATCCCCGTCTCCAGGGCAAGTTTGCCGCCAAATCCCCGTGCAGCATTGGGTAACTTTGCGAGAACCGGCACAACGATGGAGAAGACTGGCCCGAAGCAAAGGCCGATCAGCAGCCAGAGGACGTTCCAATACATTACGTTGCCGGTCAGCGAACTCATCCACATCAGCACGCCGCCGAGCAATGTTCCGCCGACCATGACGTAGTGCCAGTTGACCCTCGTCTGCAGGAAATAGAGACCAATAATCGAGGTTGAGAAACCAAGTAGAAAAAGTGAGCTGAAGTAGCCAATGTTTTCCGGTGTGAATCCAAACTGGTCTGCTGCAGCGCCGAATATCACGGGGCCGAAGTTAAATGGCAGCGCGCTGCCCGCCGAAAGGCATCCCGCCGCGCAAACGATCAACCAGAAATTGTAGTTGTTGTTTTTCATCGTTCTGTCACCCGTGTATCGGTTGGCCGTTTATGCCGCGCATTCCTTCCATAACTGCCTCGGAGATTGTCGGATGTGCATGGATCATTCCGGCAACATCTTCGGGCAACAACTCACTGTGTTTAGCAAGCAGTAGCTCATGGATGAGTTCGGTTGCATCTTTGCCAATGATATGGGCCCCCAACACTTCGCCCGTTGCCGAGTCGGTCAGGATCTTAACGAACCCATCCGGCTTGCCGACCGCTATTGTTTTGCCCGCGCCTGGATAGTCGAATACAGACTTCTTGTATTTCACGCCGCTGTCCTTCGCATCCTGTTCGCGAAGTCCGAAACCAGCGACTTGCGGTTCGCAATAGATCGCGGACGGTACTTCGTCAGGATCAACTGTTTTCTCTGCTGGACGGTGTCCTGCCATGTGTTCGACGGCGATCTCGCCTTCCTTCGATGCCACGTGGGCGAGTGCCGGCGTGCGCGTTACATCGCCGATCGCGTAAATGCTCGGAATATTGGTTTGTAGAAAGTCCCCGGTCGGTAAGTAGCCTCGATCGTCAACCTTAACGCCGTGCCTCCTCAAGCCTATTGCTTCCGTATTCGGCACACGACCAAATACAACGAGGACTTTTTCGGCTTTGCAATCGTCGGCCTTGCCGTCCACGCCCTGCAACGACACCGTCACTTGCTTAGATGTCTTCTTAAGCCCTATCGCCCGCGTCCCGGTCCGAATATCGATGCCATGCCGCTTGAAGATCTTCTCCAGCAAACGGCAGGCCTCTATGTCTTCTGTCGGCAGCACATGATCCATCGCCTCAACCAATGTCACTTTAACGCCGAAGCTGTTCATAACGAAAGCAAACTCGCAACCGATCGCACCGGCGCCCAGAATGACTATGGATTTCGGCAGCTTTTCCATCGCGAGAATACCGGTCGAAGACAGAACCTGTTTTTCATCGAATTCGAAGCCTTTGACTTCCATCGGTCTAGATCCCGTCGCGACAAGGATATTCTTAGTCGACAACTTCTCCTTGCCGTCGA
>Ga0055584_100008624_pt1 | contig 10003 bp, 8 predicted proteins | sample OSDHelmetaG_FD_58716 | JGI IMG/M metagenome (GOLD analysis project Ga0055584, IMG submission 58716) | Pelagic marine sediment microbial communities from the LTER site Helgoland, North Sea, for post-phytoplankton bloom and carbon turnover... | ecosystem: Environmental > Aquatic > Marine >...
GAAGCAGTGGCAGGTAAATTGGAAGTTTCTAAAGCAGAAGCAGGAAGAACAGTAGAAACAGTGATTGGTACACTTTTAGAAGGTACTATTGAAAGTGGAGAAGCTACAATCCCTGGTTTAGGTAAACTTAAAGTTGTTGATACAGCTGCAAGAAGTGGTGTTAGTAAAATTGGTGGTGTTGAGAAAGCTTGGTCAAAAGATGCTGGACAAACAATCAAATTAAGATTATCTACAGCTGGAAAAGCTCTAATTTAATTTTAACAATTTTAAATAAAATAAAAAGAGAAGATATTTTTATCTTCTCTTTTTTTTACCTATATTTAAATATTTATCTACAATTTCTTGTGTCTTTTCTGGACCCAGAATCTTAACATAATCTTTTGCAGTTGATTCTCCACATTTATAATATTTCATTATAAATTTTAGATCTTTATCACTAATTATCTTCTCTTTTTTCGGATAATTAATAAATGCAACTTTTTCCATAGTTGAATTTCTTATGAATTTATATTGAGCTTCTATAGGGATAAATTTTGTATTACAATTTAAAATATTTGCTATATAAATTGTACTTGGATCATTAGAAACATATCTTGTTAAAAAAAATGAATTTATTGTTTTTATTTCTTCTGATGTTGGATTAAAGCTTTTATCTATTGCTGATTTCATTATTGAGTAAGGTGATTTTTTAATAGTCAAATTTATATTCCTCTAGTTTATTAAATATTTTTATGTTATAATTATTTATAAAAGAAGGAGTCTACATTGCAAGAAGAATTAAGCTATTTTGATGTATTAAAATCTGTAATAACAAAAATAAAGGTATTCGATAATGATGTTGAAAAACATTTTGTTCCATTTGTTACAATGAAATGGTTATCAAGAGACGCACAAACATGTCATAAAATAAATGTATTAAATTCAACAAGAGGTTTACAATATGTACCAAAAAAAGATGAGTATATATTTTTAAGAAATGTTGTTAATTTACCAAAGAAGAAATTTTTGGAATTTGATAAAAATGATAAAGAACAAGAAATAATATTATCAGCGATTGCTTTGCATTTTAAATGTGGTAAACAAACAGCTAAAGAATATATGAATATTTTGGGTGGAGAAAAACTGATTCAATTATTGGAAAAGATTGCACAAATAAATAATTTACACACAAAAAACTCTAAAATTTTAGAATTACGAAATGCATTAAATAAAAAAAGAAAAGAATTATTAAAAATAAAAGGAATAAAATGAGCATATTAAGCATATATTTGATATAATTAATATATAAATAATTGAAATAAGAGTGTTTTTCTTATTGTGTACCTCTTGTCGGTCGTACACAATAAGAAAAACAGACCGACAAGTCCTCTTATTACTTAATAGGAGATTACAATGAAAAATCAAATAACACTTTATATCGCTACACACAACATTACAGGACTTAAATATTTTGGTAAAACAACAAGATATTTTACACAAGAAGATTTACAAAAATCATATCATGGTTCCGGAACAGAATGGTTATTACACCTTAAAGAATTTGGTGATGATGTTACTATGGAAATACATGGTATATACAATTTAGAAGATGTAGAAAATAAAGCTTTAGTTTTTTCTCTAATTAATGAGATAACTGAATCTGAATTATGGGCTAATATGAAATCAGAAAACGGATTAGATGGTGGTACAACAGAAGAAGCAACAAAGAAAATGTTGAAAACAAGAAAAGAAAACGGTTCTTATATTACTGGTGCAAAACAAATGGTTGAAACAAAAAGAATTAAAGATATAAATGGCGAAGATATTTATACCAAAACAGCAAGAAAAAGTGCTGAGACTATGAAAATAAAAGGGATATATAAAGATAATGCAAAGAAAATTTCTAAAACAAGAAAAGATAAAAAATTATCTATTGGGATGAAAAATCCAAAAGCAAAAATTATTGGAATATATAATGAAAGAGATGAATTAAAGTTTACTTGTTATGGTAATTTCATAGAAGTTTGTGAAAAGAATGATTTACCATTTGGACCATTAAAACAATCAAGATTAAAAAATACAAAAGGAATTTACATGGAGCATAAAGCTAGAATAGAAAAATATGAAAAATATACTGGATGGTATAGCAGAGATATAAAGGAGCAAAAATGAGTATATTATCAGTTTCTCATAATGACCTTGACGGTTTGAGCGCTCAAATAGTATTAAGACAACATTTAGGTGAAATAACAAGAATGAATATTAGTTATGGAAAAATAGATGAATATTTAGAAATAGTACAAGATTACTGTACTCACACAAGACCAGACCAAGTATGGGTAACTGATTTATCTTTTACTTATCAACAATTAGAAAAATTATCAGAAATAACAGATTTAAACCCAGGAATGAAATTTTATTTTATAGACCATCATCCATTTAAAGAAGAATATAATCATTTAGTAAAAGATAATTTTATTATATTAATTAATCCAAAAGCTTGTGCTACAAAATTAACACATTTATATTTAAAAAATAATTTTAATGGAAATTTTGATAAAGGATTAGAAGAATATGTTGAGTATGTAAATATTTATGATATTTGGTTAAAAGATAATAAAAAATTTAAAGGTGCTATTGTTTATAATGAATTATTTTGGGAATTTAAAAAAGATTACTATTATACAAGATTTAAAGATGAGTTCAAATTAAGAAATTCTGATAAAGAAAAATATAAAGAATTAATGAAGAAAAAAATAAAACTCTTTGAAAAATTAGATAATAATGGTAGAATATTTAGACATGAACCAGGTGGAGAAAAAAGGATTTTTATGATTTTTCTTGATGATTATAAAAATCATGTTACAATTGATTATGAAGGTTTTGATGTTTATATTATAGTTTCTAGTTATGGTGGAATTTCTATTAGATTTAGAGATAATTTATCAGATGATGGTATATTAAAAGATACAATAGTTAGAAAATCATTAGAACATGAAAATATTGAAACAGCTGGTGGTCATCCAAAAGCTTTCGGCATGAAATTAGAAGATACAACTGCCACACACCAAATAGAATTTTCTAAATTTTTATTAGAAGTTGTTGATGAATCATTGGATAATTTAAATTCATAAATGACCAAAATAAAGAGCATAAATATATTTTAATGCTCTTTATTTGATTCTGTTAAGAGAAAGATAGATATAATATAGAAAAATAAAGGAAAGATATGAATGAAAATATAGAAGACGTAATTTTACAAAACTTAATGAATAGTGAGTCATACTATACAAAGGCATACAGTCATTTATCCAAAGGTCTTTTTCAAGACCCAAATAATGCTACTATTTTTGAAGCAATTAAAAATTTAACTGATAAATATAATAAGAGACCAAATGCTCGTGAAATTGGATTGGAAATAAAACAAGATAATTCACTAAATAAAACTTTACAACAAACAACAATAAGTAAATTTAAAGATGTTTTAAGAGATCCTCCAATACAAAATATGGATTTTTTAATAGACCAAACACAAAGATGGGTACAAAAAATACAACTTTCAAAAACAATTTTTGAAGCAGCTGATATTATACAATCAAATCAACCATTTGATCCTATTCCAGGAATGGTTGAAAAATCTCTTAATATTAATTTTGATACATCTATTGGATTAAATTATCATGATACAATCAATGAGAGATTAGAATATTATAAATCAATGGAAGCTTTTACACCAATTGGTTTACCTTCATTGGATAAAGTTTTAGGTGGGGGGATTAGACCTGGTTCTTTATTCATGTTTATTGGACCAACTCATACAGGGAAAACAGCAGCAAAAGTATTTACAACAGCAAATTTATTATTAAAAAAAGAAAATGTTTTATTTGTTACACTCGAAATGCCAGAAAAAGAGATTGCAAAAAGAATCGATGCTAATCTTATGGGAACAACAATAAATGATTTGTCTGAATTATCCGAAAAAGATTTATTAGAGAAATGGGCAAAAGTTCAAGATAATATTGGTACTTTAATTGTTAAAGAATATGGAGCTGGTACATTTAATACAATGATGTTAAAATCATTATTAGATGAACTACAAAGTAAAAAAGGATTTATACCAGACGCAATTGTCGTAGATTATTTAGGTCTTATGATATCTGCAAGAGCATCAAAAGACTCAAACTCTTATGATGCACTTGGAAAAGTTGCAGAAGATTTACATGCTATTGCCAAAGAAACGTATAATTCAAAAGGTACAAAAGGTATTAAAATGATTAGTTCTTCTCAAGCGGGTAGAGCTGCAATTGGTAATACAGAAGCTGGAATGGAAAATATATCTGAATCTTTAAAGATTGCAATGACAGCAGATGTTGCTATTATGCTTATTAATAATGACCAAATGAAAGAACAAAATCAACAAATCTGGAAAATTGTTAAAAATAGATATACAGGCCAAATGCCTTCCTTAATGATGGAAACAGACTTTACAAGAATGATGTATTCTGATTTTGATGGAGAATCATCTTATGAAGCTGTTGACCAAGTTGAATTAAATACAGGTACATTAAAACAACCTGATAATTTGGGATTAGATTTTGGCAAATTAAATTTTTAAATTTATAAATAATTTTAAAGAGGAATTAAAAAATGATAAAATTTAGCGAATATATAAACGGAAAAAGTGATGTTTTAGAATCCAAAAGTAAAAATGATGAAATATTTTATGCATGGCATGATAGTGCAGATACATATAATAAACACAAAAAATATATAGATAGTCTATATAAAGAAATAGATAAAAGAGATGGCAAATCAGATGAAGTTTTTGATAATATTGAAAATAAATTTGATAAAGATGAAATTAATAAAATCATGTCAGATATAATGAAAATGAAAGATGGAGATATAGTAAAATTTGATATATAATATCAAATTTTATTAATAAATCAACAAATTAAATATATTTGGTTTTATCTCTGACTATATGAAACGAGATAAAACCAATACTACAAAACACATATCAAAAATCCTATATATTTAGGTAAAATCACAGTATAATAAATAACAAAATTAAAGAAAACTCATCCAATGTGGACTCAATGAGGTAAAACTTAAAGGAAAAATAATGTCAACAAATCAATCAAATAGTAATTTTAAATACGAGAATGTATTTAAAGGAAATATGGGTGCATTATATGCACGAATCTACGATACTAAAACAAAAAAAACCCAAACAAAATCAATTAGAGTTATTCCATCGATTTATGTTAATGCTAAAAATGAAGCAGAAGCTACTGACTTTATTTCAATACCTGAAAAAAGACCATTAAAAAAATTAACATTTAAAACCATGAAAGATTATAGAGAGACTTTCAATCTTTATAAAAATTCAAATGTTCCAATGTATGGTAATAAATCACAGGAACAAACATTTATTAGAGAAAATTGGAAAAATCCAATAGATTCTTATCATGAATTTGGTAATATGTGGTTTTGGGATATTGAAACAGCTATATTTGATGAATCAGTTCCAAAGAAAGTATCAAAAGATGACTGGAAACCTACTGGACATGCAAGAGCTGCTATGGCAACTATTACTTCAATTCAAATTTATGATACTGAAATGAAAATGTTTTTTATTTTTGCATTAAAAAAAGATTGGGATAATGTTCTTAATTTTAAATCTCCACATGGGCCAGTAAAATATATTAAGTGTGAAACAGAAGAAAAAATGCTTAAAAAGTTTCTAGAATTATTAAGAAAAAGAGACCCTGCTTTAATGTCAGGTTGGAATACAGCCGGATATGATGACCCTTATGTTACCAATAGAATTATAAGAGTTCTTGATAAAAGAGACGATTTATATTATTATGATGATTTAAAAAAAATGTGGAAATTCAATACAGATTGTTTAAGTGGCGAATATGTTAAACAATTAAGTCCACATGCTAATTTAATTAGACATAGAGAAGTACAAACCAATTATGGTATTCAAGATGAATTTAAATGGATTGGTATTATTCAAGAAGATTATTTGGATTTATATAAAAAATATACTTATACGATACATACTAGTTATTCTTTGGATACTATTGCTGGATATGAATTAGGTTCTGAAAAAATTAATCATGATGAACATACAGATTTTAAAGACTTTTATGAAAATAATTTTAATACTTTTATTGAATATGGAATTCAAGATGTTGGTTTACTTATAGAACTAAATGAAAAATTAAAATTAATTGATTTGGCAAAATTTATATCTTATACTTGTGGCGTAACAATGGATGATATCCGTGGTACAATTAAACAGTGGAATAGTTATATGTATAATAATCATTTAAATAAAAAACAAGTACTACCTTTAGAAGGTAAATTTGGTAAAATTGATAAAGTTATTATGGAACATGCAATTACAATGCCAGAACTAGATGAAAATAAAAAACATTTTTTTAGTGAATTATTAAGTGACCCAGACACACATGGACAAACATTTCCAGGTGGTATTACAAGAGGTACAGCAAAGTTTTGGAAAGAAGTCTTTTCATTAGATTTTGGTTCTTTATATCCATCAGCAATTCAATGGGCAAATATTGGTATTGAAACATTAATTCAACCAGAAGATTTACCAATAGAATTATTAAATATAAGAGCAAAATATGCTATTTTTTATCCAAAAAATGTAGAACCAAAAGATTTAATTAAATTTGACTTTGCTTTTGCAAATAATGTTTTGGGTAATCCAACAATTGCAAAAGAAATTGAAGATACACTTAAAAAATATAATGTTTGTATGACACCAAATGGTATGTTTTTCAGACTTGATGAAAGAAGTGTTTTATCTCAAACAATGGAAGATATTATTGTTCAAAGAAAAGTTCATAAAAAGAATATGAAAGCAAAATTCAAAGAGATTCAAGATTATAAAAATCAAGACTTTTACGATAAAATAAAATTAAAAGAATTAGAAGCTGATGCTGATATGTTTAATGTTTATCAAATGGGTCTTAAAATTTTGGTTAATAGTGCTTATGGTGCTTTATCTATGCAAGCCACTGTATTTGCTGGAGATAAAGAATATTTTTCTGGCGCGGTTACATCATCATCAAGAATAGCAAATTTAATAGCTGGACAAGCTAATTCAAAAAAAATAGATGAAATAGCTGGTGTAGAATCCAAAGAAATACAATATGAAGAAAAGTCTTATCAAGATAATATTCCACAGATTGATACAGATAGTAACTATATTTCAGTTGCTCCTATTGTTCAAAAAAAATTTGGAAAAGATTATAGAGATACTACACCAAGAGCAAGAATTACAGAATTTATTGATAATTATATTCAAAAAGTTTCTTTACCTTTAACTTATGCTCAATTGGATATTTATAGTAATATGATGAATGCATATTTGCCAGAAAAATTAGTAGAAGACCCAGAAGTTATTTGTGATAACTTTATTTCAATTGCTCCTAAAATGTATATGGCAAGAAAATGGTGGGATGAAGGACTTACATTAACAAAACCTAAAATGAAAGTTACAGGTTTATCAATGGTAAGAGCATCAACACCTAAATTTTTCAGAAAAGAATTAGAATCTGCAATGAGTATTTTAATTGATGGTGATGTTGAGAAAGTTATTGAATATATGAAAGAAGTAAGAATTAAAACAGATGAACAAAAACCTTCTCAAATATGTATTAATCAAGGTGTTTCTAGTCTAGATTATGAGTGGCAAGAATCAACTAAAAAATTTAAAAAATGGGTTCCTGATAAGAAAAAATGGTTAAGTGCACCTGTAAATTCAAGAGCATCTTTGGTTCATAATAAATATATCAATGATAAAGGTTTAAATGAAATTAAAGATATTGAGCCAGGAAATAAAATTGGATTTTTATATATGAAAGAGCCAAATATTACTCTTAGTAATGCATTTGCTTTTAATAATGAAAAAGTTTTTGATTATGGTCTTAATGATTATATAGATAGAGAACTTATGTATATTAAAGGTTTTGAAAATAATATTAAACTTATTACAACACCAATTGGTTGGGATTTAACTCCACAAGAAGATTTAATAAATGAAGATGAGTGGTAAAACTCATCTTCTAATTTATTATAATTTTAACCTTTTACTTCTATATTAATGTATTTAGTCCCAATCTTAACAGATTGAAAATTATAAGATTGAATATCAGCAATTATTTGATCTTTCATATTACTTACATTTAATTTCCATTGTGCTTTGGTTATTCCAACTGGATTATCAGATAATTTAATACTAGATGTCCCAAACTTTGCTTGAATTATTTCATTTAAATTCAATTTAATAGAAATTGTAACTTCTCTTGTTTTATAATTATAACCAGTAATAGAAATACTATATACTTTAATTGTAGGTGTTAAATCTATTATACCTTTAACTTTATTATCAGTTATTTTATTAAGTATACCTTTTTTAATCTCATCTTTTGTTGTTATTTTTGGTAAATCTTTTTCATCAGTAATACCTATACTCATTAAATAATTTCTTAACTTTTCAACTTGAATTGCTTTAATATCAGCAGATTTATCAGCAAAATCAAGAAGACTTGAACTTTGTGTATCTGTCATTACTGTATTATCCGAATCTTTTAAAGTATATAATTTACCTCTAAAAACTAATCCTAATACTCTATCTGTAGTTATAATTCTCCACCCATTTTTTTTATTAATCATAACTCTAATTTGATTATTTGATAATTTACCACTTCTACTTTTTCCAGCAGCAGCATTATCGGCAATTTTTGTTTCTGCTTCTTTTGACATTGTTAATATTGGATATTCACTTGTCATACCAGAATCATTTAAAAATCTAACTCTTCCCAAATATCTTTGTTTGGTCTTTGCATTTTTACTGTATTCTTGTTTTACCAATTTTACAAATGTATCTGTTATTTTGGTAAGGTTTGTTTTAGACATACTTACAACATCTTTTTTAAGTACTTTTGACATAGCCATATCTGGTTCAGCTGCTTCTAATAATAAATTATCTATTTCATTATTAGATTCATTTAGAAATAAATCATCTATTTCTAAAATAATCATACCTTTGTTTTCAAATGAATAAGCTTCATTAAATTTACTAAATTTTATCATTATTTTACCTCTTTTTATTTATTTATATTAAGAAATTAAATATAAGTTTTTTTATCAACTTCAACTTTATTAATTGTATCTTCTATATCAACATCATCCCTAATTTTAACAGGTAATACTATTTCAATTGTTGTACCATGTGCAGAACTACCTATTAATTTTATATCTCCACCAGCAGCTTTTATAATATGTTGATTTAAATACATCCCATTACCTCTTATTCCATCTATTGGTGATTTTGTACTAAAATTTGGTTTGAATATATTTTTCTGTGCATGTTTCGGAATACCATTACCATTATCTATAATTCTTATTTTTAATTCACCATTTTTATAATCATTTTTAACAACATATATTTTAGAAGCATTTGCTTCTAATGAATTTTTTAAATGATTTATTAAAACACTTAATAAATCTGCATTTTTTAAAATATCAGAATTTAATCCATATTTTGTTAATTTTGAATCTATCTTATAAGTAAAATCTGTATTACTTATTTTTATTATTTTAAATCCACCATCTATTATGTTTTTTATGTTTTTATTTCCATTACTATATCTAAGATGTTTAAAACTTTTCATTTTCTCTAATACAGAATAAATTTGTTCCGATGATGTTTTAATAAAATCAAAATCTTCTTCTAATGTTAATAAATTTCTATTATTTTCTCTTTTTCTTTCGATAAATTCATCATAAAGAATACAACCAGGTTGTATTTCATATTTATTTAAATTATGTGACTCTTCTAATAAATAGTTTAACATTATTCTTCTTACTTTTTCTACTTTATTATCAATGACTTCTAACGGGGTATTTAATTCATGATGTATATTTTCTGTTATATTAATCATTGCTTTGTTAGCTAATAAAGCTTCATTACCAGCTGTGG
>Ga0055584_100008625_pt1 | contig 10003 bp, 4 predicted proteins | sample OSDHelmetaG_FD_58716 | JGI IMG/M metagenome (GOLD analysis project Ga0055584, IMG submission 58716) | Pelagic marine sediment microbial communities from the LTER site Helgoland, North Sea, for post-phytoplankton bloom and carbon turnover... | ecosystem: Environmental > Aquatic > Marine >...
GAAGCGGTAGTAGAGTTCGGGGAGAGGCACGAGCCGTTGGTTCATCGGCAGGTCGTCCTCCGGGTCCGAGCGCTTCACCCAGAGTCCCTGGTTGACGTTCAGGATCAGGCCGGTGCAGTGATCGTCGGCCATCGACCAATCGACTCCGAGCGGAGCACGGAGAACCAGCGCGAGCCCGGTTCGTTCGCCTTCGCCGGTCGGTCGGGCGGCGGCAAGCCACAGTCCGGCGCCAACCACGGGTTTGAGCGCCGATGCGCCGAAATACTGCCGCACCGTCGTCGACAGACTCAGGTCCTGGAACGACCAGGTGCCCACGCTGATGTCGAGGCTTCGCGAGTCTCGGAAGAACTCGACGCTCAGGGCCACCGTGCTGATGCCACCGAACGAGACCCCAAACCGCATCCCGTCGCCGGCATTGGGCCCCTGGGCCACGAGTGGGCTCGTGAGCATCGCGAGAAGCAGGACGAGTTTGGCTGCGGTTCGGGTCAAGACGTTCTGCCGGCTGGGGCGCTCAAGGCCGTCGATGCGCGTTGCGTCGTGGGCCAGTTGGTTGGCCGCCGGATTATAGAACCGCCCGCTCGGCGGGTCTACGGACGCTTGTCGCTAATCGTCGTCCTGCTTCTGCCCCTGCTCACGGCGTGTCAGCCTCCCGACCAGCCCTCCGGCCTGGACCTGACCGTTCCGGAGGCCCTGCTCGACTGGCTTGAGCCCGATTCTGTTCGGAGAATCGATATCCACCCCGGAGTCGCATATCGCTACCTGTGGTCCGCCAAGGGCCCGTGGGCGGTGCACATTGTTCAGGCTTCGATCGCCGGCCGCTGTGATCTGGGTTTCGAGGTGCTCCGAGCAGGAGCCAGGGAAGATGGAGGAGGAGGCCGGGAGACTGTCTCGGGGATGGTCTCGCGATCCGAGCTCGAGGTCCTGGCGGCGATCAACGCCGACTTCTTCACGCCAGAGGGCACGACCGTGGGTGCCGAGGTCACAGACGGTGTTGTTCGAGCGGTTGCTGACCGGCCTGCATTCGCCTGGAGGCCCGGTCGTGATCCGTGGTTGGGGGTGGCCAGGGGCACAGCCGATGAGCTTCAGTTCGGCTGGTCCGTCGCCAGAGATGGTGGGGACGCGGAGACAGAAGCAGTGGGTGGCTTCCCGGACCTGATTGACGGTGGTCAGCGGGTTGGCGACCTCGAGGTCGGGGCACGACCATCATTCGCAGCGGCGCGTCACCCCAGGTCGGCAATCGGATATGACCGTAGCCGAGGCCAGATCTGGATCGTTCTGGTTGACGGTCGTCAATCGCCGCACTCGGTGGGCATGACCCTTCCAGAGATCGCGAGGCTGTTCGAGTCCGTCGGTACCGACGAAGCGCTAAACCTTGACGGGGGTGGCTCCAGCGCACTCGTCCTTGCGGGCGCGCCGGTGAATCGACCCTCCGACCCCACAGGTGAGCGCGCTGTGGTGAACGCGCTCGCTCTGATCACGAGTTCGGAGTGGTGCGCGGGTCCCTGAGCCGGGCCAGCCGTTCAGGATCAGTGAGTCGTCGGGCGTTCCGCGTGGCAGGTGCCCCCCAGCGTGAGGGTCACCGATTGGCCCAGGTCACCCCCATCCCGAAGCGCAACGTCCGGCTCGGTCCCGGTTCGAAGAAACGGCTACCAAAGGCGTTCGGTACGACCGAAGCGTTGTAGTCCTTGTCACCGAGGTTTTGAACCGAGACGAAAGGCGACAGGAAAAAGCGCCCGACGTCGATATCCTCGGAGCCCACGCGGAGATCAGTGATGAAGTAAGACGGAGACTCGGCCGAGTTCGCGTCGTTTACGGTCAACTCGGCCTGGTAGAGGCCTCGTAGCTCGACGTATCCGGCGCGGTGCTCCCAGGTGACCAGGCCGTCGAACCGGCGTGGAGCCAGACCCGCGATCTTGTTGCCGGAGTAGTCGTCGTTGTCATCCGTGACGTATGCGTCGTATTCCCCATTCACGTCGGTGTACGCAAGACGGAAGCCGACACCCCCGCCGAGGCTCGCATCCGCCGAGACCTCGAAACCTGAGTGATGTGACTCGGCAGAATTACGGAAGTAGGTGCGTCCGGGGTCACTGGCGACCTCGAACGGTACGAGACCGTCGGTGATGTCGGTTCGAAAGACTGACAGCTCGAGGCCGAGCTGGTTGGCCAGAACGGTCCGTGCTCCTCCCTCGATCGTGGTGCCTTTCTGCGGGTCGAGGTCGGGGTTGAACCCCCCGGCGGTCGTGGGCCGGTTCGCGAGTTCCGTCGTCGTTGGCGTCTCGAACGATCGGCCGACAGATCCGAAGATCTCGGCGTCCCCAGCGACACGCACAACCACACCTAGCGACGGACTGAATGCCGACATCGTTCGCTCACCGGAGTCGTCCGGGTTGCCACCGTCGAGAAAGTTGTCCGTCGCGCTGAAGTTGATGTTGTCATAACGGAGTCCGGTAAGGATCGACACACGGTCCGCAGCGTCGAGCCGACCCTGCACATAGATACCGGCCGTTCCGACATCCTCGAGCTGGTCGAGAATCCGGTCGCCCGGCTCACCGCCGTTGTTCCGGAAGTTGAGGCGATTGTCCCCCTGGAGCTCGGCCTCGAAGCCCGCTCCCCAGCCGAATGAAGCAGCGTTGCTGATGGGTATGGACCCCTGAACGAGCGTACGAATACCGCCAGCGTTTCGTGTAAGATCGATCACCCTGCCCGGAATCGGGTTGAACAACTCGCGCCGAATTCCCCAGAGGGCGAATTCGCCGTTCAGCGAGCCGACCGGACCGATCCACGAAGCCCCGACCTGACCCTGCCGGACGTCCTTGACTGCTCCGCTGCGGACATTGAAGCCCCATGCCGCGCGGTTGCCTTCATCCAGGACTGCCTGGGGCAGGGAGCCTGGGTTCTCAGCGTCGAGTTCCATACCGTTGCCGACGATTCTCAGTAGACCGTCCGCGAGGGGAAGCGTCAGTGTCCCGTTCACCACGGTCCGGGTCGCCGCGCCATAGGCTGACCCGTCGTCTGTCTCCGGATTGCGCCGGTATCCGTCAAAGTCGGTGGTGTAGAAGCCGACCCGGTATCCCGCCTCTCCAGCGGTACCGGTCGCGACGCCCTGCAGGGTCCACATCGAGTGGGAAACGTCTTCGCCCGAAGTGGTTCCGGTCGAATTGCCTAGTGAACCGCCCGACCAACGCATCGATACACGGGCCGGCTCTTCCGCAGGATTGGCTGTGCGGAAATGCAGCACGCCACCGGCGGCGTTTCCATAGAGAGACGCATTGGGACCGCGCAGCACCTCCACGCGACCCAGGCCGGACAGGTCGAGATGATCCAGTGTGGCCTGGCCATCCGGAAGTGTGGCCGGAATTCCATCGACCAAAACACGGATGCCACGAACTCCGAACTGCGCCCTGGGTCCGAAACCACGGATCGCGATCCGTTCACCCACTGCGAAGTTGAATCGGTTGTGAATCTGAACACCTGGCACGGCCCGAACGGCATCCTCGATGAAGGACGACGTGGTCGCCCGCGTCAACTGCGTTCCGCTGATGACAGACACGGGGTACGGAGCTCGGGTGCCGATGGAGCTCGGTAAGACGCGGACCAGGATCGGCTCCAGGACCACAGCGGAATCCGGATCAGGATCCTGAGCGAATACGGACGTGGCAAGTACGGCCGACAGGGCAACGCTCGACAACGACGCGGACAACCACTTCGAACGGGTCACGGGAACTCCAGAGATGCTACGGCGCATGGGCAGGGAAATCCTGGCGGCGGCGGGTCAAGACAACCCACATCGGTACCGCTAGGTTGCCGATATGTGCCGAGTACCCACGATATCCACGCCTTCCGAGCTCCTGCGGGAGCGACGCTCATCGGTTCTTGACGCGCTCGGCGAGGGCGTCATGGTGCTCCCGTCCGCACCCATCCAATATGCGTCGCGAGACACCGAACGGCCGTACGCACCGGACCGGGAGCTTTTTTACCTGACCGGGCTCACCGAAGCTGGGTGCGTCGCAGTCCTGGTGGGTGGAGCCAAGCCGCGGCTCGAGGTGTTTGCACCTCCCCGCGATCCGAACGCAGAACTGTGGGCTGGGCCACGGCTCGGTCCGGACGGGGCGCAGATCGTGTCCGGTGCGGACGAGGTGCATTCCATCGATGAGTTGAGCACGAGGCTGCCCGCTCTACTCGGCGGTGCTGACCGCATCCACCTCCGTCTCGGTAGAGCCGACCAGGTCGAGGATCTGGTGCTGGGTGCGCTGGTAACCGGGCGTAGTCGTGGACCGCGGCAGGGGACGGGACCTAGAGGTGTGATCGATCCGGGTGAGATCCTCGACGATTTGCGACTTGTGAAGTCGGGACACGAACTCAGCGTGATTCGTGAGGCGTGCCGAATTACGATCGAGGGCCACCGGGCCGCTGCACGTGTGATCGGTGAAGGGGTGGGGGAGTGGGCCGTCGAGGCCGAACTCGAACGAGCTTTTCGCGCTGCTGGTGCGACCGGGCCCGGCTTCGACTCGATCGTCGGGGGTGGGGAGCACGCGTGTGTGCTGCATTACGTCTCGAACAATAAGGCGATCCCTGACGGTGGACTCGTGCTGATCGACGCGGGGGCTGAGTTCGGGCTCTATCATGGAGATGTGACGCGTACGCTGCCGGCAAATGGACGGTTTTCCGACGAGCAGGGTGCCGTATACGAGGTGGTGGACGAGGCACGTCGATCGGCGATTGCGTCGGTTCGGCCGGGGGCGACGATTCTGGACGTTCACGACGCGGCTTGTCGTGCCCTGACGCAGGGCCTCCTCGACATGGGTGTTCTGTCCGGGGATCTCGATGCCGCACTCGACGACGGCCGCTATCGAGATTTCTTTCCTCACCAGACGTCCCATTGGCTCGGACTCGATGTCCACGATCCGGGGGACTATGCGCGTACGGGCGACGCGCGGGTTCTGAAGCCAGGGATGGTCTTCACGGTCGAGCCAGGGCTCTACTTCCGACCGCTCATGAGCGAGGGACGTGCCGAGCGATGGTCGGGTATCGGCATACGAATCGAGGACGACGTGGTTGTGACGGCCGACGGAGTCGAGGTGCTGACGAGTGCGCTGCCCACCGGGGCTGATGAGGTCGAGGAGCTGGTCGGCTCATGAGCATGCTCCTCGATGCGCTTCGCACGCCCGGACCTCTGGTGACGGTCGAGCTACGACCGCCCCGCACCGACCTCAGCGACGCCGACGGCATGTCGGCGTGGATCGACCTGCACCATACCCTGGGACGACTCACTCGACAGGAGCTCTTCGTCTTTCTCACCGACAACGCGGTTGGTGCAGCAGAGGAGGAGAATCTCTCTCACGTGGGTGGGAACGTGTCGGACTCGTTCGCACTCTCGCGGATCGTCCCCATTCTGACGTGCAAACACACGCTGAAGTATTGCGAGACGTTTGCGGTGCGAGCGGCCTCGGATGGCTTCGAGTCGCTGACCGTCCTCGGTGGGGACGTCTCGGTGCCCCCTCCTCGCTGTGTTCCCCACGGTCGGGACCTACGGGAGATTCTTGCGGGCCGCGTACCGTCGCTTACCCTGGGTGGGTGGGTCAATCCACACCGCTCGGCACAGGAGCAAGTCGCCTTCATCAGCGCTCCAAATGCCACTGCGGAATACGCGCTCAGTCAGATTGTGTCGCATCACTCGACAGAGTCAGTGGAGCGCTTCCTGGAGGAATCGGATCGGGTGGGATCGACCAAACCGGTGGTATTCGGGGTCTTCTACTACCGGTCACCGAACCCCCGGACCCTGGAGACGCTGGGAGGTTTCTTCCCGGTCCCCGCGGAAGAGATTGCCGCCGAGTTCGAAGCGGGAGCCACGCCTGAGGAAATCTGCGCCCGGAGTATCCGCGCGCTGCGAGCGGTAGGCGCGGAAAAGATCTACGTCAGTAACCTCGGTGAGCGCACTGCCGGCCGGACCCTCGGCCGAATCCTCGATCTGGTCTAGCGGCCAGGGACGCTACGCGGTCGTACGTATCCCGCTCTCGCGTAGCACCCTGAGGGCGAGCTGGACGTTTCGGTGCGGCGCGGTGAGGTGGAATCCACCTACCAGGTCGCGGGTGGACTCGATCATCTCCAGAGCGATGGCAACGCCCTCCTCGAGGGCTGCATCGGCACCGGAGTCCTGTGCGGTGCGCATGCGCTCTAAAAACTCCGGAGGGACATCCACGCCCGGCATCTCGTTCGCGAGAAACTCGGCGTTGCGCAGGCTCAGGAAGGGCCAGATACCGGCTACGACCGGAATGTCCGGCGTGGTCGCCTCCAGGAACCGTTCGAGCGCCTCGGGATTGAATACGGGCTGCGTAATCGCGAAGTCGGCACCCGCGTCCACCTTGTAGCCGAAGCGTGTCCGCTCACGCTCCTGGTCCACGGCTGCCTGGTTCAGTGCCACGCCCTGAACGAATTCCGTCGGTGCGCCGATGGCGTTTCCGCCAGGGTCCACGCCACGGTTCAGTCCCTGAACGACGTTGGTGAGACCAATCGAGTCGATGTCGAAAACTGCGGTGGCATCGGGGTAGGGGCCCATGGCTGGTGGGTCCCCGGAAACCACGAGCACGTTTCGAATTCCGGCGGCTGCGGCGCCGAGTAAGTCCGAGATCATGCCGAGCATGTTCTTGTCGCGACAGGTGTAGTGGACGATCGACTCGAGGCCGACGTCCCGCTCGACGATCAGTGCAGCCGAGAGCGCACCCATGCGACTGCGGGATCGCGGGCTCTCGACGAGACTCACGGCGTCCACCCCCGAGACCTTCAGTTCGCGAGCTGGTGTCGTAATCTCGGACGCGTCCCAGCTGTGGGGGGGAATGATCTCGACGGAGGCGACGGTCTCCCCGCGCGCGAGCTTCCTGCCCCAGGCCGAGCGACGGTCGAGTGGGACCGGATCAGTGATCGACTCTGGCCCGGGTTTTGTGTCGCCGATGGACACAATGGAGTGCCTGGGTTGAAGCGCAGCGACCGCGTCTCGCATCCTTCGGGTGTGCTCCGGCGTCGTTCCGCAGCACCCCCCAACGAAGCGAACGCCGACATCGATCATTCGGCGCGCGTACTGAGCCATGTACTCTGGGCTCGCCAGGTAGATCTTCCTGTCCCGAACGGTCCGCGGAAGTCCCGCATTCGGCTGAGCGCTCAGCGGAAGTGTGGTGACCTCTGCCATCTCTTCGATCGCGTCGAGCATGACCGCTGGGCCGACCGAGCAGTTCAGACCAATGACGTCCGCCCCTGCGTCCTGGAGCGCTCGAGCCAGGTGCGCGGGATCCGTACCCAGGGACGTCTTTCCGTCTGGCCCCACCGTCATCTGCGCGAAGGCTGGCAGGTCGCATGCGGCGCGAATGGCGCGCAGAGCACATTCAAGCTCGGACAGATCGGAGAAGGTCTCCAGAATGAAGCCGTCCACTCCGCCTGCAAGGAGGCCTGAGACCTGTCGTGCGAAATACGCCTCGGCTTCGGCAAGCGAGGTAGGCCCCCAGGGTTCAATACGAATGCCAAGAGGCCCGATCGCACCCGTGACGGACACGGCTCGACCATCGTCCGCGGTCGACGCATCCCGCCCGCGCCCCTCCGAGGTCTGTGCCTTCGATGCGGCCGTGACTGCGAGGCGAGCAGCCTGCTCGTTGACTTCTTCGGTCCGCTCGGCAAGGCCGTAGGAGGAGAGTTTCACCGGGTTGGCGCCAAAGGTGTTCGTCTCGAGGATCTCCGCCCCGGCGTCCACGTATTCCTCGTGGATGCCACGGACCAGTTCTGGCCGACTCAGGTTGAGTTCGTCGTAGCACACGTTCACGAACACCCCGCGACTGTACAGCAGGGTGCCCATCGCTCCGTCAAAGATGTGGACGCGGTCGTCGTTGATGAGCGATCTCATGCCGTGCCCCTCGGGCGATAGCCGAGATTTGGCGCGAGCCATCGCTCGGCTTCCGCGACGCTCCAGCCCTTACGTGCGGCGTAGTCCTCGACCTGGTCGCGACCCAGTCGTCCTACGCCGAAGTACCGAGCCTCGGGGTGGGAGAAGTACCAGCCGCTCACCGATGCGCCCGGCGACATCGCCCAGCTCTCGGTGAGTGTGATTCCGAGCGCCTCTTCGACACCAAGGAGTGCAAAGAGCGTCTGCTTCTCCGTGTGGTCCGGGCAGGCCGGGTATCCCGGGGCGGGTCGGATGCCGCGGTACTGCTCCTTGATCAGCTCGTGATTCCCCAGCGTCTCGTCGGCTGCGTAGCCCCAGAGATCACGGCGGACGCGTTCGTGCGCGTACTCGGCCAACGCCTCCGCAATACGGTCCGCGAGCGCCTTGGCCATGATCGCATGGTAGTCGTCGTGAGCGGCTTCGAATTGCCTGGCGAGCTCTTCCACTCGCCCGCCCGCCGTCACAGCGAAGGCGCCCATCCAGTCCTGTCCCGCTCCGGCCGGGGCAACGAAGTCGGACAGGGCGAGGTTGGCTCTTCCATCCTTGGCGAACTGCTGTCGGAGGGTGTGGATCGTTGCCACTGGCGCCTCACGCGAGAGCGAGAAGACCTGCACGTCATCGCCGTCGCTGTGGGCAGGGAAGAGCCCCACAATAGCCCGAGGATCCAGGACCTCGTCCTCAGCCATCTGGCCGAGCAGGATTGCTGCGTCGTCCAGGAGTATCCGGGCCTGCTCTCCGACCAGGGAGTCGTCGAGGATCGAAGGGTACTGGCCGTGCAGCTCCCACGTCTTCAGGAACGGCGTCCAGTCGATGTACGGTCGCAGATCGGCGACTGTGACCTCGTCGATCAGATGGATTCCAGGCGATCGGGGGTCGGAGGGCACGTACTCGGACCACTGGCCGTCGAAGCGCCGGCTGCGGGCTGCCTCTAGCGACAGTAGTTCGGTACGTGTCTCACGGTTAGCCCGACGTTCGCGCAGCTCCACGTAGTCCCGCCGGGTCTCTTCCATGAAGCCGGGTCGCCGATCGTCGTCGAGGAGGGTCGAGACGACCCCGACGGCCCGGGACGCATCGAGTACGTGCACCGTGGGCCCCGAGTACCGCTCTTCTATCTTGACTGCGGTATGGGCTCGCGAAGTGGTCGCACCACCGATCAGAAGCGGGACATCGAGACGAAGCCGCTCCATCTCAGCCGCCATGTGGACCATGTGTTCGAGCGATGGCGTGATGAGGCCCGACAGCCCGATCACGTCGACCTGATGCTCGCGGGCTGCCTCGAGAATGCGTTCGGACGGGACCATGACGCCCAGGTCGACGACCTCGTAGCCGTTACACTGCAGCACCACGCCGACGATGTTCTTTCCAATGTCGTGAACGTCCCCTTTCACCGTGGCGAGCAGCACTTTGCCCTTACCGGCCGAGTCGGTTTGCTCAGCCTCCAGGTAGGGGACCAAGTGCGCGACGGCTTTCTTCATGACGCGGGCGCTCTTGACGACCTGCGGCAGGAACATGCGCCCGCTGCCGAAGCGGTCTCCAACAACGTTCATCCCGTCCATGAGCGGACCCTCGATGACGTCGAGGGCACGTGGCAGCGATTGTCGGGCGGCCTCCGCGTCTTCTTCGACCCATGCGTCGATGCCGTTCACGAGTGCGTGCACGAGGCGTTCACGCACGGGCTTCTCTCGCCACGACAGGTCCTCTTCGACGCGGCGCTTGGTCGTGCCCGTCCGCTCGCCCGCAATCTGTGTGAGCGTTTCGGTGGCGTCGGGATCCCGAGCGAAGATCACGTCTTCCACGGGACCGAGGAGATCTTCAGGTATATCGTCATAGACCGGCAGGGCTCCGGCATTGACGATCCCCATGTCGAGACCCGCGTCAATCGCATGGTACAGGAAGACCGCATGCATGGCTTCGCGGACTTCGGGACTTCCTCGGAACGAGAACGAGACGTTGCTGATACCTCCGCTCGTCAGCACGTGCGGGCACGCGTCCTTGATCCGGCGGACCGCATCGATGAACCACATCGCGTAGTGATCGTGCTCTTCGATTCCTGTCGCGACGGCGAAGACGTTTGCA